>Ga0272443_10006951_pt1 | contig 10990 bp, 22 predicted proteins | sample SSMAcet12_FD_193581 | JGI IMG/M metagenome (GOLD analysis project Ga0272443, IMG submission 193581) | Marine sediment archaeal communities from Little Sippewissett salt marsh, Falmouth, MA, United States - SSM-Acet-12 | ecosystem: Environmental > Aquatic > Marine > Wetlands > Sediment ... | reverse complement strand
CTAATTCTTTTTTTTATTCCTATCCTTTAATCTTTTTACCACAAAACATACAATATTCAAACTTCACACCGAACCTTTCGATGTTAACTCCTTTTTTAGTCCTGTCCAACTCTATCCAGGCTAATATCCAATGATTATCTTCTTTCCTAAAAACATCGTTGTGATCCATCATGTATTTCATCGCCGGACAATCGCACGGATATTCCATTAAAATAATTTCTCCTCATATAATCTTCTATTAGCAGTTTTATCTTTATATTCTTTCTGAGGTTCTATAAAATCATCGACAATTCCTGCAAGTCTATTTTCTGCTTTTTCAAGGTACTCTGGGTCTAATTCATAACCAAGATAATATCTTTGTAATTTCTTTGCGGCTGCGGCTGTTGTACCAGACCCCATAAATGGGTCAAATATAACATCGTTAGGAAAACTATAGGCTTTTATACAAAATTCAACAAATACTTCTGGAAACATTGCTTCATGTAGTTTATTATTTTGTACAGAACGTAGTTCCCACACACCATGTACATATTTCTTCCACTCTTCTTTACTTATCCACCGACCATCCGCTGGAGATTTATCCTTACGAGCTGTTTTTCCTTTCCTAAAAACAAATACATATTCCCATGCAGGTAGGACACGATATTCCGCATGTTGAACTTTGTCGTGAAAAGTCACATGAGAGCTGTTAGCCCACGGATCATCTTTTTCCCATATAATTCGTGCATACAAATATGTATCTAAGTTTCTTAATGAGTCTACTAATTTAGGAATTACCATTATTTCTTCAGGAAATCCACCATTATACTGAGAACCTACAGCAATATCTCCAATATTTACGATGATTTTCCCACCAGGAACAGTTACTCTCACGACCTCTTGAAATACTTCTCGAAGCATCTTAAAATAAGACTCCAAAGTAGGTAAGTACTTTTCATACTTCTTACCCACATAATAAGGTGGTGAAGTAACCGTCAAATGCACACACTCATCCTGTATTTTGTCCAGCTTCCTTGAATCCCCCTGATAAATCTTGTTTAAATTCATAATACTCCTTACAATATTTGTGAAGTGGGCAGTGTTTCTTAAGGGCGTAAGGTTCTATACCAAAACAACTACTCTTTGTTTTAGCCCATTCAGCAAAACATTCAATGCATAAACCATGACTTCCTATGTCTGGACCATCGCCCCACTTTTTACCGCATCGAAAACAACGGAAAGCGGTGGGGGTGGATTGCTTACCACCACCCATATTCTTTCCTCCGCTTCAACTATATTATAGAATAAAATCAAACTTTTGCTAGATAAAAAGTAATTAAATTTTTGATTATTCAGCTGGTACCCAAGTATTACCTGACCATTTCCAACGTTTATCACCAGAAGCGCCACCACTCTTTTTACCGAATGAGTTGTATCCTTCTGATGGGTAGTTCATGTACTGAACCATTCCACTGGCTTCAACTTCGTCTTTTGTCATAACATCGTCGGAAGGCACATCAATATGTCCGAGACCAGTAACCTGTAACCAATCATTCAAAATTCTAAAATTAGGATTTTGACCAGGCAATTTTCCATATGGATTATAAATATAGGTCGACTTAGACACACCGAAACCAAGATAACCATCATGACTATCTTTTGGCGGATTGATTCTTGGATCAGGGCCACCAAAAACAGTTCTTGTACGGTCTACGTCGTTTTTTGCACCTACAAAGTACATGTTGTAATTAGACATTACAGCATTAGGGGAACGGTTACCAAGAGCTTGGTCACCTGAGAATACCCAATCTTCTCCAAGATCGTTTGGATTTAATTGATAATTATCAAATTGATCTGTTGCCATTTTTATTCTCCTCTAAAAAATTTTCACTAAAAAAGGGTTAGTAGTAAACTACTAACCCTTCACCTATATTATAGAATACAATTGAAGTTTTGCTAGATAAAAAATTAGATTTATTCTAAACAATCAATTTGACAGGTTTTTTAGTATCGTAAGCGGTCAAAATCCGCCTAAACTCTTTAAATATAGCACGCCAACCGGTCAAAACATAGGATGGAAACTTACCGTCCTCATCCCTGGCAGCTGCCATTATCATCTCTCTCTGGTATTTAGAGGTAAACTTACCCTGAGCACCTATATCGTTCAAACTCTCATGGTTCCGAGCAATATACTGATATGGAATACAGATAGGAGTCCCATCCATATCTATCTTTATCCAATATTGAGCGTCAAATGGTCTAAAATAATGTAGTTTTCGTGAGGGCACATGTATTGCTGGGCATTTACTAACACTTTCTAATATAGAATAGTTCTGCAAATGTTCTTCAAACTCTATCGATATCACTCTACGAAACTTATCTATCCATATATCTTTCTGTTTTGTTTTATACACATCATAAATAACTGCATCTGAAATCACACATTTCCCTTTTTCAGGTATGAAATGTTCTTCCGTGTCCTTTTTAATTCTAAACTTCGCTTTATATTTGCCCTCTTCCCTATTAAGGAAATTCCCTACGTATCTAATACACTCTTTTTCTTTTCTTGGTAACCCCGACTTCTTCTTTATCATGTTTGATCTCCTATAGTACCTCTTTTTTACTAACGCAGCATCATAACCATTAGCTAATGTCGGCAATGTCTTCCTCCTTAGAATTTTTTTCCGCTTCTAAATCGGTATATATTTAGCAATTCTCCTTGCCAAAATCTTAGTTTAACGCCAGCTTCTTCAAACATTACTTTGGAACGCTCCGCGTGTTCCTTCCACTGAGCATAGTTATTATCATCCCATGCTTTATCTACTATGACCTCAGCAATACGACAATTAATTATACCCCAAGCACAATCATTACACGGAATCCCATTTGTATACATACGGCACCCTTTTACAGGAATTCCCACCATAGCCGCATTATATATGGAATTTCTTTCGGCATGAGAAAACCAAAAATATTTTTCAGGTCTTTGCTGTCTCTCAGGCACGTCATCTCTAATACGCCTTGGAAAACTATTGTATCCTGTAGATCTAATTTCATTATCAGGCCCAACTATAACAGCTCCAACGTGTGTACTCTCATCTTTGCTACGCATAGCAGCCAAATACATCATTGTCATAAAGTAATCATCCCAGTCAATTCTTTCCATTAATCATCTTCCTCCTGATCGAATTCTACCTCTTCCCACTCCACTATAAGATTTTCTATATACTCTTGTAACTCATATAAATAATCCAAATCGATTAATAATCCTATGGATCCTTTAATCTGATTCAAAAAATCTTCTTGCAACTTTTCAAGCTGCTTCATCTCTGCATCTATTTTACGCTGTACAATCTCCGATTTCCCCATCACTTTGATCGCCATACTCTTTTACCTCCGCAGCCCTTTTTATTTTTAAAAATTCTAATCTGGCATTCAATTCTTTAGCCTGCGCAGCATCCGTACACTTCAATACATACAACACATAAGAATCACCACATAAATCACAAATCACATCAACATCAATAGCGCAGTTGTCTGTCAATAAACTACTTATATCATATTCCCCATGAAAATCACACTTATCGCAATAGAATTTTACAACATATTGGTGGTCGTAGTCAACTACTATCATTGTTCCCTCTCCTCAAACGTTAGGATTTCTACATCCAATTGCCTCTCAATGTGTTCACAAAAATCGCTATCAACTTCCGCACTAATAAAATTTCTTCCTAATCTTCTAATCACCGAAATCTCCGAACCACTACCAGCATAAGGAATAACTACCACATCATCAATTTGAGTCATACCTTTTACAAACAGAGATGTTATATCATCTGGAATTACACACGGATGATGATCTATACCTCGCTTTGTTTTAGAGACGTTTTTAACCTGATTACAGTATCTCCAAGAATAGGGCATCCTTCCCCTCGACCCTGATTTTATCAATCTCCTTATCCGTTTATCCGAAGGATTTTTATACTCCTCTGCTATACTATCCTTATACATATTGGAATCTTGGCTCTTACGAGCGTGTAAAATACTTCTATGCGCAGTTGTTAATTTATTAGGCGAAAACCCTGTATTTGTAGCGTATACCCATACATAATTAACAACCTCATGAAATGCTCTATCAAGATAAAGAACTCTTAAATATGAATTATTCTTATCGTAGTTGATAAATACAGCATTGCCTGTATCTTTAAGTACTCTACAAGCTTCTGACGCTAATGATATATACGCACTTATATAACTATCAAAATTCATTTTATAAGATCTGTCATTGTATTTAACTCCCACATTATAGTCAGGATCAGCTATAAACAAATCAACACTTTCATCGTCTATTTGTTTAAGCATGTCAAAAACATCCATATTATATACTTTATTCAATTCTAGCATCAACAACTCCTATTCCTACAGCATTCTGATCTAACACATCATAACTAATCTCATGCCACCTAAAAAAACCACTGAGACTCGGTTTAGGCGGTCTTACTTTCCAATACAACTTATAATACTGATACTTAATCCTTATCCATAGTTTATACAGCTTTGTCATTTTAATTCCCCTTACTTTGTATAGTAAACGTCCCCACAATACTTACAAGTCATTTCACATGAAGGCCATGAACCGCAAGTTACTTCGTATTTATGTTCTCCATTAGGTGATTCAGGACATTCATCTCCCGCATCACTGCCGTATGATCCAGCATCTATTGAACTACTCATAATTAATTCTCCTTATAATAATACTTAATTACAGTTCTCAAACTAACAGGTTTTAACTCAGGCCAACCTTCTGCAAATTCTAAATATTTGGTATGTTTTTCAGAAACATTGACATATTTAGGACAGTCTCTAATCCGAACTTTTATTTCATAACTATCCCCATCTTTAACAAACCTTCTGATTCTTAGCCACTTATCTGTCCCGGCTCCAAGTTGATTAGTTCCTGTCGCTCTCACATAAAACCTGGATTTCTTTTTCTGTAACTGCGTAGCGCCATAAAGCATTACCTGATCACTCATTATTTTGTTATCTCAACCATTTCTTCCATTAGCGTAATTCCTCCAAATATTTAAATCAAAATCAGCGGCGGTTTCTCCAGATGCTTGAGCATATTTTAGAAACGTCTGCTCTATTTCAAGGTACTTCTTTTTACTTCCCGGTGTTGAAGTTGGAACCTCATGCCCTTTACTCCGCAAAAATTTCAATATATGAGTGTCTAATCCCGCACATTTCGCACCTCGGCGAGAGTGCATAACGAAGCATCGTGAAGTCTTCCGCCCTATACCAGGAATGCTTTCTAAATCTTCTAAACTACAAGTTCGCAAGTCTAAATCGGAGTTAACTAATGTCCACAGAGACCTTGCTTTGAGAGTATAACAACCAATGCCACACTCTTTCAGTTTATCTACCAACCGGTCACATCCGTACTGCTTTATTTTAGCAAAAGGGGTTCCTCCTTTTAGATCCGTCAGCAGCTTCTCTACCCCTTTCGCAATAGTAGCTGCTGTTTTGCCGGCTACACAAATCCAGAATATTAGAACCTCTTCTAATTCCGGTTCTGTTAGGTTATAATTCGTTATTTTGGACGGGTCTATCATCCTTATTAACCTCTTCCAAAAACTTATACTTCATGTTTTCTTTCATATGGTTAAAAATCAAATCAAAATGGGACTCCATAAAATCTATATCTTCAATTTTAGTTATACTCCATTCCTTATCATCCGTTCTACAACGCATGGTTATCTGAACAGTCTGAAACCCTTTAGGATAATAAAGACTTGGTTCAACTACGCATTCAATTTTACTAATAAAGTTTTTCATTTTAATTCTCCATCATTTGAACTTTAAACCACTTTGCAGATACTATATGGTTTCGCATATAGTCCTGTTCCTCATATAAATCTTCCGGGCCACCATAACACCGTTTATCTACTAAAACATACTTGATAGCAGCACTCACCTGCTTAGCACAATCCTCAACAGACATACAACCAGTACCAGTACCCAATCCAGGAAAAACTATACTATCAATACCTATCTTTCCAGCTTCAATCAGAGCTGCTTTAGCCGCTAAAAAAGCGTTTATAGTATGTGAAACATTCTCTGGCACTCTCATTGTTGGGGCAAATATAACGTATTTATATTTGATCAAAGGCTTAGGACTAGATATCTCTACCGAAGTAGCTTGTCCGATGCACAACTCACCATCAAATTTCGAATTTATTCTTACTCTAAGATCGTCCTCAACGGATTGACCGAAATAATTTTTATAATGTAAATCAATACCACCTGTCATAAATCCAAACGAATTAGCCGGGCTTACAACAGCCTCCGCATCAATAGACATTATGTCCTGCTTAGTAGGCTCTACGAAATCGTATTGACCGCAAAACATCTTCCAAGCATTAAATAAATCATCTTCTCTCGCACATAAATAAATCTTCATTTTAATTCTCCATAATATATTTCTTATGTATCTCAATAACAAACTTCTCTACCAATTTCCAGTTAGATTTAGTAGGTAATTCAGTAGTTTCAGCCAAACCTTCCACTTCTTTTTCAATAACATCGGCCATTGATAGAACATCATTCATTGAATACTTTCCATATCTAATGTCTTTTAACAAATCTTTCCATACAAGAGGAAATTTCAAATCACCAGTTGCTAATAATTCCACACCCTCTTTTAACAATCGTATCAAATGAGAAGCGAACTTGGTATCATATCCATATTTAGATACTAATTTTTGCCGACTGCCAAATTTAGCCAATCTATCAGACAACATCTTCTTTGCCTTCTTGGTAGTAACTGTAATAGGCATGTTCATATCTCCCACGGTCACATGATCTTCCTTGCGAACGAAAATTGGGTGATGTTCTATATCTAATAGGAATTGTTTATCCATATGATTGTCAATGTAATCAACCGCCTCTAATAATTTCTCATAGTTCTCAAGTTTGATAATCATTTTATGTTTTTGCGAAAAAGCATATCCCAAGAACCTATGTTTAATCCTAGTAGATAGGAACTCATGCCTCAAATCTAATAATTGTTGGCCAGTTTCATTTATGAACAAGATGTTTTCTGGATTAACGAACAATATCTCTAAGATATTAGGGTTATTTTGTAATGCTAAACTCGCAAACCTCTCCAAAGTATATGCTTTATAGTCTACAGCATCTTTGGTATTCTTACCCTCGGCGTCCTTGGATTTAATTCCAAGATCTACCTCTTCAATCCTTCTCAATCCCAATAAATAATCAGCGCTAGGCACAAAAATACCCACGAAATCCTCATCTGATTCAGGCGTAGATGTTCCGTAGAGATGGCTTCCCACTCTTACTTTTAAGATTAAATTTTTTAGTGCTAATTCTTGTTCTTTCATTATAGTAAAGGTAAATCTCCTGTAATTTCGTCTATTTTGTCAGAATAATCCGGTCCAATAGCTATACAAGTCGCTGTCTTATTTCCGTGGAATTCTGTAAAACCACTATCAACTATAAAAGCACAAGGTAATCCTTTATCAGATGCTTTATTGTATAGATCTCTCAGTTCATCTTCTGAATTTACATATAAAACTACTTTAGTAAAATGACCATTCAACCATTCCTCCCACGGACTATCATAAGGAAATTCTAATACCCACTCGTGTAATCTTGATGGCGGATGCTTAGTCTTTAACATTCTATCCAAAACCACTGCCAAAGCAGCGTGAGCGGCTTGAGCAGCTATTTTACCCTTTCTCATATTGAGATCTTTTCTGATCACTATTACTTGTTTAACTTCTGACATATTCTTTTACTCTCCTAAAACTTTTTCGATGTATAGAACAAGGTCCTATCATCTTTATCATTTCTCTGTGGTGTTTAGTCCCATAACCCCTATTTGTGTTAAATCCGTACGCAGGCCATTTAGTGTGGTATAAATCCATCATCCTATCCCGCCAAACTTTCGCTATGATACTCGCAGCGGCGATTGAAACAGACAAACCATCGCCTCCGATAATAGGTTGAGCTGGTATATCTATGAATTCAGGAACAAAATTTCCGTCGACTAAAGCAAAATCCGCTTCCGACATGTTATATACCACGTTTCTCATCGCTAATTTGGTAGCTTCCCTGATATTTATTTCGTCTATTAGTTTCTCATCTACCTCAGAAATAGCGTAAGTACATGACTCTATGATATTATTATAGAACAATTCTCGTTTTTTGCTAGATAACTTTTTAGAATCATTAATACCTGTAGTATCAAAGCCTTCCGGAATATAAACAGCAGCAGCAACTACCGGCCCGGCTAAAGGACCCCTACCAGCCTCATCTATCCCTATAATGTACTGATATCCCTTGTTTTTTAGTCCTAATTCTAAGTTATACGTAGGAAAATTATTCATTAATACCCTTCCTTAAAATAAAAATATACTCACAGTTCACTCTTAATTTTGAATTCTTTCCCATTCTTTGTCTTGGAGTTTCTACTTCAATAGTTTCGATCAATTTGAATCCAATACCCTTTAATACAGCTATATGCCAATCGGACACAAACACTTGTTTACCAGCTCTAATATGGTCACTAATATTTAATATAAACAACCCATCTTTTTTTAATACACGTTTACACTCTTCCCATACATTAATATGAAGTTTTTTATATTTATTTCCCCACTGCATTCTACCAGAATTATTTGAATGTAACGCTCTACCAAGATAATGCCGATAAGTATTTCTTACATAATTTTTATGAGGCTGATGATCAATAAAATGGTCTGCCATTCTATTACCATACGTTGGAGAAGTACATATAGCATCGAAAATATTACTACGTAAAGGCATGTGCTGCGCATCTGCTATTATAGACCCATTCATCATGGCCCATTCTGGTTCTATTTCTAATAAAACAGCATTCGGTACAATCTTTTTAAGTTTACCAGTGCCAGCAAATGGATCTAATACTAAATGACTATCTGCTAAGTACTTAGAGAATATCGGCAACAAACAATTCGTATATTTAGCGGGATGCTTCGTCATAATACTATTTAGTAAACCTACTCAAATCTCCAGTCAAAGGATGTTCTTTACTGGGAGCAGCTGTGGTCTGGTATTGTTCCATTTCCTTCTGAACCATCTTATCCCTTTCAGCTCTACGAGCTTTTCTACTCCACAACCAATCCGGCCTGGTAGTAGCCCCAACATCGTCCCTACGATCTAAAAAATCCAGTATCTTTTCTTCATTAGGCTTGTAAGACTGACAAGATCTTTTCTTATTTACCTTTACCGTCATGTTTTTCTTTACTCCGCACCTCTGATCCTTTTCAAATTCACAAAATCTACATCGTACCTTTGCCATTTTCATCCTCCTTAATAAGACTCCAATTATTAGGAAAAAATTCTGCCAATAATTTTTTATGTTCTTCGCAATACATGCCCGTGGGCCATCTAGGATGTTTCCATTTAGCTGGTTTACCACAAATAATATCAGTGCCCTTATTAAACTTCCACACATTACATGCTAAATTTTCCATCCCGATATTCCTTTATAAATTTTTCTATATTACCCTGACATTTATGGGTAAAATAACCCAACCATTTCCTATACTCAACAATCTTATCAACCGCTTGAGCCACATCAGCAACTCTAACAACCTGTTCATGGTGATCTCTTTTGTTCCAAGGTTGATTCACAATATACAAACCGTAATCCGGTACTTTATACCTATCGATGATTATTTCCAACACATCGAACCGGTCTTCTACAAAAGCTTTAATATTTAAATCTCGTATAATTTCATACTTTGCTGTACTATGCACTGTATAGAACATATCATACGCTATATCATATTTATCAAGCCATTCCATACTCATATCTCTTAACTCTCTAGACCGACTAGTGATAATGGCTATATCAAACCCCTCATTTCTTAGCTTTTTAGTAGCGTGTTCAGCATAGTTATAAGGGTGTAAGTCCTTAAATAAAGCACCACTATGAATAAGTTCTTCTAGCTTTTCTTTTTGATCGGGAGTAATTCTTGGCAATAGTTCTACTTTATATTGATCCACCTCATTTTCCCAATCGAGAAAAACACCCAATTCTTCACGTAAATACTTATCAAGAGCGTATTCTGTATTACATAGAACAGAATCTAAATCCAGCCCAATTACATCTCGCATGAACCTGTTGCGCATTTGACAGCTTCTATATCTGCGCTCTCCTTTGTATTATTTCCCTTCAAATGTTTCTCTACCTCTGCTTTTGTAACCTTGTTTAATACTTGACCCTCTCGACTTCCATCCACATAAACGGTAACACCTTTAAGATCGTGAATATACTCCAAAGTTAACTTACTCAACTGTTTTGGGGTAGTTGTAGCGGGCATATTAATAGTCTTACTTACAGCGCCATCCACATATTTCTGAACCACCGCTTGGACTTCAAAATGTTCTGCCGGTTTAAGATCATCTGTATCAACATACCAATCTGGAATTTTTTTACCACTTTTTAACAACTCTTTATAAATAGAATGTACATACATCCTCTCACTAATTCTATCTTTTCTCAAATAGGCTTTCCTAAATAGTGGTTCTATGCCAGAATTAACGTCTGCAAGTAAAGAAATTGTGCCCGTAGGCGCCACAGCCATACCTGTGACACAGCGTACACCGTGTTCCTTGATAGCCATACGCAACGAGGCTGGGAGTTTTCGTATAAAGGATGCCTTACCATAGGGTACTGGATCAAACTTAGGGAAAGACCCTTTTTCTTGCGCCAGCTCCACTAGTGTTTCATATACATTATCTCTTATGAACCGCATCAGCTTCTCAACTTCAATTATAGCTTTATCTGATCCATAACGAAGTCCCTTAGCAAATAAATATTCTGCAAGACCCATCACCCCGAGACCTGTTCTACGAGAATTGTGTGCTTTAATCTCTATTTCTTGAAGTGTATACTTATTTACATCTATAACATCATCCAAAAACCTCACTGCTAGTCTAATAA
>Ga0272443_10006950_pt1 | contig 10991 bp, 9 predicted proteins | sample SSMAcet12_FD_193581 | JGI IMG/M metagenome (GOLD analysis project Ga0272443, IMG submission 193581) | Marine sediment archaeal communities from Little Sippewissett salt marsh, Falmouth, MA, United States - SSM-Acet-12 | ecosystem: Environmental > Aquatic > Marine > Wetlands > Sediment ... | reverse complement strand
ATAACAGCTTTCGATATTTCAATGCTGCTGGTGCCAGTTCCGTGCACGGTGACGCTCATCGAAACGTAACACTCCTGATACCGGTTATTATGGAGGTACTTCTCGGTCAGCGGGACCAATTGGTTGTTTACGGTAATGATTATGATACGGACGATGGAACGTGTATACGCGATTATATCCATGTCCTCGATCTCGTCCAGGCACATATCAAAGGATTGGAGCACATCGATGACCACTCAAGCAGAACCTACAACTTGGGGAATCAGAGAGGACATTCAAACCTGGAAGTTATCAGGACGGTGGAGCAAGTAACCGGCACGGCTGTTCCCTATGAGATCGGACCGCGACGGAAGGGAGATATGCCTGTTGTCATAGCCTCATCGGAACGGGCTCAGGAAGAGCTTGACTGGCGACCGCGTTATGCGGACCTGGACGATATCATTCAATCGGCATGGGAGTGGCATCGAACGCATCCGGATGGATACCGGAAGGCGTAAGTAAAAAGTACGGTTATTTCAATAGAAGAACGGGAAAGGGAATGCACCGAATATTAGTGACAGGCGCGGCGGGATTCATCGGATTTCACCTGGCGAAGCGATTACTGGAAGATGGTAAGAGTGTCCGTGGCATCGATAACATGAATGATTACTATGACGTGACACTCAAAGAAGACAGGCTTTCAATCCTCAGAACGTACGACGCCTTTGATTTTGAGAGCTGTGATTTATCGGACCGCGCGGGCGTCGCGTCGGTTTTTTCAAAGGATGTCTATGACGTCGTCGTCAACCTGGCGGCCCAGGCAGGCGTCAGGTATTCCCTGGAAAATCCCCATGTCTATGTGGACAGTAACCTGCAGGGCTTCGTGAACATCCTCGAGGGATGCCGCCATACATCTGTCCCCCATCTTGTCTTCGCGTCGTCCAGCTCCGTTTACGGCGCCAATACGGGGATGCCCTTTTCCGTGCATGACAACGTCGACCATCCGGTAAGCCTCTACGCGGCAACAAAAAAGGCCAATGAACTGATGGCGCACAGTTACGCACATCTCTACCGGCTGCCCGTCACGGGGCTCCGTTTTTTCACCGTTTACGGTCCCTGGGGACGGCCCGACATGGCGCTGTTCAAGTTTACGAAGGCCATTTTGAACAATGATCCCATCGATGTATACAACAACGGTCACATGAAGCGGGATTTTACCTATATCGATGACATTATCGAAGGGATCGTGCGCGTCATGAATGTGGTTCCGGAACCGAATCCCGCGTGGTCGGGAGATGATCCCGATCCCGGGACGAGCGGGGCACCCTATAAGCTCTACAATATCGGGAACAACCGACCCGTGGAGTTGCTTCGATTTATCGAGGTAATCGAAGAATGCCTGGGCAAAAAAGCCCGAAAGAATTTTCTGCCCATCCAGCCGGGAGACGTTCCCGCCACCTGCGCCGATGTGGATGATCTGAGCCGTGATGTGGGATACTCGCCGAGCATCCCCGTGGAAACAGGGGTGAGTAAGTTCGTGGAGTGGTACCGGACGTACTATCACTGCTGACCCATGTTCAGACTATTGCGATTATCGAAAGATAATGATATCGGTATGTCACATTCTTGGTGACAAACAGCGAAAGCAACTGTGAGAGGTGAGGGCGGTGTCTTTTAAGAGAAAAATTTTGTGCATCGGTGCCGGGTATGTGGGTGGGCCGACCATGGCAGTAATCGCGGCGAAATGCCCGGATTATGCGGTGACCGTTGTCGATATCAGTGCCGAGAGAATCGCGAAATGGAATTCGGATCGTTTGCCGATTTACGAACCGGGACTTGACGAAATCGTCCGTGCCGTGCGAGGGCAAAATCTTTTTTTCAGTACGGACATTGAAGGAGCCATTAAAGAAAACGATATCATTTTCGTCAGCGTGAATACGCCGACGAAGACCTTCGGGGCCGGCGCGGGTATGGCGGCAGACCTGCAGTATTGGGAGAAGACGGCACGGCAGATACGGTCGTGCGCCGAATCCGACAAGATTATCGTGGAGAAAAGCACGCTGCCCGTGCGGACGGCCCAGGCCATGGAACGCATTTTGACGGCAACAAACAGTGGCATTCACTTCGATGTCCTGTCAAATCCGGAGTTTCTCGCCGAAGGGACAGCCGTGTCTGATCTTGAAAGTCCCGATCGTGTTCTGATTGGTGCACGGGAAACAGAGAGGGGACAGGCAGCCTGCCGGGAACTCGTCGATATCTACGCACACTGGGTGCCGCGGGACCAAATCCTCACGTCGAATATCTGGAGCAGTGAACTGTCGAAGTTGGTGTCGAACGCGTTTCTTGCGCAGAAGATTTCATCGATCAATGCCATATCAGCACTATGTGAAAAGACGGAAGCGGATGTGACGGAAGTGGCACGTGCCGTGGGAAAGGATTCCCGCATCGGGTCGAAATTTTTAAGTGCCAGTGTCGGCTTCGGCGGTTCCTGCTTTAAGAAGGATATCCTGAATCTCGTCTATCTCTGCCGATACTACGGCATCGAGGAGGTCGCCGATTACTGGCAAGGCGTTGTGTCCATCAATGAGTACCAGAAACGGCGCTTCGTCATGCGAATGCTGAATTCCATGTTCAATACACTGGCGGGAAAGAAAATTTGTCTCTTTGGCTTTGCCTTCAAGGCCGATACGGGAGATACGCGGGAAAGCGCCGCACTGTTCGTGGCGCAGGAACTCCTGGCGGAACATGCGAAGATCGTAATCACCGACCCGCAGGCCCTTGAAAATGCGAGGATCGATTTACAGGATGACGACGGGGTCATCGACTATGTCGACGATCCCTATGCGGCGGCGGCGGGAGCCGACGCCATTGCCGTTATGACAGAATGGTCGCTATATCGAGAACTTGACTATGAACGCATTTATCGGGCCATGTCGCGCCCGGCCTTTCTTTTCGACGGGCGCAATATTCTGGATCATAAAAGACTGCATGAAATCGGCTTCAATGTCTATCCCATCGGGAAAGTGGCGTTGACGCATGTGTAACAGGGTCAGGTCTTCGTTCTTGATAAATGTCGAAAGTGTCGGTTTGACGCCCCAAAAGGTGATGTATGGATTATCATGATCGTAAAAGAATACTCGTGACAGGCGGAGCGGGATTTCTCGGGTCTCATCTCTGTGACCGCCTTGTCGGCGAAGAGCATGATGTGCTCTGCCTGGATAATTTCTTTACCGGTTCGAAGGGTAACATCGAGCATCTCCTGGGGAAGCCGAACTTTGAACTGATACGGCATGATATCGTGGAGCCGATACTCCTTGAGGTTGACGAAATCTACAACCTGGCCAGCCCCGCATCGCCCGTGCACTATCAGTACAATCCCGTCAAGACGATCAAGACGAATGTCATGGGTACGATCAATATGCTCGGCCTGGCGAAAAGGGTGGAAGCCAGTATACTTCAGGCGTCGACGAGTGAGGTGTATGGCAACCCTGCCGTACATCCGCAGACGGAGGACTACTGGGGAAACGTGAATCCCATCGGCATCCGGTCCTGCTACGATGAGGGCAAACGGTGCGCGGAGACGCTGTGCTTCGATTATTACCGGCAGAACAACGTGGCGATCAGGGTCGTCCGCATTTTTAACACCTACGGGCCCCGCATGCACCCGAATGACGGTCGTGTCGTCAGTAACTTCATCGTTCAGGCGTTGCGGAACGAAGATATCACCGTCTATGGCGACGGAAAGCAAACGCGTTCCTTTTGCTATGTGGACGACCTGATTGGGGGTATGATACGTTTTATGAACGCCGTCGACGGTTTCGTCGGACCCGTTAATATCGGGAACCCGGCGGAGTATTCAATTCTTGAACTGGCGAAAACAATCATTCGTTTGACCGGGAGCCGTTCACGCATCATTTTCCAATCGCTCCCCCAGGATGATCCGCATCAGCGGCGGCCCGATATCTCAAAGGCGCGAGAGTACTTTCACTGGGAACCGGACACGGGACTCGAAGAAGGCCTGTCGCGAACCATCGAATATTTCCGCGGCATTATTTCTTAAGAAATATCGTCAGAAAAACAGGGGTCAGTCAAAGACACATAAGTGTCGCGGCTGACCCCTTCGTTTGTCACGGGCGGGCATTCATACTATTCTCGATATGATGGTCATAGTATGACTGTAAAGATTTATTTTAATATTGACATATATTGATATTTATAGATATATACAGCATAAGTACTTACCGTATGGTGTTTCAAAAAGTAATTATTACAATTTAGCAGACCCGTCAGAGGGTGTTCTACAGAAATCCCCGAAAGTATATGCTCTATGCGGATGTTCGTCTTTTCAGTGACGCACCCGCGCGATGGATCACAGGCACTACGCAGTATATCCGTTTCAGATGACTCACTGATTACCAGACATGTAAGGAGGATATGAGCATGATAAGATTTCAGAGAATTACAGTACTGGTACTTACGGTGTTTGTAGTACTTGCTTTTGTTCCCACTGTGTATGGTGCGGCTGACGCAGTCAATATAAATACGGCATCTCTTGAAGAATTAAAGACGCTGACGGGTGTCGGTGAAGCTTATGCCCAGAGAATTATTGATTATCGTACCAATACGGGCAATTTTACTCAGCCTGAAGATATTATGAAGGTGCAGGGTATCGGTCAAAAAACGTACGATGACAATAAGGATCGCATCGTCGTTCAGTAACAGCTTCATGGTGTAAAAGGGGATAACAAAGGCGTTCTCTGATGGGGCTCAGTGGGGAGGGGCAGGTCTTCATTCTTGACAGTTGTCAAGAATGTCGGTTTGACCCCTCCTTCTTTTTGCCGGAGGCGTAGTGTGCGCCGAGAACACGTTCTGTTTCGTATGCCGGGGTGATGCGGGTATAATCAAAGTCGAAGATCAGAGACAGAAAGGACATAACGATGAAAAAGGTCGCCCCCCAGAGGATTTCCTTCGGTGTGTCCGGCGATTGATGACGGAAGCAGGGGAACTGAAGCGGTTCGTCCGCTGGTGACTGGCGGACGGTGAGTATGCCGTAACGGGATGGATCGAATAACGATGAAAGAGAAATTTCAACGATACCGTCGACCTCTCTGTTCGGTGTGAAGGTCCAGGGACGCGTGACATATCCGACAAGGGGGAAGATGGACTTTTGAAAAAGCTTGAGGTGATAGACGGGGAGCGCTCCGAGGAAACGGACCCGAAAAGGATTGAGGCCCGTTTCTTCCCAGGATTCACGAAGGGCCGTCGCAAGGAAAAGGCCGATGGTTCGTGCTTCACGGCTGCCGTAATGTTTTTCATAGGATGACAGTGTGTTGCCCATCACGGCGGTGAGCGGTATCCGAAGAAAGGCGTGAAAAAAGCCGTCCTTGATCGGCTCGAGCATGCCGCCCGGCGCACTTACGTCGCCTCCCTGGGGGATTTCATGCGCGCGTCTGATCAATTGTATTACCCAATACCCGGGATGTTCCGCCCTTTCGCCGTGTGATTGCCGGTACAACAGGGGAATGAGGACACCGGCGGCGTCGCGCCGTTCTTCTTCTGTATGGGCATTCGCATACCGATGGTACGTTGCATCGAAGGATACTGCAGACGCGGTCAGTCTTTCCTCGATACGTCGTATGACGCCGTCTTTGTCGGTGATAAAGTCATCGAACGGTTCCATCAGGACTCCCTTATCCTGCGGGGGACGGGTCTTTTCCCCGTCGTAACGATACAGTCGGACAGGAGCCGTTCATACCAGCAACCGAAGGGAAAGGGATCGAGAAAGCCGCAGTGCCCGCCGCAGGGTTGCATCAGGATCGACACCAGAGAATTATGACGAAGCTCATGGAAGTCTTCGGGCGGGATTACGGGGTCGTCTTGTGACGCAACGATCGTTACGGGCCGCGCAACAGTGCTGAAGTCCCAGTATCGCAGGGTATAGCGATTAAAATAGTTTCTGTAGTCGGTATATTCGGTGTAGTCCCGCACGAGCAGGTCCGTCATATCAAGGATGGTGGACCGCCGGCATATGGCGGTGAAATCGTAGGTGTCGGGAAAGAGGTCTTGCTTCATCTTCAAGGACCGTTTCCATTTTTTTATGAAATAGGATCGATAGATACGCGGACCACTGTCGACGGCGAGTGTGGATTTCAATGGGTCGAGGAGGGGGCTGATACAGACGACGTGACGCAGGTTTTCAATGGCGTGTGCCGTGGGATGGGCCGCGATGCGCAGGGCAAAGTTGCCCCCCAGTGAAAAGCCCACGATGTAAAAATCCGATATTCCGGCAAGTGATGCGACAGTGCTTGCAGCCGTTGCAACTTCATCCAGCAGTGCGCCGTGAAAGAGGCCCCTGTTCAGTGCGTGGCTGTTCCCGTGATCGCGGAGGTTGAGACGGAATACGTTCAGGCCCCGCTCAAAAAGGTATTTACCCGTATGGAGAATGTATGTCGAGTGGGCGCTTCCCTCCCAGCCATGGAGAAGGAATGCCATGCCACGAGGAGAAACGCCGTTGTGAGCTGAGTAATAACCCTGCAGTCGGACGCCGTTCCCGGCGTCGATGACACGCTCAACGGCTTGTTCCATCATGCGGTTTCTGCCGATTGCCCTTATTTTCACACTGCCGAAAATAGTTTGTAGATGAGGGTTGCGCGCCCACCACGGCGGCGAGAAGAGGTGCGACTTTCCGCTAGTGCTGTTTCCGTTATTCATCACAGTTCGCCAGTTCCTGCTTGGCACCTGACTTTCATGTGTCTGACTCCCCGAATGGAGACATCAATCCCGGGGACGCATCGGAACGTATTTTCGCAAAAAAAAACCATGACCGGTCCCGATGCTGAAATTATTCATTGCGGACGATTTCCGCAAGATGCCGTTCGATATCATCTTCCGTTGCCGCGCCTGAGAGGGTTGTGACATGGGACCCGTTTTTGAAAAAGAGGAAAGACGGCGTCTCTGTAATCCCGTAGCGGGAAGCAATGCGGGAATTATCCTCCAGGTTGATACGGGCCACCCGGATACCGCCGCCGTACTTGGGGGCGATTCTTTCGACGGCGGGCAGAATAATGCGGGAGCACATACAATGTGGCCGCCATACGCAGAGCAGGACCGGTCCGGGGAACGAGAGTATCTCCGTATCAAAGGAATCGTCGGAGACAGTAACCACATCGCCTCGATAGAGCGGTGCACCGCATTTTCCGCAATAGGGTCTTTCAAAGACGCGGTTTTCGGAGACACGGTTCTTCGTGCCGCACTCAATGCACTGAATGATCAATTCGTCGAGACGCGCGCCGCAGACACCGCACAGCGGCGTATCATTTAGACGCTCTCGGGGAATGTTATTTTTCGCGCCGCATCTGAGGCAGCGGACGATGACACCACTCTTGGAAAAAGTGTCCATGGGCGTTTCCCTTAAGAAAGAGACCCCGATATCTTTATCGTACCGCCCCGTCCCAGAATATCGTGGAGATGAACACATCCCGTCAGATGTTCCGCATCGTCGATGACGGCAAGAGAGGTGATCTCTTTCTTCTGCATTATTTCGACGGCCTCCGATAGAGACGCATCGGCGTCGATTGTGATGGGCGACGGTGTCATGAGATCGTCAACCGTGATAACGGACAAGTCCCGGTCATGGCGAACGGCACGCCGGATATCACCGTCGGTGATAATGCCAAGAAGACGATTTGTGCCGTCGGTAACGAGGACGAACCCAAGGTTCCGCGTATCGAGAATCTGAAGGGCCTCCGAGGCCGCCCGTGAGGAGTGAATATGGGGTATGTCGTCTCCCGTGAGCATGATACTTTTTACCCGGACCATGAGCCGCTCCCCGAGATGGCCCCCCGGATGAAACCGCAGAAAATCCCGCTCGGTGAAATTCTTTCTTTTCAAAAGGGCGACGGCCAGGGCATCCCCCATGGCGAGCGTCGCCGTCGTACTCGATGTGGGCGCGAGGTCGAATGGGCAGGCCTCACGTGATACACTGACGTCGATGATAACCGTGCTTTCCCGTGCCAGGGATGAGTGGACATTGCCGGTCAGGGTGATGAGTGGAATACCTGTGTCTTTCACACAGGCAACGATCATGTTCAGCTCCTTCGTCTCACCACTGTTGGAGATGGCGAGGACCACGTCGTCTTTCGTGACGATGCCGAGATCGCCGTGAAGACCCTCTACCGGATGCAGGAAAAGCGCGGGTGTGCCCGTACTGGTCAGCGTGGCAACGATTTTCTTGCCGATAATACCCGATTTCCCAATGCCCGTGACGATGACGCGTCCCCTGGCGGAGCAGATAATGTCAACGGCCCGGGGAAAACTACTGTTCAGTTTACCGATAAGATCACGGATGCAGTCCGCCTCGAGTTCAAGAACTGTCTTTGCGTGTACCAGAGATTTTTCACTGTTCACTTTGTATCTCCAAGGGTCTCCTCGCAAAGAGACCATCTCTTTGTTTATATATTATGCGGTCCAAACACGGAGTCGCATGTTTCGAGTATGACATATTCTATAGCAGATATTGTTCTGTCCGCCGATCAGAATTATCAGATAATGTAAATATTGACAAGGATGAAAGAACGAAGAAAAGAGCGTCGTCTATCGAATGGTTACGATATCGACGGATGACGCGAGTGATGCTTGAATCATTCCGAACTCGTCATCGGTGAAGGTGTCCGCCGTCTGAAACGAAGTATCGAGCACTTTCGATGGGACAAATTTCTGGAGAATGTAACGGCGCGCACCGGTGATGAGCCTGCCGACGGCAAGGATGTCATCGGGCCCCAGTAACGAACGCGGTACGGTTGTGCGGAATTCGTAGTCAACACCGGAATTCATGATCAGGTCAATACTGTGGCGTATCGCCTCGATATCGACGGTGACACCCGCGACGACGGCGTATTTTTCCGGCGGTGCCTTTATGTCCATGGATATATAGTCAAGAAGTTTGTCGTGAATGAGTGACTCGAGTAAGGCGGGTCGTGAGCCGTTGGTGTCGATTTTAACTGCATATCCCATTTCTCTGATTGGGCGGATGAATCCGCCGATATCGCTGTGAATCAGCGGTTCGCCGCCCGTGATGGTGACGGAATCGAGCTTTTCCTTTCTTTTGTGAAGAAAATAAAATATCTCGTCCATGGGAATGAGGGGCGCAAAACGTTTCGGGTCGACAAGCTCGGGGTTGTGACAATAGGGACATCGGAAATTGCAGCCGCGGGTGAAGATAATGGAGCAGATCTTTCCGGGATAATCGATGAGCGAGAACCTCTGTAATCCTCCTATTTCCATAAATAGTCACACTCCGGCGGTTGAAAACACTCAACCGTTCTGCTCTTCGTCTGCAACGCACGGATGTGGAAAATGCGTCTCAATTGATGGGAACCCCTACCGTATGTTCTGTTGAACATCGTGGCATATTATCTGTATACGGCCTACAGGCAGCCCGCCGGACACGATCGTTCAAAGGGGATCGGTGCAAGATGTTGCATCCCCGCGACGGACATGACGATCAATGCCCTGCGGGGATATTTATTGTGACGAGAAACATGGCGACGGAACCCTATACCTGAAAGGTTTTCCTCATTTTGAATTCAAGTTGTTTCCCCTCGTTCCATTGCTGCACCGGTCGGAGGTACCCGACGACACGGGAGAAGACTTCACAGGGCTCGCTGCAGATGGGACAGTCATGCTGTTCACCGGTGAGATACCCGTGATTTTTGCAGATACTGAACGTTGGGGAGAAGGTAAAGTAGGGCAGGTGATACTTCTGGCAGATCCGGCGCACGAGGAGCTTGACGGCGTCCGGGTTCTCGATGCGCTCGCCGGCGTATATATGAAAAACGGTTCCGCCGGTATATCTGGTCTGAATATCGTCCTGCAGGTCGAGGGCCTCGAAAACGTCGTCCGTATGATTGACAGGCAATTGAGTGGAGTTCGTGTAGTAGACATGATCGCCGTTTGCGCCGTTTCCGTTCGAACAGCACAGGATATCGGGATAACGTTTCTTGTCGATTTTTGCCAGGCTGTACGATGTCCCTTCCGCTGGCGTTGCCTCGAGGTTGTAGTTATTGCCCGTTTTATCCTGAAAGGTGAGAAGCACATCCCTCATGTGATCAAGGACCCTTTTTGAGAATTCCTGGCCTGCGGGGTCGGCGATGGTTTCTCCCAGGAAATTGAGGCATGCTTCATTCATGCCCACGAGGCCGATTGTCGAAAAATGGTTCTTCCAGTATTCGCCGAAACGCTCCTTCATGTGCCTGAGGTAATATTTTGTGTAGGGGTATAGGTTGCCGTCGGTAAATTTCTCAAGCACCTTCCGTTTCGTTTCCAGACTTTCCTTCGCCAGTACCATCAGCCTGTCCAGACGGGCAAAGAAATCCTCTTCGGATGTGGCGAGATAAGCCAGTCGCGGCAGGTTCATGGTGATGACGCCGATGGATCCCGTGAGCGGATTGGAGCCGAAGAGTCCCCCGCCCCGTTTTTCCAGAGCGCGGTTGTCGATGCGGAGCCGGCAGCACATGCTGCGGGCATCTTCGGGGTTCATGTCGGAATTCACAAAATTGGAGAAATAGGGGACGCCGTATTTTGACGTCATCTCCCACAGAAAATCAAGACTGCTGTTGTTCCAGTCGAAATCCCGGGTGATGTTGTAAGTGGGAATGGGAAAGGTGAAAACCCGTCCCTTCGCGTCACCTTCGGCCATCACTTCGAGGAAGGCTCGGTTGAAAATGTTCATTTCCTCCTGAAAATCGCTGTACGTTGCGTCCTGGACCTTCCCGCCGATAATGATGTTCTGGTCGGCGTAATAGGAGGGAACTTCAATATCGAGAGTGACATTGGTGAAGGGTGTCTGGAAACCCACCCGCGTCGGCACGTTTATGTTGAAAATGAACTCCTGGAGTGCCTGCTTGACTTCCTTGTAGCCGAGACCGTCGTATCGAATAAAGGGGGCAAGGAGCGTGTCAAAATTGGAAAAGGCCTGCGCCCCCGCGGCTTCTCCCTGGAGCGTGTAGAAAAAA
>Ga0272443_10006948_pt1 | contig 10992 bp, 12 predicted proteins | sample SSMAcet12_FD_193581 | JGI IMG/M metagenome (GOLD analysis project Ga0272443, IMG submission 193581) | Marine sediment archaeal communities from Little Sippewissett salt marsh, Falmouth, MA, United States - SSM-Acet-12 | ecosystem: Environmental > Aquatic > Marine > Wetlands > Sediment ... | reverse complement strand
GGACCTCGTCCAGAAGCGGTTGGAAGACAGCTTGCGTGCCCAATTTGGGATCAATGCTGTAATAATCAAATGTGTTGTAGCGATGCACGGAGGAGGCGGCGAAAATGGGATTGAGATAGATGGCATTCACACCCAAATCTTGCAAGTAATCCAATTTCTGAATTACACCGGCCAGATCACCACCTTGAAATTCCCAGAGGGTGGGGTCACTTCCCCAGGGTTGCACGTTCGGGGGGTCGTTTGCCGGATCCCCGTTATAAAAACGGTCAGGAAAGATCTGATAGAAAATCAGGTCGTGAATCCAGGAAGGGATCATGTTCTACCTGCATCATCTCAAGGATATATTCACGGCTCGCTGCCCTCTTCTTCTGGTAGTTCGCCCCCTACCGCCAGAATGGAGAAGGAAAATGCAATCGTATCTTCCGCTGCTGCCAGGGCGGCCGCTGGATCACGGCCCTGGAGAAGCACATCGAACACCACTTCCTCCAGGGGACGACGGAAGACATCCAGATCCGCGCGGAGGGGATAGGCGACGCCGCTGTGAATGGCCGATGTCGCTGCTGCCATGAGCGGATCTCCCAGATCGAGTGCGGACAACACCGTGATGTGGGCCGCTCCGGCGGGATCGCTGAGCAGCCGCTGTGATTCTGCGGACAATAGAAAGCGGCCGAAATTCCAGGCTGCCTGAAGCGAATCGGGGTTCTGCTCCATGCTGAAGTAGATATTTTCGGACCATACAAAGCCAGCCAGAGCATCGCCCGTAGCTTCATACGTTGGCCAGGCATCGACGGTCACATCGATCCCACTTCCACCAACCAGATTGTGGATTTCATTCGAGGATCCGATCCACCACCCGGCATTTCCCTCGAGAAAGAGGGCATCGTCCTCGTTCGATCCAAAATAGACCTGGCCGGTCTGACGCATCTCGTACAACACATCGAGCCAACAAATACCATTCTCACCGGAAAACCCATACAGCCCGGTTTCCGGAAAAAGCGGCATGCCGCAAGCTGCGAGTTGAGACACAGTCGTATCAAATGTGAAATCCAGGGCGCTGCCGAGGATACCCTCCCCTGCAATAGCCTCTGCCGAATCTACCCAGGCCGATAGTGTGCCGGCAGGAGCGCTGGTCAGCCCCATGTTACGATAGAGCAGCATCCCCTGCAGTTCAAAGGGCAATCCGACAATGTCGTCTCCGACCTGCACCTGGGCCCAACCCAGCTCGGAAACACCAGCCAGCAATTCTGCATCCACAAGGTCATTCAGGGGCAGCACAACCGCCGCCGCCTGCAGTTCAGGTCCCCAGCTGGACGGCCCCAACAGCAAAGCCGGATGCGGGGTTTCCGCCTGGGCATCCAGAAAAACCGCAAGCAGATCATCCTCCGGTGCGAAGCGCAGCGAAAAGGATACCGTTGGAAATTCCTCGTTAAACTCATCGATCAGCGTGAGCAACCCTTGCAGTTCGTGCGGCTCCCAACTGAGCCAGATGGTCAGCGGGGTGACCGGAACATCCGTCGGCGCGGGCGCTGGTGGCAATGTAACGGTTGCGGTAGCCATCTCGACTGCCTCGGATGTAGCGCTGGCCGGCGCTGCGGCTGACTCAGAGCCGGTACAGGCTGTTGCCATGAGTGCAATCAGTAGAATGCATGGGAAAAGAAAGCGTTTGCGGTTCATCATCCATCCATTACCAAGGGAAATTGGCTGCACGCAGAAGCTCATCACCGCCGGGCTATGCCCGTCAGGGCGCCGGCGTCACGGTTGGCACCGTTTCAATCGGCTGGAAAAGAATATCGACATACCCCAATGAACGCAGGAAGCGGAAGAGGAATGTTTCTGCATTGAGAGAAGCCTGGTCCAGGATCCCATCGTCCAGCGCGGCTTCCCGGATAGCCTCCTCGGCAGCCCGGCGGGCTTCCGTCTCCAGTTCCACATTGCCGGACGTAAGCAAACCTGTATCGCGGTCATAGACGTACGACTGCTGATTGTCCAGCGCAACGGTGAAAATTTCGGCTTCAGGCAGTGTCATATAAATCCGCCCGAGGTCATCGAACTGGATGTCCTCAGGGCCAATTTGGTCCAGATCCACGCCAGCAACCACCACGCCATGCGCGACAAGAAGAAGCCGATCTCCAAAAAGAAACCCGAACGGCCCTTGCCCGGACTCAGCGGTGATCACTTTTTCAAGCGTGTATTGGATGGTTTCGAGGCGCGCCAGGCTGCGGACTTCGCGTACAATCGTGACCGGATCCGGTACGATTGTTGCGGTTGGATGCAACACGGCGGCGACCTCTGTCCCGAGCGCCCCGCCCAATTCCAGAACCGGCGTGGTGATCCTCTGGAAGCCCATCCAGAGGGCAGCTCCCGCAAGCAGGGCAAGCAGTAAAAAACCGACCAGCAAAGCAATAATCACGTTTCTCATCGTACGCCCAGTATACCCTGATTTTCGACTGAACTTGCCTGCCCAAACCCTTCAGGCTACACTGCAGGCATGCATGTAGTTGCAGTTGAAATTGAACTCCACCTGCCCGGGGTTCACAGCCTGAAAGAAAAACGGAGCCGGTTGAAGCCCCTGCTTGCGCGGCTCCAGAGTCATTTCAACGCGGCTTGCGCGGAAACTGACCTTCAGAATCAGCACCAGCGCGCCATCATTACCTGCGTTACCGTCAGCACCACCGGCGCACATGCCGAACAAATGGCGCGCCGCATCCCCCCCTGGATCGAGCGCAACCGTCCCGACCTGGACGTGATTGATGAAGCCTACACACACCTCTGAGCCCGTTAGCGAGAAGGAGGAAGTATGGACCTCATGCTTATGGATAAAGTCGCACTGGTCACCGCCGCATCGCGCGGGCTGGGAAAAGCGGCAGCCCTGGAACTAAGCCGCGCCGGCGCTCGGCTTGCGATTGCTTCACACAGCGAACACATCCACGAAGCAGCCTTGAGCATCCGGGAGGAAACCAAACATCCCGTCCTGGCTGCGGAAGCCGATCTCACCAAACCCGCCGAGATCGAGGCACTCGTCAACCGTACCCTGAAGACGTATGATCGCATCGACATACTCATTCTCAACGCAGGCGGTCCTCCTCCAGGGTCCTTTCTTGACCTGAAACCGGTTGATTGGGAAAAGGCCTTTCAGCTTACGGTGATGAGCGCAGTCCACCTCTGTTACCAGGTGGTCCCCATCATGCTCGAACAGGGTGCTGGCAGCATTGTTGCCACGCAGTCGCTTTCTGTCCGGCAGCCGATCGAAAACCTGGCGTTGTCCAATTCGCTCCGTCTGGGTGTCATCGGCCTCATGAAAACCCTGGCTGACGAACTTGGGCCGCGAGGCATTCGCGTGAACAGCATCAATCCGGGGTGGACAAAGACCGATCGCGTTACGCAGTTGCTTGCCAGCAGGGCGCAAGCCAACGGAACCACCCCCGGGGAAGAGGAACAACGCATCACCGCAGGCATTCCCCTCGGGCGAATGGGCACAGTGGAAGAATATGGCCGGGCGATCGCCTGGCTGGCGTCCCCCGCCGCCTCATACATCCATGGGCATGCGTTGATGTTCGACGGCGGATCAACCCGGTCAGCGCTCTGATAAAAGACCTGTTAAACGCGCCGGGTCCTGACCAATCGTGGTCAGGACCCGGCACTGCGCGTCATGGAGGGAACCTTCTGTCAGGCTGCTCGCTCTCGTTTTACCAGCATATGCCGGCGGATGAGAGTCCGCAGGCGCGATGCCAGCAGGCTCGCATGAACAGGCTTGATCAGGTAATCGTCCGCACCGGCATCGAGGGCGCGCGCAACGCTGCCCGGGGAACCCAATGCAGAAAGAATCAAAATGGGCACATCGGAAAAGTCACGGATGCGTTCACAGACTTCCCATCCGTCCATTTCCGGCATGAGTAAATCAAGGATGACCACATCCGGGCAAGATTCCCGGCAGGTTTCCACACCTTCAGCGCCCGTAAACTCAGCCTGAATCTGGAAATCCTGTCCGCGCAGCAGTGTGCGCAGCATCAGCGACAAATCGGGGTCATCATCAATCAGAAGCACATCAACAGCCATAATATCCATCCTCTTACTGCCCCCATTATCGCTGATTTATGCGTCCGTCAACCTTGCAACCGGCTTACAAACATTTTTTCCACAACTTGCCCTTCTTCCTCATCAAAGCTATCATTCTTAGCAGCGAAGTTCGCTCGAGTCCGGCACTGAAAGGACGTCCATGTCAGCCGCGGCACACCTCGTTTCCTGTCCACAATGCGGTCATCTGCTTCCACATGATGCCCGCATCTGCCCCAATTGTGGAGTCGACCTCGCTCTCCTCTCCCTTCTTGCAGAAAAAGCCTATCTTGAGGGTGTGCCGTCTGCATCTCCAATTCGCTCGACTCCCGACTTGCTGGTCCCGCGCATCGGCGAATACCTGATGGAACAGGGCATCCTGACCGAGGATCAGCTCGACAAGGCGCTCGAACGACAACGCACCCTAGCTGAAGCCGGCAACCGACAGCTTCTCGGCCAAACGCTCATCCAGATGCGCGTGATTGATCGTGAGACACTGGACCGTGCCATCACCCGCCAGATTATTGAACTGCACGCCGCCCTTCAGGAAGCCAACCGAAATCTGGAGCGACGCGTGGCGGAACGAACCTCCGAGCTGCGACGTGCGCTGGAACGGTTGACGGAAATCAACCAGATCAAAGCCAACCTCATCTCCAACATTTCTCACGAACTGCGCACCCCGCTCGCCCATATCAAAGGCTATGTTGAACTGATCAGGGATGAAGAACTCGGCCCGTTAACCGATGACCAGAATAATGCAATGGGTGTCGTTTCGCGCGCCACGGAGCGTCTCGGTGGACTGATTGAAGACCTGATTGAATTTTCAACCGGCACACGAAAAGGGCTGACCCTCCACACAGAAACCTTCCCCATCGACCGTCTCGTCCAGACGGCAATGGAACGCTCACAGCCCAAAGCGAATCACGCAGGTGTTGTCCTTGTACAGGAGTACGACTCCCGACTACCGGAAATCAACGCCGACCTTGAACGCCTGTCCTGGGTGCTCGTTCAGCTCCTGGACAACGCCATCAAATTCACCCCCTCAGGTGGAACCGTAACCCTGCGCATGGCGGAGCGTGATGGGATGCTCCAGGTCAGTGTAGAAGACACCGGCATCGGCATCCCTGGAGACCGTCTCGCAGAAATCTTCCAACCCTTTCACCAGCTGGATGGTTCCCCTACCCGGCGCTATGGAGGCACCGGGCTCGGGCTGGCACTGGTAAAACTCATTCTGCATGCGCATGGCAGCGAAGTTCTCGTCGAAAGTGAGGATCAGAAAGGCAGTCGATTCTCCTTTCTACTGCCAATGAACGCGATGGAGACATGACTGGACCCTTACTCCCCCCCGGACAGCTCACACGCGGCTCCGAACTGAATGCCGTGTATGCTATCGCTCGGATTGTCGCCGAAACTGTCGATACCGAGTCCGGTCTCGATGCCGTCTTCCGCCTTGCCCGCACCATCTTCATCTTCGATACCGTTGCACTGTTCCTGACAAATGAGGAATCAGATCAACTAGAACCCTACTATGCTCGTGCGCTGGGCCGTGGACGCTCCCGCGAAGAAGAAATCGACTGGGGCGAGCCAGCCGCTGTGGAAGCGTTCCGTAGCGAGCAGACTGTCTTGCGCAAAGAAGATTCAGGACCTGCCATCAAAGGCCGTGAACGGATGCGTGATTTCCTCGGTCTGCCGATGATGGTGAGTGGAGACTGCGTAGGCGGGCTGGTCTTCGGGCGCATCGGTGGGCCCTCATATCCACCGGAGCATATCCGCCTGGCCGAATTCGTCGCCTGGCACATCGGACAACTGCTTCAAAGCCGGCGTATGGCACGCCGGATCGCCACGCTTGAGGCGCAGCGCGAACTCGCCCGCATGCAGGATGAATTTGTATCCACCATCTCTCATGAACTGCGCACACCGCTCGGCTTCATCAAGGGCTATGTCACCACGCTGATGCGGGAAGACATGGAATGGGATTCCGACACCCGTTCGGAAATCCTCTCCATCATCGATGACGAAGCAGATCGGCTCCGTGAGCTTATCGATAACCTGCTCGACTCGTCGCGCCTCGAAAGTGGAACGCTCAGCATGACGCTCGAGCCCGTTAAAATCGACCCCATCCTGCGAGACTCGGTGGCGCGCATGCAATCCCTCTATCCAGAGATGGATATCCGCCTCGACATCCCCGCCGAAACCCCCATTGTCCATATTGATGCAACCCGGATCTCACAGGTGATCGATAACCTGCTTTCCAATGCCCAGAAATACGCCCCCGGTTCCGCCGTGACCATCCGCGCCCAACATAAGGAGAACCGGGTGCAAGTGGACGTGGAGGACAATGGCCCCGGTATTGCCAAGGAGCACATCCCGTACTTATTCGAACGTTTTTACCGCGTCCCATCTAACAAACCGGCCCGCGGAACAGGGTTGGGGCTCTATATTTGTCGCAAGATTATTGAAGCCCACGGTGATGAAATCGGTCTTGAAAGCGTCATGGGGAAAGGAACCCGCTTCCACTTCCGTCTCCCTTGCAGCCCAGACGCTGGTAGAAAGGGGTAACAGCATGGATGAGCCGAAAACGATTCTCATCGTGGACGACGAACCTCGCTATGTCCAGCTTGTAAAGCTCAATCTCATCACTGAAGGTTATCTCATCCAATCCGCTTCAGATGGTCAAGAAGCGGTTGAAAAAGTTGCCGCCGAGCAGCCAGACCTCATTCTCATGGATGTAATGATGCCCGTGCTGGATGGGTTTTCAGCCTGCAGCCGTATCCGTGAATTTTCCAATGTCCCCATCATCATGCTGACCGCCAAGGGTGAGGAACGCGATCGTGTACACGGGCTTGATGTCGGCGCCGATGACTACATCGTGAAGCCCTTCTCTGCCCAGGAGCTACTTGCACGCGTCCGCGCAGTGCTCCGCCGTGCCACCCGCGCTGGCGGGGATCAATTTCATGAACCCATCTTCACCCATCACGAACTCGCGATCGACCTGCCCCGGGCGGAAGTGACCCTCAACGGCGAACCCGTCAACCTTACTGCTACCGAGTACAATTTGCTGCAAACCTTCGCTGCCAACATCGGTCAGGTGATCACCGCCGAAGACCTTCTCATGAATGTCTGGGGGGAAGAATACCGCGAGGATAAAGAGATTCTCTGGGTCTGTTTGAGCCGCCTCCGGCAGAAAATCGAGCCGGATCCGAAATCCCCCATTCACATTGTCACCCGGCAGGGAATTGGCTACCTCATGCCGCCCGTTGAAGGGTAAACAAGGGGAAGGCCTTGGTTAAATCCAGCGTTCTTCTGGTCGAACCCGATTCCACCACCGCCGATTTCATCCGGCATATGCTCACCCGTTCCGGCTATCCCGTTCAGGTCGTCAAGACGGGAAAAGATGGTCTCATCGCCGCATGGCGTGATCAGCCTGACATCATCATCATCGAATTGGAACTCCCGGACCTGGAAGGACTGCAATTCGTATCGCGGCTGCGCAAGGACAACCGCACTCAGCGCACCAAAATAATCTGCCTCACCAGCCGCAGCGCACCAGAAGATACCGTGCAGGCAATGGAAGCCGGAGTGGATACATATCTTGTCAAGCAAAAAGACGCCATGGACATCCTCCTCCAGGAGCTCGGCCGCATCGTCTCGGAAATTAAGCTGGAGGACGACGCCCCCGCCCCCATCCAGAGTGGTCAAATGGTCTCCTTTCTTGGCGCGCAGGGCGGTGCGGGGACATCATCAATCTGCCTGAACGCCGCCAATTTCATGGCCGCCCTGGACGCGAAACACAGCGTGGCGGCCTTTGATCTTGTCCTTCCTATCGGGTCGCTCGCACGCATTTCCGGAGCAAAACGCGGGGTGAATCTGGCTAACCTTACCAAACTACCGCCCGCCACCCTCTCCCCCGACTACATCCGCACCAACCTGCCCCGTCCTCAAGCATGGAATTGTTGCCTCCTGCCGGGTAGTGAAAACCCGCTTGAGGCGCGCACCTTGTTGGAAGACCGGCTTTCCGCCCTTCTTCAGACTATGCGGGCAACCTTTACCTTCATTTTCGTGGATGTGGGGCAAAACCTGAGCCGCCTGGCGCTGCTTGCGCTCAGCCAGTCTGTCCGCCTGGTCATGGTGCTCACACCTGATGAGCAAGGCGTCACCCAGACCCTTGCTGTAATGGCCTTCCTGCAGCATGAACACATCCCACTTGAAAACATGCGCTTCATTACCAATCGCCCGATCGCAACAGAAGGTTGGACAAAGGACAAAGTGGAACAAGAACTGGGCCAGAAAGTCTCGATGAGCATCCCGCACATGGGCGAAAGCTGTCACCTGGCCAACTCCTTACGGGCACCGCTCTCGCTGCGCTTTCCCAATGAAATGGGAACGCTGAGCCTGCAGCAGTTCACCAGCAACCTCGCCAACGACCTCGCCAGATAGGCTCCCTCATGCCCTTAAAGACCCCGCTGCTGCGGCTGCTCTCTGGCTTCCCGTATTGGAGTTCTGCTATAATCCGAACACTCATAGCAGGAGCTTGAAAATGACGATTCAACAGACCATCACATTGCGCACAAAAATGCTTGGTGCGCTGATGCGCGACGCACGCACCCGCGCTGGAAAATCCCTCAGCGAGACGGCCGAATTTCTCGGCATATCGTCCTCAACCCTTTCCTCGTACGAACATGGGCGGAAAGCAGCGTCGCTGCCGGAATTGGAGCTATTGAGCGTTTACTACAAAGCGCCCCTGGCGCTTTTCCTGCATCGCCTCAGCCCCGGTCCGGATCAATTCGAGCAGCTAAAAACCAAAATGTGGCTTTCCCTGCGTCAGCGCATCATCGCCGTCTTTCTCAAATCGACGCGCGACGGATCAGGGCGGTCTCTGAAAAGTCTAAGCGAGGAAACCGGATTCCCGGTCAGCCGTTTGCGCTCGTATGAACGCGGCGAGCGCCCCATTCCTCTCCCTGAATTGGAAACGCTCCTGGCTGTACTTGAAATGCCGATCGAAAAACTGGAAACCGACGAGGGCCAGATTGGACGCGCCCTGCTTGAGCAGCAGATCCGGCTGAAATTATCGGATGCGCCGCTTAACGTCCTGCAGTTCCTGGCTGAGCCTGAGAGCATGACCTACATCGAGCTGGCAATGCGCCTGAAATCCATGTCCGCAGAAACCTTGAAAGGGCTCACCGAGGGGTTGAAGGAATTGACGGCATGAGTGCCAGTTCTAACCCCGCTTTGCTCGAAACCGATGCCATGCAGGCCTACCAACGCGGGGACCACTCGCTCGCCAGCGATCTCTTCCAGCAAGCGCAGCGTGCTTATCAAACCCGGGGTGACACCCTCAAAGCCGCCGAAATGGCCAACAATCGTTCCGTTTCCCTGCTCCAGGCGGGTCATGCGCAGGCTGCCCTCGATGCAGTCGAAGGCACCCCCGAGCTGTTCCAGCAGCTGGGACATCCGCTGGAAGCCGCCCAGGCTGTCGGCAATGTTGCCGCCGCGCAGGAAGAACTCGGCGACCTGCACAACGCTCGCAAATCCTACCAGGAATGTGCGCGTATGCTGGGTGACCTGGGCGCCTCTGAACTGCAATCGGGCGCGCTGCAAGCCCTCTCACGGATACAATTGAAGTCAGGACAACCCCTTCCCGCCCTCGCCGCCATGGAAGCAAGCCTGGAAGCACAGCCGCAGAAAAATATCCGCAACCGCCTTCTCAAGCGGCTGCTCAGCATTCCCGATCGCATGCTGAAACGCTGAACCGAACCTGCCCGTATGATGAACAACCCCGCTGATGGGCTATCCCTTTCAAAACCTTCGATCCGCGATGTGCGCGCCCTGGACCGGTTGCTTTCAAATGCACGCTGGCAGCATGTGCACCTTGACTGGTTTGAAGCGCATGAAATGATTTCGCTTCCCCCCATCCTTCTTGCCCGCAAGGGGAACCTCCCGGTCGCGTGCCTGTCGTGCCCGCCTGAACCAGAACGGATCGGATGGCTCCGCTTGTTCCTGGTCGCATCCGGCTACGAGCCAGAAGCCATCTGGGACATGATCTGGCCGGCATTGAGGAAAGAGTTTGCGGCGGAGGGAATGGATCAAATCGCGGCGCTGTGCACCCACCACTGGCTTCCACCGCTTCTCTACAAAGCCGAGTTCCGCTATGTCACCGATGTCATTTTCCTCGAGTGCGATTTATCTGCCCCTGTTAATCCCGGCGCGCCCGCAATCCATATCCGCAATATCACTGAACACGACCTCCCTGCCCTCACCCGCCTCGACCACCGCGCGTTCAGTCCCATCTGGCGTCATTCCCTGGACGCCATGGGGCGAGCGTGGAAGCAGTCCGCCCTTGCGACCGTGATCGAGCGTGAAGGGAAGCTCCTCGGTTATCAAATCAGTACTACGTCCGTTTTCGGGGCACATCTCGCGCGCGTAGCCGTTGACCCGGCCTTCCATGGACAGGGTCTCGGTACAGCCCTCGTCTCAGATTGTTTGCAGACTCTGCGGCGGCAAGGGCATCTTCTCATTAGTGTTAACACGCAAGCTGACAATCTGGCCAGCCAGCGCCTCTACGAGCGCCTGGGCTTTAGCCGAACCGGCACGCGGTTTCCGGTGCTTTCCCGACACATTCATCCCGAGATCGTGTAGAAAGGTCGTGCCTTGCCTCCCAGCATACGTCGATCATTCCCTTCTGCCGTTCACCTCATCCTCAGAGAGGGGACCCGTATCCTGCTTCTTCGCCGGCAAAACACCGGTTATATGGACGGTTCGTACAGCGTGGTCGCCGGACATCTGGAAGGTGATGAGACCGTCCTGGCAGCCGCCATTCGCGAGGCAAAAGAAGAAGCCGGTATCCAATTGGAGAATGGGAACGTATCCATCGTGGGCGTAATGCACCGCCGCGAGGATGATGAACGCATCGACTGGTTTCTCACAGCATCCCACTGGGAG
>Ga0272443_10006947_pt1 | contig 10992 bp, 6 predicted proteins | sample SSMAcet12_FD_193581 | JGI IMG/M metagenome (GOLD analysis project Ga0272443, IMG submission 193581) | Marine sediment archaeal communities from Little Sippewissett salt marsh, Falmouth, MA, United States - SSM-Acet-12 | ecosystem: Environmental > Aquatic > Marine > Wetlands > Sediment ... | reverse complement strand
TTTACCCTGGTACTCGTAGAGCTTCACATAATCACTGTAATAGAATTCCAGTAAGCTTTTTATACATTTGGAGACCCCCTGTTGATAAATACGACTGAAAAAAGGGGATGAAAAAGAAAAGGTATAAGCTATTAAAATAGATTATACCAAAATAACATTTCCAATAATTCTCTTTTTTTGACCAGGGAAGAATAAATGAGAGAATAGGTTAAACATATTTTGCCATGGAAAAACAGTAAAAAATAGTGGGCATCAAATCAACATGGGAAAAGAATAAAATCCCTGGAGTAAACTAAATCTGTATTTTATCTGAAGCGAACGGTTTCCATATTCTTAATAGCTCGTGTCTTTATACCATATTTTTTGTATATTGCAGAAGCCATTTCTAGACACTTTGACTCTTCTCCATGATTTAAGATAACACGTTCAGGTTTGGGTTTGATTGTCCCAATAAACTTCATAAGCTGGCCACGATCAGAATGACCAGAAAATCCATCGCATGTCTCAATATTCATTTTAATGTCTAGGGTTTGGTTTTGGATGTTAATATCTTTCCATCCTTTCTGGATTTTACGTCCCCAGGTACCCTCAGCTTGATAACCCACAAAAATAAGTGTGTTCCTTTTATCACCTGACCAGGCTTTAAAATATTCCATTACTGGACCACCATTGAGCATACCACTGGTTGCTAACACGATAGACGGATTATCCTGGACGAGAATGTTTTCTCTCATCTCAAAACTATCTACCCGGACAAAAATATCTGAGAGTAATGGATTCTCACCTTCCTGAAAGATTTTTTTTCTCAATCGGTTACTTAAATATTCGGGATAAACCGTATGAATAGCGGTGGCTTCCCAAATCATACCATCAAGATACACAGGTACTCGAGTAATTTCACCACTTGACATTAGATCTTCCAGAACAATCATGACCTCCTGGGAGCGACCTATGGCAAAAACAGGGATAAGGGCATTGCCCCCGTTACGAATAGTTTTGGTAACGATTTGTTGCAATTGCTGAGATGCCTCTGTACGAGTAGGTTGATTATCGTCCTTTCCTCCATAGGTGGATTCCATGATAACGGCTTCAAGGCGAGGAAAGGTAGTTGCCGATGGATTAAAAAGACCTGTAGTCTCATACTTGATATCCCCGCTAAAAACAATATTGTAGAGGCCCTCACCAATGTGGAAATGACAAATAGAGGAACCCAGAATATGTCCTGCTTGATGCATGGTAAGACGGATATCAGGCGCAATATCAATGGTATCACCATAATTTAAAGGAATGGTTCGCTTGATGACTTCCCGAATATCCTCAGATGAATAGGGCGGTTTTTTGGCTTCTCCTGCCGCCACTTTGAGGTAATCCATTTGAAGAAGAGTCATGACATCTCGTGTTGGATATGTACAGTAAAAAGGACCATCATAGCCATATTTAATAAGGAGTGGAATAAGCCCTGAGTGGTCAAGATGAGCATGGGTCACGACAACTGCATCAATTGAAGTTAACGGCATCGCCTCTGATAGGTGAAGATAGGGCGAGCCATTATCGGTATTGGAAACATCAACCCCGCAATCTATCATGACTTTGCTATCCTGTGTGTTTAACAGGCTGCATGAACGACCTACTTCCCTATATCCGCCAAGAGAAGACAGTCTCACCCATTTTTCCCCCTCAGAAACACCCCTATGGAGCCGTCTCCCTAATTTTCTGAGGAAATCTTTGCGATCCTCTGCCATATGGCGCAGATAATTACGGATATCCTGTACCGTTTTTGAGGGAATCGGAGGCGTACGAATAATTTTGGGAGTCCATCCAATCTCTTTTTTTATTTGATTAAGAATAGCACCATGTTTCCCAATGGCCATACCAGGTTTGCCTACCTCTATTGTAACCTCGCCTACATCAGGGTCAAAATAGATATTTTCTAATTCTGCTTCTGCGGGTAGAATATGCTTGACTCGTTCACTGGCTTCATCCATATCCGCCAGTACTGTGGGATCTGGCCGCACCACAATTCTTTTCTGTAACGTCTTGGCCAATTTCCGTACAATATCGCTGTTTTCGGCAAACTTCTCAGGGTTTTTAGTATAAATGACCACCAGTGCTCCTTCAAACTCAATCTCAGTGATTTGGATAGAGGAAGGAATAACTGATAAAACCTGCTCTCTAATACCTTGAAGAATGTCTTCAACTGTCATGAACGTAAATAATTTATCTAGTACGGTTAATATCTTTTTTTATCTCTTCGATTTCTTTTTGTTCGATATCACGATACCCTTCGGGGGATATCACAGCGATATCTATGCCGTTACCCGAGGCTGAATCGCGTTTCATGGCTGCAGAAAGCGCCCGTACAGCTAAAATCACACCATCCTGGGTAGTAAGACTCTGTGTATAATGGTCCTCTAAAACACCAAACACATAGGGAGACCCTGATCCAGAGGAAGTGTAGATATCGGCTATAGCGCCTCCAGCGGCATCCAAAGAGTAAACACTGGGGCCTGAAGAGTCGATGCCGGCGATGATTAATTGGACATAATAAGGATAAAATTTCCTTTGGTTTAAAATATTAGCCATGAGTGTAGCAGCACTTTTGACAGGCATTTTTTCATCCCTTTGTAACGTATAGAGACGAGATTCAGCTGTGAGATAACGTGATAGGACTTGTGCATCCCCCACTAGACCAGCAGTGGTCAATGCTAGGTGATCATCTATCTTAAATAATTTCTTGGCGACTTTATGAGCGATCATGGTGCCCATTGTCGCCCGGTGTTCTGTTGCTACCACGACGCCGCTTTGACAAACTAAACCAAGTGTTGTTGTACCCTTTTTATTATCCATAAGATACACCTTTTAAAACAGCAATTCCATATATCCAATGTTGTATATAAAAGTTTTTGACAGCCCAGTTATGTATATACAAAACAAAACAACAAAAAAAAATGGATTATCACATAAATAAAAAAAAAAAAGACAGAGTTATCTTTGAGGGTTAAAGGGAAGGGGGACTCTGTATGTCTGTTTCTCTATGCCCTGAAACAGTAATGGCAAATGAGAGCGAGGGGAATGGAAACTATTTATATATACATAGGATTGAGCATATGATTGAGGAAAGGATAATGAGCAGTTTCCTATCACCACGTTTTCTGTGCCATTTATTAAAAAATTATTTATGGGACATAGATAGGATATGGAAACAGGATAAGCTGCAATTGGAAAACTATCAAAGTAAAGCTCTTCGGCAAATAGTACAGTATGCCACTAATGTACCCCTCTATGAACAAAGATATCGTAACATTCAACTGGGGGGGATACAGGATATATGTGACCTATCTAGACTTCCCTTTGTCACTAAGCAGGATTTCCGGAGGTATTATCCCCAGGGATTGGTGCCCCCGGGGTTTGATATGCAGAATGCTTTTTTGGTGAGTACATCGGGGTCAACGGGTCAGCCTGTTTCCCTGTATAGTGATCCCTATACTATTGTGAAAAGCCTCATGGGGTTCATCCGGGAACTGCGGGAATACGATATCAGCTGGCGGAAACACAAAATAACCATCATTGTGGATCTCACCCCCAATGCCATAGAGGAAGTGTATGTAGGCCAAAAAACCTTGTCAAACATTAAATGCATCTTCCCCTTGAGGAATTTGCAGGTGTTGCATGTGGGTGACCCGGTGGAGGAGTTGATGGCTGCTATTGAGGCTTTTCAACCAGATTTTTTGGGGGGGTACCCGGGGGTGTTACGGGCGTTGGCGGTGTTGAAACGACAGGGGATGGGGGAGCATGTACAGCCGGTGGTGATGGCATCGTCGGGGGCGGTGTTGGATGGGTATACCCGGGGGTATATTGAGCGGTCTTTTGGCTGTCGGGTGTTTGATGTGTATGGTTCCACGGAGGCGGGTCCGGTGGCTTTTGAGTGTCAGGAGGGGTCGTATCATGTGCATGCGGATTTTGTCGTGGTGGAGTGTGTGGATGAGGAGGGGGTGGTGGTGTCTCCGGGGTCACGGGGACGGATGGTGGTGACCAAGTTGTATGGCCGGGGGACACCGGTGATTCGGTATACGGGGATGAATGATGTGGTGACCGTGTTGGAGGGGGAGTGTGGGTGTGGGGTGAGTGGCCCGGTGTTGGGGGAGATTGGTGGCCGCCGGGTGGATGCGGTGGTGTTGCCCAGTGGGCGGGTGGTTCCTCCTTCCGCGTTTACGGGTATACCGGGGAAGGTGATGCATGAGTTGGGGACGGATAAGATTCTGCAGTTTCAGATTGTGCAGTATTCCCGGGAGAGGATTGATGTGTTGGTGGTGATTGATGAGTCCTTGCGGGATGTGGGCCCATCGGTGGATGTGATTTGCAGTGAGATTGAACACCGGTATCGGGATGTGTGGGGTGAGGGGATCACCATCACCGTCAAGGAAGTAAAGGAAATTCAGAAAAAAAATGATGAACTGATTTCCCCAGTGGTGATTTCCCTAGTGAATCAGGAGAAATAGAGAAAAGAAAAAAAGATAGAGCATCCAACATAAATATACCATAACTCTAGAAGGAATTCATCAATAGTCTAGAGAATATCTATTTACTGGCTATGTGGTTGAGTACGCCCAGATATATATGGGAGGGGAGAGATTTCACTAGTATGTTCTTGCGAAAGGGATGTGGTAGCAACTTGGATGTCTTGGGTGATTTTGGTGCACCTAACTGAAACATATCCCTTTCCCACATGACCGGCCGTATCATAAGCCCTGACCTCTATATCATATTGCTGCCATTTTTCTGCAGTGAAGTGCCATTCAAAATAGTCCTTTGCTGGCGAGATATCCACTAAATTTTCATTGATGAGGCCGCCATTGAACCAAACCTGGACTTCATTGACACCTGATCCTGTATCAGCCAGGGTACCACTCACTTGTATGTCACCCTGGGTAACTTTTCCCCATTCAGGTGATTCAATGGTGACTGTGGGAGGAGTTGGATCGATTTTTATGTTCTCCACAGTAGTATGGGGAATTTCTTCATTTCCTGCCTTATCCACACTCCAAAACTCTATGGTATTATCCTGGCCTTCTGATGAGATCTTGGGTGTCTGGGAGGGATTGTAGATTTGTGTCTCTCCATGATTTATAGTGTAATAGGTGAGAAGATCGCTGGGGGGTGTAACATCGTCATGGGGATAAAAAATGAACTCTACAGATTGCGTATACCACCCGTTATTACCAGTAGGAAGTGAGGGAATCATCTCGTAATCTGTCCAAGGGGGGTCATAATCCTCACCTATCCAAGACACACTCCATTTATCCAACCGAGGAGTTTGGATAGCTATGTTCCGGGTAAATGTGGCCTGGAGACGTATCGCCTGGTGAGGGAGACTGGATATATCTTTACCAGGATTGATGGAATCTAGAAGGATTTGTGTGCCCCCTTGATTGAGGATGCCAAATCTGATATGACCTAGGGGCGTGGAATATGATGCATCAAAGGTCTCCCATTCAAGAAAACCAGTTCCTGGTGCAATAATTTGGGAGATTAGGACCGTGCGGGTAATTAGTTCTTTTTCATCACCCATGTTATAGGTGATATGGGGTGAACCTGTGGAGCGATAGATATGCCACACGCTTCCAAAGGTGTCAGCATGCTCACTTGCCATGTCACGTTCATCCTCCCAGACAGCGAACAAGTGTCCATTGCCCACTGCCAAGTTGTTCCAATCAACACTTTGTGAGGAGCCATCAGATAACATATGTTCACTGGTGGTAATTTTCCCATCCGAGGAAACCAAGCGTCCCCATAAATCGCTACTGCCATCATAGGAAACAAAAAATAATGTGTCTAGATAAGGAACAACATCAGACCTGATATATTGATCCCCTGGCTGTATGATGAAATTATCTGCGACAATAGACCCATATTGATCAATGATTTTCCCCCAGATATTACCATCCCAGCTGGAACGTAAGGAGGGATCAACACTAAGATCTCCATCATTCCAAGAAAAGAGATATCTGTTTGTTTGAGAGCAAAAGGCAACCGAGGGAAGAATATAATCCAGGTCAGGGGACCCTAGAGCAATGCCCAGACGCGACCCCGCCTTATTGCCACTCGAATCATATCGTTGGGCGTACAAGCTAAATGGTCCTGTTTCGGGGTTATCGCCTTCCTCATATGCAACCATAAAGTATCCATTATTTCCCGAACATATCCAGGGCTCACCTTGGTAATTTGCCCCGCCAGCTACCTGAAAATCGGGGCCAAGGGAATTCCCCATTGTATCATAGAGTCTTCCATAGACATCATAGTTAGTTGCCCCATCCCGGGCATCCTCCCATACCACAAAGAACCTGTTGTTGCCATAGGTTACAATAGGGTCATACTGGCCATTGATGGCTTCACAAATAGTGAAACGGTCTAGGATGGATCCTTCACTGCTCAGTATGGCCCCTTTGATATCCACTTCATAGCGATTTTGAGGATAGGTGGGTGTCGCAGGGTTCTCTTCCCAAACGATAAAGAAAACATTATTACCATAGGCGATACTGGGATTTTCTGCATGATAGGAGAAATCATCAGGTATAGAGCTGATATAGATATCCATGTCACTAGAGGGTGGTGGACTGGGGTTTTGGCCATCATGATCATATGTTCTTCCATGGATTTGACGATAGAATAATCTATCGCCATCCAAGGTGATATCCTCAGGACCGAGTCCTTCCTCCCAAGCAATAAGAAAATGGTCATTGCCAAAGGCAACATCAGGATCCCAAGCACCTTCAGTATAATATTTATAGGATATCAATAGGTCAGGATCGGTACGATCATCCCAAGTAAATATCATATCAAAATTACTATAGTCATCTGCAGTGGGGTCACCATAGAACATATAAATAGTGGTCGTTGACAAAGCAGGGAGCTGGGGTATTCTCACTAATACATTGGCGGATTCACCAGGTACATATTCACCACGCCAATAATAGAGATTATTACCCTCAGTATCAACAAAACGAAGATCCCTGTAATCTTGTTGCATGCCCGCGTCATAATACACCGTGAGATTCAAAACATATTCCTCAAAGGTTTCACTGGTGGGATTGGTAATATTTATGGGTTTCATGAAAGCCCATTGAGGGTTATACCAGGCAGAATATGTATTTGCCATAAGGACTTCACCATTTTCTTTATCGACAAAATAATTGTATGATTTTTCCTTGTCAATGAGACTTTCATCAAAAAAATCATCCTCCCACGTAAATGATGACTGGCCCATTACCCTGGGGGAAAAAGACCAATCTGTGTTTAAGGCTGTCTCTGGTGTACTGTGAAGAAATGATAAAAGGCCATGTCCCCCGGTTGCACCAAAAAGAAGAAACAGGAGAAGAAGAGCCACTATTTTCACCTGTGAAATCATTTCTATACCCCCTCAAAATCATACCATGTATAATTCCATAACAGGGACACTGCCCAATTACCTGGAAGAGGCTCATCACCTAGAACCCAAATGCGAGGGATAGCCCCATTGATGGTGTCCCATTGAATAGTTTTTGTGATCATTAGAAAGTCAGTGGCGTTGATGAGAAATCCATACTGGTATTCCTGTTTCTCGTAATCATAATTGTATCCTATTTGAAGAAACAGTGATTCACCCAGGGGTTCAGGGGTAAAAATAGTAAAATATCCAGTACGACCCAGTTCCCATTCAATTTTAAGGTATCGATCTTCATAGAGGGAAAAGCTCCCAAAGAGTTGAACTTGGTCACTTGTGATATCTACAAAGGTGACTTCAAGAGGAACACTAAATTCTAGTTCCAATGACCCACTCTGACCCAGAATCCATGACCCAGAAAAAGAAAGAGATATATTTTGATATGCCACCATGGCAGATAAATCGATAAGTTTTGTAACTTTACCAGACCATACAAAATCCTTTATCTTTCCGGCATCATCATAACGCCAAGAAAATGCGAGATCATCAGTTGCTAAACCCTCAAAGGACAAGGATAACATACGCATATGGGTAGCGGTATCCATAAGGGAAAGTGTGCTGGCAAGCATGGCATTATTATTGGTATCTAATCCCAGGGCAACATATGAATCATTGGTGGTGGGTAAATCCCAAAAAATATTGAGATACCCATCTGTGAGCCGTATCTCCGACGTAATCATCCATGCGCCAAATGAGAGAGGAACAGAGAGAGTTGTCGCGGAACCTGAATACTTGGATGCACGAATATATCCTGTGAGGCGAGGAATATCCATATAGCCATCGATACGGAGGGACCGGGGAAAGTCCGTGACTTGGAGGAAGGGTGAGGAGGTTTCACGGAGATAGAGAGCAGCAGTACCAATATTATGTGACATATCCAGATCAATAAAGCCCGAGCCTGTTTTAGCAATGAGGTTAATGTTCAATCCCCATTCCACCTTCATTTGTGTAGGTAAATCCTGAAGATGCAAGGACACAAGGGTACCATTTTGTTGTGAATCAACACAATAGGTAACCGCATAGCGTTGATTGCTCTCATACAGGAATGACCGTTCCCCTAATACGGTAAGATCAAATGACATATGCGCTGGCAGGGGATCAAGGAGGAAACTTTGGATAATGTCAGAAAGGGTTCCCCCCTGGGCATGAAATGAGATACGTGTTGCTACTCCAGCACTGCTGCCAAAATCATAGCGAACCTGTGCCTGACGGGGAATTGATGTAACTTGTAATTCAGCAGCAGGAGAAAAATCCATGGTGAAATTTCGATAAAATGCCTCATTACCTGATGAATCTACAGTAAGGTAGCTATTAACATATGATAGAGGATAGAGGCTGGTTAAGTCTTGAGGCGATATCTTCATACGAAAAACTTGAGGGTCCCATAGACTTTTTCTGCCAAAAAAAAACTGGGTTTCGACACGAGTAGGGCCCTTTATGTCTGCTGGCGATGCATATCCTATTCGGGCACAAAAATATGAGGATGAATCAAGCAAAAAAGGGAAAAGAATGGTTTCTGTATAATAATCATACATATTTTGAAGAACGAAAACTAGATTCTGTAAAAAAGGGAACGCCATGATTTCAGATACACGAGTTAAGGATTGGAGAAGAAAATGATGATGTGATAGTATAGGTAAAAGGGGAGATATTTTATTTTTTTTCTCTATTAAGGAGAAAGGGAAGCGAACCTCTAACGATATCTCAAAGGCTTGTGTTGTGTCGATTGGTGAATCCACATTAAAATTTGTTTCAACCACATCAACTGCTGTTCCGTCATCAAGAAAAATCTTAGTGCGGACAAAACGCAGATTAATGGTTGTATCATCAGTGGTTTCCATACTGAGTTTGTAGGGTACCCATCCCCCGCCATTAAGCATAAGTATAAATTTTTCAAGGCCGATATCCAGTTTAACAGAATCCGTGACACCATTATACCGGGTATGAATCCAGACACCCATCTCATCAGGGAGATTGGCAGGCATGGGATATGTAGGGTACTTGAGAGAGTGTGCCTTTATCGATGAAGGAGAGATACTACTTTCAGTGCTGCCAAAAATGTGTGGCTCTCCCTCAAGGGATACCTGGTGGGCAGAAGATGCTGAGGGAATGAACGAAAAGGAAGATATCAAAAGGAAAAAGATAATGCTAATTACACCTATCCTTTTTCTCATCCTTAATCCATATTGAAAGTATATTTTTTTCATGCTCCCACGTTCAATGATAACATCTATCAGAGGGTATATAAATTTTTCCTATACCGGGGTACATAAAAATGGGGTAAAGAGAGGGAATGCTTTCTATATGCTCAAAGTATTATGAATGCAGAAAAATAAATGACTACTGTAGCCTTTACAGGAATGCCTGGATCAGGTAAAACAGAAGCAGTAAAAATTGCACAAAAACAGGATATAAAAGTTGTGCGGATGGGTGATATCATCTGGGAGGAAGTAAAACGGAGGGGTCTGAGGATAAATGATGACAATGTGGGCCGCATCGCCAGTGAACTCAGAGTAACACAGGGAAAAGACATTTGTGCACAACGAATACTTTTAAAAATCAGGGAAGACACCGTAGTTATTGATGGTGTACGTAGTTATGAGGAAGTTGAAACTTTCAAAAAGAGATTAACAGATTTTACCCTTGTCGCAATTCATGCCTCACCAACCGTGCGCTATCACAGAATATTACAACGGCAACGTCCGGATGATGCAACAACTCTGGAACAAGTAAAAAAGAGAGATGCAAGAGAACTGGCATGGGGTATAGGAAACGTAATCGCCATGGCAGATAAAATGTTTATAAATGAGGGAAACCTCGATGAATTACGGATATTTGTAGATAATGTACTAGGAAAAAAATACAATGCACGGGATAAAGATAAAAAGCAATACCTGTCTGGAAAAGAAGGAGAGGGTGTAGAGCGGCGATAAAAAAAAAATGAGGATAGGGATAAAGAAAAGTTAACTGACAAATAACGGTAAAGCAAATTCAGCCCTGGCAAAGAACAGAGCCTGGGAAACAAGGGGTATCCATAAGATAGGGGAAACCTGGAAAGAACCCGTAGTGCGCCAAATAAGAACGGATAAATATACGATTATCGACCAAAATGATGATTAATGTAAAGGATGTCTGCCAGAAGAGAATACCCTGTTTCTTTTTTTCCTGCACCAGCCCCAATAATAGTAATATCACCTAGGGTATCAGTAGAGAGGGTAAGGGCATTAGTTGCCCCTTGGACACTGGCAAGGGGATCACTGTGAGGAATAAGCTCAGGCATCACGGATACTGTAATTTTTCCATCTTTTTGTGTACTACGCGCAAGAAGTTTATAGCGTTGCCCATTTTTGTGAGCCTCTTTAATATCTTGAAGGGTAATATGTGTGATACCCTGTCTATGGGCTTCATCCAGTGTGATGTGTGAATCCATAAGAAGATGGGACAAGATTATGATTTTACCCAGTGCATCCCAGCCTTCAACATCAGAGGTCGGATCGGCCTCTGCATAACCT
>Ga0272443_10006945_pt1 | contig 10996 bp, 6 predicted proteins | sample SSMAcet12_FD_193581 | JGI IMG/M metagenome (GOLD analysis project Ga0272443, IMG submission 193581) | Marine sediment archaeal communities from Little Sippewissett salt marsh, Falmouth, MA, United States - SSM-Acet-12 | ecosystem: Environmental > Aquatic > Marine > Wetlands > Sediment ... | reverse complement strand
TTCAACGGGAACTTTTATATAGAACAGAACAGAAACCAATTTAACAGGTTAATATTTTAAGCAATAATAGTTGCAAACTCCTACCAGCAGTAGGATTGCGATTATAACAGAACTTATAATTGTTTCCCATGTTTTTTGAAGACAGTTACATTTTTTCACTCTCCTTCTGAAGATCGGATTCTGATCTCTTTTGATTTTTTGATATTATCTTCTGACTTTGTTAAAAGACGAATAACATCAATACGCAAACTTTCATCTTGACGTTCTATTTTATCGACAATCACTTTAAGTATATAATTCTGGTCTATTATAAAAGTGCTGTAATCACCTTTAATAATTTCATTGTCAACGAGGAATATTGCAGATGCATCAGACTGTGTCACATATTTCAACTTAAAGTCTGACAAGGAGATGAATTCAGGATTATAATTTTTTTTCATTTTAATGTCCACCTTTCCATAAAATTTCTCCCCTTCTATTTCAATTTCTTCTTTAATTACATTTATGCTTTCAATTGAATTGGGATCAATAGTTTTAATTATTGACGAATCGATTTTTTTACTGTTAACAAAGTACACCGGTTGTATCCCGGCGTTATTTTTGTTTTTATATACCACAATTGGTGAACCATCGCATTTAGGATGAAAATTTCAAACCGAGTCCAGCGAGGCGTTATCAATTTTCATTTTTAATGACTCAATTTGACCAGTGGATGTGAAAGTAACCAATGAAATAATAAGGCAAAGAATAGGTCTCATAGGCATACACTTTAGTTTCATATTTCTATTGTTGTTAAGATTTAATGTATTTTCTCACACGACACAAAAGCTCAATAAACAGATGTATTCTAACAACAAAGTCATTAAAAGCGGTGGTTAGTACTATTAAAATTTACAGTCATTGCTAAACTAACAAAATTTTTTCAGGTACTTTGCTGTTGTTAATAATTTGAACATTCGTACTAAACAGGATTTTTTACTTTTGTAACAATGACAAAAAAATACAATACAGGACTGGTTTTAAGTGGCGGCGGAACACGTGGCTTTGCCCACCTGGGAGTGATTGCTGCACTATATGAAAAAGGCATTAGACCCGATGTAATTTCGGGAGTAAGTGCAGGAGCTATTGTGGGTGCATTTATAGCCGGTGGCAAAACACCGGAGGATATCCTGGAAATCTTTAAAAAAGGCTGGTTTTTTAAATACACTAAAATTCATCTTCCGGTCGACGGACTTTTGAAGCTGGATGGTGTAAAAGAAATCATAGAAAATGAAATTGAGGCAAAAACCATCGAAGATCTTGAGATCCCTTTTTCCATATGTGTTTCTAATTTAAATAAAGGTACGGTAGAGTATAAAAGCTCCGGTCCATTAGCTGAAACGGTATTGGCCTCATCATCAATACCGGTTCTGTTTGCTCCTGTGGAATTGGGAAGATATTCTTATGTTGATGGAGGCCTTATGGATAATATTCCCATTGCCCCCATTAAAAATGATTGTAAAGACATTATTGTTTCCAATATCAGTCCAATCAATCCAACAGCAAAGATTAAAAACCTTATACAGATTGCTACCAGAACAGTTTATATGAGTGTAAATGCCAATATTGAGCAAATTCGTAAAAAATCAACCTTGTACATAGAACCCAAAGGAATTGATACCTATGATATTCTTTTACGAAAACATGCCGATGAGTTGTTTGAGTTGGGGTATGAGTCGACATTGAAAGTGCTGGCTTCGAATAAGCAAAAAATGTTATAAAACCAGAATTTTCAAATTTATTGCGGTAAGCAATCTCATATTGCTTTGCTCCAGCACCCCTCCTATTCTGCTGACAGGAGGGGAAAATTCGTGCTCCAAAGTTCATTTTTAATTCCAATTTTGAGTTGAAAAAAGAATTTCTTCTCACGGCCAGGAGGAGTACTCCCGACATGTCGGGAGGGAGGTGGTTGATTTCAATATAATTCATCTCAGTTAGAACATCATTTTCTTATGCCTACCGAGCAGAATTAACCCGCATTATTCACTACAAAATGAATAAATGTTTATAACAAACTACTAAACAAGCAGTTATCTCAACGAACGATTAAAATATTGGAACCCAAATTTGGGCTATGTTTGTCATTATCATTGCACATCTGCTGCGTTGCTAAACCCTTGAAATAGACTACTATGCCTTCGGGTTCAGACGCCTAACATATGCACAAAGCTAATGACATGACTAATGCGGGTTAACAACCATAAACCGCTTAGTTAAAACATTTCCCAAATCATCCGTAACCGTAATATTGTGCCATCCAGATTCCGGCCTTACTCCCAACTGATGTATACCTTTTGTTTTCCCGATGAAAGCTTCATCCAAATACCAGAATACAGTTGCATTTGTTTGACGATGTGCCAGTTCAAAAATCAGTTTACCTGGTGTACCATCTAAATCAACCGGAATAAAAATTTTATTCCATTCCCGGGGATAGATAAACTCCAGTTGTTGCTGTGTTTCAGAACATCCGGGCAAGAGAGGTGGCAGAGTGGAATACAATACATTGTTTCTTTTGAAATAATATTCCATGACTGGTGGAAGAACAAACCAGTTTTTGTGTTTCATACTGGCAACCTGGTAACAATCCGCATTTACACGATGCGTTTCCGTTTTATTCAAATGAATTCTTTTGTGCCAGGGACAAATTCCCACCTTATTTCCACCGGGAACATCAATCTTTATTACAGAATCGCAATATTCTCCGGATCGATATCCACTTTGAGCACAAACTTCAATTGCAGTCATTTCATCCAAAGGTAAATCAAACCAACGGGAAGTTGGCAATACCGAAAACACATCAAATAAAACAGGAGCAGCAGTTGAGATTCCGGTTAAACCGGGGCGACCTTCTCCATCGGCATTTCCTACCCAAACACCAACTACATATTCTGAGGTTACACCAACAGCCCAGGCATCTCTGAAACCAAAGCTGGTACCGGTCTTCCAGGCAATCTTTTTTGAGTCTGAAAAAGCCTCCCAGCCCGTTTCTGATTCCGGCCGGGTAACTTTTAACAATGCATCAAAAGTGGAATAAACAGCACCTGCTCTGATAACCGGTTGAGATAATTCTTGTGATTCATTTTTGGATGATTCATTTTCTATCCAGACTAATTTTGAAAAAGGTTCAGCATCATAAAAGCCATCGTTATCATTATATTTTCTCAGAATTGATCCTAACGAAGCATACATACCCACCAAATCCCAAAGCGTTACCTCTGCCCCACCCAGTATTAGTGAAAGTCCATAGTAATCAGGTACCTGGTTAAGTGTTTCCATTCCTGATTTTTTCAGGAATGAATGAAACGGTGCAAAACCATAATCACGTAACAGGTGAACTGCCGGAATATTTAACGATCGTGCAAGGGCTTCCTCGGCAGCAACTGCGCCATTGTATTCTCTGTCAAAATTCATGGGTGTGAAACCATCGAAACGAATGGGAACATCCGGTACCAACATTTTAGGCGTTAGCAAACCTTCATTCATCATTTTACAGTACAGGAAAGGTTTTAAGATACTGCCGGTACTTCTTTTTGATTGTATAATATCTACAAGATTTCCATGCGCCAAATTGTCTTTTTCAATTACATTCCCCACATAAACCCGCACTTTTTTTGATGGAATTTCAGCCACTATAACTGCCAGGTTATTCACAAAATTTCCTTTCAGAACATGGTGATGTTTGGCAGCAATTTCGTTAATCCTTTCCTGCAAACCGTAATTGATAGTTGATTTTACTTTTTGTCCCTTTTTTTCAGCAAATAGTCTTTCGGTTAAATGATAAGCGTTATGGGGTAACTGGTTTACTTTTTCTGGCAACGGTTCAGCAATAGCCAGATCAAAAGTTAAACTGTCAATTTTATTTTGGGCCAACAATTTACCCAGAAGTCGATCTCGTTTACGTTTTAATTTCTGATTTAACCTACCCGGATAAATCAGGGCGGGCGCATTGGGCAATACTGCCAGAGTTGCTGATTCGGCCCAGGATAGTTGACTGGGTTCACGACCGAAATAACGCCACGATGCGGCATCAATTCCCACAATATTTCCTCCAAACGGAGCATGGGAAGCATACAGATTTAAAATTTCTTTTTTTGAGAAACGAAGCTCTAAATGAAGCGCCCAGAACATTTCAATCAACTTATTTTTGACTGAACGTCTTTTTTGACTGCGAGCTAAACGGCAAATCTGCATAGTTAAAGTACTGCCTCCGCTTACAATCTCCCCTGCTTTTATATTCTGAACAATAGCACGCCCAATTGAAAAAAGGTTTATTCCGGGGTGAGTATAAAAATAACGGTCTTCAAAATGGAGCAAACAGGTTTCATATTTTTGAGGAATTGAATCAACAGAAGGGAAACGCCATTGTTCATCCTCAGCAATTCTGGCTCCCAGTAATTGTCCATCGTTGCTTTCCAATACAGTAGAATAAGACGTATCAAAAAGTGGTCGGGGAACAAAAAAGCCACCTGTAATAAATAGCACCAAAATTGATAGGGAAGTTATTATTATCCTTTTTCTCTGCTTATTCATTTTTAGATTTCGCCTCATATCGATTGCATCGATTTAACTCTCAATGGTTCGTATGGAAATATTCATTAGGCAACTGTTTGATTCAACTTACAGTCACCCGGTGAATAACTTCAAACTACTTCACCTCAATCATTTTACCCGCTTTCTGTGCTCGTACACTGTTGTCGTACATCGCTTCACAACTAACCGGCGGGTAATAATATTTACCCTTGTAAGCTGCATTTAAATGGAATACAATGGTCTTTTCCTTATTCATATCTAAATCGAAGTAGGTATAAACACGGTCGTCCCGAATATCCTGGTATTCATAATTAGCTGTGGCATCAGGAACACCACCAATCCGTTTGTTAATTATTTCCCAACCGGAAGGGAATAGTGTTGTGAGTACCATTTCTTCGTAATCAACTCTTTTGCCGGGATGTTTAACTGTAACCTCCATTCTGAAATCTGTCCCCTGCATAATATTCGCAGGATCAACAGTCTGGCTTGAAGAATCAAAATATTTCACACTCAAAATGAGGTTATTTGAAGCAGATGAAGAATCCACGCCGGTCGGAATTCCTTTGACCAGAACCCTTACAAAACCTGCATTCTCTCCCTGGTTTTCAAATTCAAATACTACCCCTCCATTTTTATCTGGAATAACAGGAATTTGCAGTACAGGTATTTTGGTTCTTGTTTTTGTTTTTTCTCCGTTAGCTGTTAATTCAAATTTTAATTCGCTTTCACCTTTAAAGAATTTTTTGGAGAATTTAGCAGCTGAAACAAGGCACCATGAGGCAGTTTGTGTACTCAGCCACCCTCTTTTATCTATATCTTCTGAAATATTTTGCAGAATTTCAAACGCATTCACTTGCTCATTCAATAAAACCAGCGATTCTAAAATCATCGCTTTATCCCTTAACGATGAACCAAACGTTCCGCTAAACTCATTATAATCTTTTACATCCGTTGATAGTCCTGCTATTAATTGTTGGGCTGCTTCTTTTTTTCCAGCCAAAACGTATGCGGCTGACAGGCGCCAGGTTACGCTTGCTGCTTTATCCTTTTTCTCCCTTAAGCGATTCATTGCTCCAATATCTGGTTTTCCAGCTAAAGCCAGCGTATATAAACGATAAGCCTGGGTAAAATCGTAACTCCTGATTTGAGAATAATGCGCAAAATTTTGGTTCCCCTTCCAGTTTCTGGCAGCTGATCGCTGGTACCTTAACCACTTCTCTTTAATTCCATATGGAACTGAGTAACCCGCATTTTCTGCGTTGAGTATAAAATGTCCGACATAATTTGTTCCCCACTCGTTAATGTGCTGTGATCCAGGCCAATAACTAAAACCTCCGCCGGACAACTGAAAAGATTGTAATTTTAAAAGTGCCTTTCTGATGTTGTTTTCTATTTCAGATTTCTGATCAGCTGTTATTTCCGTCAAATTCTCTAAAAACAACTGTGGAAATACTGATGAAGTAATTTGTTCTATACAGCCATGTGGATACTGAATCAAATAATCGAGGTGTTTTGCTAAGTTTAATGATGGAAAACCTGAAACTTCCACCCACGCCTGATTTGAATATGATTCCCCGGGCCATTGTAGTTCTGTATTCCACGTGACATTTCCTTTAACCAGCTTTGCCCGCTGAACAGTAACAGCCAAATTGGGATTCCTGACATCCAGTTCAACCTCGTAACTTGCTTTCTCTCTGCCCGATTGAGCTTCAATATAAATTTTACCAACTCCACTTTTTCCCGTGGTTTTTAGTTTGAAATAAGTCATTTTTTCTCCGGGTTCAGAAAACTGAATGGTATTATTTGATTTGTCAACTATTTCAAACAGATGATTGGTTTTTAATTTTACCGATACATTTTTAACATTATCCTTCATTGCAAAAACATTAACCGGTAACTGAAATTCTTCGTTAAGTGCCAGCATTCTTGGAACAGTCGCCAAAAGCATCAAACCTTTACGAACAGGAACGCTTCTTTCTTTTATACCATAAGCTCCCTGATTACCTGCTACTACCATCATTCGAACCGCGCCAATATAATTTGGCATCATAAAATCATGTTTCTGCTTTTCACCAGCCTCTAACGTAAATGGTCCTGCAAACTCAACAACAGGTTTAAAGCGGTTCGCTTCCTTTTTGTCTGACTCTAAAATATCGCTATCTCCTCCTATTGCAAAAGCTTTTTCAAGTCTGGCTCCATAAGCACCTGCAACATAATCGTACAAATCCCATGTTTTTACACCCAACGCTTCTCTACTGTAAAATGAATGATGCGGATCAGGAGTTTTATAGTTGGTTAACCCCAATAACCCTTCATCCACTATTGCAATTGTATAGGTCATTTTTTTATTGTTTGCTTCCGAAACTTCAACTGTGTAGCTGGTTTCCGGCTCAATTTCATCCTGAGTTTTAACAACAGGATTTAATATCGTTTCCGGATCTTCCACTTTAACCGGTATTATTCCGTAAAGTCGAAGCGGTGCATCATTTTCAGTTTGACCATAAGGTTGAATAAGGCTAACACTGATGTAAAAGTTAGGAGCCATTCCCGGTTTGGCATGAACTGTAAACTCGGTCTGTTTATCGTTGGTTTCCACCCAGAACATATCAAGTACTTCTGTTCCGTTTTCAAGGCTTACCAGAGCTTTTCCAATTTTAGAAGACGGGATAGTTACTTTAATATCTTCACCAACTTTATACTTTTCTTTATCAGCTCTGATGCTAAGCATTGTAGCACCTTCTGACATACCTTCAGATCGCCAGCTTCCCCATTTTGACATGTAAAAAGTAATTCCGGTTGAGTGCCCTGATGAGACATCTTTCACCCAAAGAAAATACCGGCCGTTATCCTGCCAGTTCTTGTATTTTACATTTAGTTTAATCTTTGACTTGTGTTTGGCATTTTCAATTTTCCAGGAGGAAACAGGTTTGTAATAACTTCCTGAAACATAATGGGCAAGATCCTCTGAACCTGACTCCCACCACCAACGCCAGTCAACTTTATATAGTTTAGCCTCAATCGTATTTCCGGAAACAGGTTTTCCATGTTTATTTACCAACACAATTTCCGGCAAATATTCTTTATTGGTTTTGTACCAATTGTCTTCCGATTCCGGCATACGAACACCAACATACGAATCAAATGGTGAGTATTTTGCTTTTATAATTGATGTACTAAAATCACCTCCGGATTCAAATACCCTGGAAGTAAACCACGCATTTAACATTCCAGGTGCATTCTCCAAACCTTCCGGTTTTAAAGAAATTGTTCCTTTGCCCTGTTCATTTAGTTTTCCTTCGTAAATGGTCTGTTCCCTATGTGTAAATGGTGTTGCAGGATCAGTAAATGTATAATTCTTAAAATCATCAAATTGTGTTTGACTTTTGGAAAACAGCACTTCCACTTTGGCTTTTAATGACTTTGCCGGTGTGCCATACAACCACGACGATTCTATTGGCAGAACGGAATCATCACGCCCAATTAATTTGTCATCAGGTAAGTCCAACTCAATTTTAAGACGATTCGGTTTTATGGTTTCAATTTTAACCCTTTTGGTAAAAACATTATTTCCAACTTGTACTTCAGCCCTCCAGTTACCTGTTGGTGCATCGGATTCTGTTTTTGATGTTAATGAATAAAATCCATTCTCATTTTCGGTTACAACACGTTTTTCAACTAACTGATTTTCAGGATTTATCAGGCTGAATATTATGGGATGAGTTTCTTCTGACTTTGCTTCTGTTTCAAGGATAAAATTCAAAAACAACGTATCTCCAGGTCTCCAAACATTTCTTTCGCCATAAATAAAGCCTTTTATACCTTCCTTTATTTCCTGACCAGAAACATTAAAATTACTTACCGACAACGACGTACCGTCATCAAGACGCAGGTAACCAAATTGTTCTCCCTTTTGGGCAACCAGTAAAAACGGCTTTTTCTTTAAATCAACCTCAGCAAATCCTTGTTGATCAGTATTTAAGGTTTCAATTAATTGGTTTTGGAAATTGTAAAGATTTAATTCTACACCGGTTTCAGGTTCACTAGATATAAGATTTGATACCGCAAAAAACATTTTGTGGTTCTTACCCTCTTTGGCGGTAATTCCCAGTTGCGATGCAAAAATATTTCTACTGACAAACCTGTTGTAATTATAATAAGAAACATTGCATGGATTATCGCGTTCTTTCCAGTTATAACCTTCAGGGTAATAATAGGAACTGTACCAGCCCGGTGAGTCCCATTCTGTTTTATAATCTTCTCCTTTGGAGATGGTCAGATTTTTTTGTAATTCCTTCTCCTCTGTTGTCGTACAATTGTATAGTGAATACTCTTTTTTGAACCGAAGTTGAACCCGATAGATCGATCCCTGATCGATTGAAATGAGTTCGGCCAGGTTTATCTTAAAGGTGTTCCATTTATTATAATTTAATGGTTTATCCGATATTAAGTCAACTTTTCCTTCATAAACCAATCTTCCAACGCGTCTTAGCTCTGAATTCTCCTGAAACCGGTTGTTCTGAAAAAACTGATGGATGTTATTTCTGAAAATCTGTATAATTTGCACATCAACAGCATTCAGACTTATGACTTCAAAAGGAAACTCAAGTGTATTGTTTTGAGGAACAATTACACCTTTACCAACCAGTCTCACCTCAGGTTCTGCATTTGTAAACTCAAGCAAAAAGTTCTCTGAATCTTTTAAACGAATGTAGTTAGCACTTTTTATTCCTTCGTAAACATGCAAATTAATGTTACCAGAAACCCGGGTTGATGTCCAGGCTTTAATAACATTTCTATCAATCTCCAATCTCAGGTTTATATTATTGTCCAGTTCAACCAGTCCTTCAAGATCCTGCGTCTTTAACAAAGGATCTGAAAATCGAATTTGAATAAATTGCTCAGGTTGCTGAACAACATTAGTTTCAATAATTTTAAAAGCATTCAGAGGTGGAACCTCCAGCTTTTTACTTCCCGAATCTTTAACACCAATGGATTTCCCTTCCCAGTAAACAACCAATTCTTCGGGTTTTTCCTGTTGTCTTGTAATGCTGTCTATCGTAAAAGAATGCTTGCGCTGATCTGTATCATGGGTCCAGGATATTGGCAACTTTTGGTTTTGATAATCAGCAGAAAGAATTTCTTCCGTCTTATCAATATCTGAAATATCGGCTGTTAAAATATATCCGGTAAGTTGCATCTCTGAAGATTTTATCCCTTCATAATTTTTTAAACCATCTATTGTTACTGAAAAAGCCTGTTTTACGGTGGAAAACTGAAACGGCATCTTTTTGAACTTATCCTCAACCTCAAATAGTTTACCGAGGTAAAACTCAACATCATAAGTGGTATTCGACTTTAGAGGTTGCTTGGGCCTGAACTCAAGAATCCGGTCACCAACTAAAACAGTTTCTCCATCAATCTTTGGTGAAAACTGAAATAAATTCTGATCGATCGAAGTACTGTTCATAGACCGGGCCAAATAGACAGAGATTATGGATTCTTTTGAAATTGTTCCGGTTGTATAAGCCTGAATATATTTGCTAAAACCTACATCTGGTGCTTCTGGTTTCTTTTTAACTGGCTGACATGCTAAAATACTAACTATCAAGAAATTAATTAAGAGGACATATTTTTTCACTGCTTTGGTTTTTAAAATTATTGTGAAATCGAAATAAATGTAGCAAAATCAAGTTCAAAACATTTGGATTAATATCACAATAAATTGTTTTATTTTCATAACTTTTAAACATTAGATATTTATAGAAAAATATGAAAAAGATCCTGATCTTGTTTGCACATCCGGCGTTTCATAAATCCAGAATCAATAAAAGACTGATCAGTGAAGTTAGTGAACTGGATAATGTTACCATTAACAACCTCTATGAAAAATACCCTGATTTTTTTATCGATGTCAGGGTTGAACAAAAACTATTGATTGAACACGATATTATTGTTTGGCATCACCCTTTTTACTGGTATAGTGCACCTGCCATAATTAAGGAATGGATGGATTTGGTTCTGGAACATGGTTTTGCATATGGGATGCACGGAAGAGCCCTTGAAGGAAAATGGGCAATTACATCCATTTCAACAGGTGGAAGGCAGGAAGTGTACAGTAAAAGCGGAAGTAACCATTTTACAATTAATGAGTTTTTAGTTCCCTTTAACCAATCAGCAATTCTTTGCCGAATGAAATATTTACCCCCCTTTGTTATTCACGGTTCGCATACACTTTCTGAAAAAGATTTGGAAAAACATACCAAACTTTATAAAAAGCTTATTGTTTCCCTTCGTGATGAAAAGTTAAAGGAGTCAGCATTTGACTCGGTAAAATATATAAACGGTTTAATCGATAAAGATGTATAATCAGGATTTCTTTTTTCAGGCTCTAATCTATCTTGTTGCTGCAGTTGTATCAGTTCCTCTG
>Ga0272443_10006944_pt1 | contig 10996 bp, 8 predicted proteins | sample SSMAcet12_FD_193581 | JGI IMG/M metagenome (GOLD analysis project Ga0272443, IMG submission 193581) | Marine sediment archaeal communities from Little Sippewissett salt marsh, Falmouth, MA, United States - SSM-Acet-12 | ecosystem: Environmental > Aquatic > Marine > Wetlands > Sediment ... | reverse complement strand
ATTAGTATCTATTCTTCATCAATTTCAGATTGAATCTGCTGGGATAGAAAGCTGGAAAGCATCTCAAAGGAAGAAAAACCCACCTGGATCTTCGTCATGCTGTTTTCCAGTTGAATTCTGAATTCGGGCGGATCTTCACTTACAAGCCAGATTCTCAGCAGATAGGATGAGTATTGTGAAGTCATAAACCTATTCTTGGGGTAAGCCGTCAATTAATCGTTAAATTCCCTAGCGCTACCAGGGGCGGGCATCATGTATAATTTGCCGTATATTATTGCTATGACAACAAAACTTTCGCTACAACTTCAGGGTATATTTCGGGTGGAACTCAACCAGCAGCAGATAGAGGGGTTGAGGACGAATAAGACGCGGGCTTTATTGGCTTATTTAGCGATTGAAAAGGACAAAAGACATCGTCGGGATGCTGTCGCAGCCTTACTTTGGCCGGACCAGGAGGAAAAACTGGCCAAACAGAGCCTCCGGCAGGCGATATTCTCCCTCAAGAAATCTCTGGAAAAACAAGATATTTTACTCAGCTCATCTCAGTACGTTCAGATTGATCCTGCTGTTGAGGTGTGGACAGATACCGGCGAGATCGAACGGATAGCTAAGGAATGCCAAGAACATATCCATGGCAGTATCGACCATTGTTTGCTTTGTTTGAAACGGCAGGAAAAGATCCTGGACTTATTTCAGGGGGAATTTCTGGCCGACCTTCCAGCTTTGGACAGCAATGTCTTTAATGAGTGGTATATCCTCAAGCGCGAAAGGCTCCACCAACTCGCCTTGAGAGCGAATGGATATCTTGCTAATTATTATGAGCGTCGCGGAGAGCTGCGGAAGGCCATAACCTATCTCATGACACAACTGCAGTTGGAGGCCTGGCGGGAAGAATCGCATTTTCAGGCGATGCGGATTTATGCCCGTTTGGGGGAACGTTCAAAAGCGCTGGCACAATTTCAGACCTGTACAAATGTGCTGCGAGAGGAATTTGGCGTTGAGCCAACCCGTGAAACACAGAAACTGGCAGAGACCATCGGCCGGAACGAGAATGCAGCGCCGAAAATTATCTATTCAGTTCCCAAATTACCGCCCGAATTTGTGGGCAGGCAGGCTGAAATTGAGACGTTGGTGCAGATCGTTTCAGAAGGCAGTAAACGATTGGTTACCCTGTTGGGACCGGGAGGCATAGGAAAGAGCACCACTGCAGTGGCCCTCGCTGAGACAATGAGAGGTCTTTTCAGGGATGGCATTGTCTTTGTGCCGCTGAGTGACTCCAGGGACCTTGTCTCTTCGATTTCTGAAAACATGGAATTTGAAGGTGTTTTATCAGAGAGTGGGCTAATTGATTACTTAAGAGACCGAGATGTATTGCTTATTCTGGACAATTTTGAACATCTGCAATCTTCAGGCAGGTTCGTTGGCGAAATGATCTCTCAATGTAATAAGTTGCAGATCATTGTGACTTCACGAGTATTTCTGGGAGTGCGGGAAGAGTATGTTTGCCGACTTGACGGGCTTTCTTTCCCTGAAAAGAAAGATCTGGACCGATGGCAGCAATATGATGCAATGGCGCTGTTGTTTAACCTGATCAGACAAAAGAACCCAGCCTATTCTGATAGCAACCGAAATATTGAGATCTTGAGGGGAATCGCTGAAAAACTGGAAGGGTACCCACTGGCATTAGAATTCGCCGCCGCATATATCGCTCAAAACAGCGAGGCTGAACTCTTACAGGTTTTGGATAAGGCTTTTAACCCAGCGGAAATTGGCATTAAGGATATTCAGGAAAGACACCAATCGCTTGAATATATCTTTGACCAGTCCTGGCAATTGTTGACTAAATCTGAGAGGGAGAAGATCGCAAGCCTTTCGCTCTTTCGAGGTGGCTTTACATTAGATGCGGCATTGGAAACGGCTGATGTCCATGAGGATGAAATCACGCAATTTATAAAGCAATCGCTTGTTACCGAGGATGATAGGGGGCGATTTCGGATCCATGAAGTGACTCGGCAATTTGCTCTTGAGCGAATCCCGCCAAAAGATATCATTCGGCAACGACATGCTGTTTATTTCTCAAGCCTGCCTGAATATTCGCTGAACCTTCCCTCATTGGAGCAACTGGGTCGGTTAAAAAGAGAAGCTGCCAATATCCAGTTAGCCTGGGAGTGGGTATTGGAGAAGGGGCGAAACGATCTGCTTCGTAAACTCGTTCCAAATGTCCTGGCGATCTCAATTTTGCGAGGACCATTGAGCTTTGCTGAAGGCTTATTTACCCGGGCAAAAACAGAATTGGACCTCGCCCAAGACATCGAGCTTAAAAAAGCAGTCAACTTTGGATTGGCAAAGCTGTTTTTAATCCAAATGCGGTTCAACGAAATCATTTTATTGATGGAGGAATTGCCAGTTTCAGCAAGAACGCGATTTACGCAAGGTCAGGCATTGTGTGCCAAGGGTGAATTTCTGAAGGCCAGGCCGTTGCTACTGGAGGCGGTTGAACTGAACAATTTGCTTGGCGATTCAATCCTTGAGATGGATTGCCTGCGAGAATTAGGCAATATCGCTAACAGGCTTGTGCAATATGACGAAGCTGTGTTCTATTATCAAAAATGCCTGGATTTATCCCATGAATTGGGGGACAAACGAAATGAGAGCGCCGTTCTGAATAACTGGGCATCCGTGGATTGGGACCTGGGTAATCTTGATGCGGCTGAAATTCGCTACCGGAAAGCGCTTGATTTATATCGCCTATTGGGTAACCGGTCAGGTGAAGCCAAAGCCCTTAATAATTTATCAAATGTGGTCGCAGAACAAGGAGATCTGGAGAGCTCCTTGTTATATGGATTTGATGCACTTGCCATTCACAAGGATATGGGTAATATCCGCGGGCAGAGCGTTGTATTTAATAATTTGGGGGCGACCTATCATGCGCTGAAGCAATTTGATGCTGCCCGGAAATATTATCAAAAGGCTCTGGACCTCTATCGTTTGATGGAGAATAGACAGGCAATCGCTGAAACGCTGGGAAACTTGAGTTTCCTTGATGGTGTGCAGGGGAAACTCGAAGAAGGACGTAAAAAAGCACTGGAAGCAATTGGGTTGGCTGAAGCCGCTGCAGATTCAATCAATTTATCCAACTCCTACTACTTTCTTGGCCGGATTGATGTGGCCGGCGGCTATCTCGAGAGTGCGGAAGCAGATTTCAAGAAGGTTTATGAGCTGCGCCAAACCGTGCCGCATCCTGGACACCTCCTGGAAATCGAAGTGGAATTGATGAATATTGCTTATCAACGGCGGGAATTTGATATGGCAAAGCAGTTAATGAACGCGGCTTTGACAAAGATGGCGAGTATTGAAAGCGCCAACGATCCGGATCGGATCAAGGATTTACTGGCTTTAATCAAACCAAAGTTGAGAAGAAACGATAGTCAGCAACAATAAGTTATTCAATGAAACTTGAAAAGGGGGAGAAGTTGATCTCTGCGTTTGGTGGGAAACCGCCAAATCTCTTTATCTCAGGGGCTGGGTGTGGCTGTTTTCGCTGGATAGCCCATGTCCAGCATCCAGTTGCAGATGATCGGGCCACCATAAGGATCCCTTTGAGGAATGCCATTCTCCTGAGGCAGGCCATCATACCCCCAGAAGTAACCAAACGGCCCTGCTAGCTGCTCCCGGGCGGGTAGTGAGAGTTCGCTGTCGCCAACTGCAATGGCATGGATATGGACTGGAGAGCCGTCATAAAGAGAATCAAAATCGCGAAACCAGGCAGCGAAACCTGCCAGCCGGAGCGCGTGGATGAGCGGCTCTATCTCTTCAGTAAGGATGGTGAACGTTCCCGGGGCCATTACGGAAAGATCGACCGCACCGCCGCCTCGATGGGTGCCAAAACTTGCCTCAACAGCGTCGGTATAAGACCCCTGAGTGATGGCATCGAGAATATCAATTTGCCCGTTGTAGAGTGATTGGGCATAGATCAGCATGTCGTAAGTGCGCTGGTTGAGCTTGTGGCCGTTGATCTGGATGATTGTGTAGTCAGTGGAGGGGAGACGGCAGCCTGCTAGCTCAGGGATATCTGTGATTGTAGCAGTAACCGATTCTGCCGATTTTGACATTAACAAAGTCGCCGTTGATGTTTTGAAAGAAGGCATGGTGGGCGATTCCGTTATCTCACTCAGCGGCTCTGGCGTCGTTGTGGGCGGAAGATTAGACATACAAGAAACTACCAGAAAAGGTAGAAAGATGAACCAAATGATCTTGAGTTGGGATGCGAATTTGCTTTTCATATATAATTCGTATAGCCATTATAATAAACTTTATCTATTCAGCCTTTGTCATAAAACTAAAATGTAAATCTTCGGGATTTAGCTGATATTTGGCCAATGTATCCGGCCCGCAGGCGTTACTCCCCAGGCCAGTCTGAGCTGCGTCCATATAAATATACGGTCGTTTTTCCCACGCCAGTTCGGAGGGGTGGTCAGACTGGGTCAGGTTCTCCAACGAGATGAATTGGGCGTTGAAATTGATGAAAGGATGACCGATAAAAGAAATATCAGGGCTTCCCTTGCCTTTGAATGTAACCCATAGAACATCAGACCGATTTCCGTTCTCCTGCGGCCGGAGGTATGGGTGGTAAAGGTCTGAAATTTTCTTGGCATAGTGACCAAAGAACGCTGAATCTTTGCGGTCGGGATAGGATTCTTGCGGCCCTCGTCCGAGCCATTCCACTTCGTCATAAGCTTGAACAAGCTGAGATGAGAATCCCAGCCTGGGTAGGCGTGTCTCTAGCCTCAGGGCAGTGTAGTGGAGATCGATTTGCAGGGTATTGTCAGACTTGAAGTGATAAATAATTTCATAGGCACTGTGCGGTTTGAAACCATCCGCAGCGAGGGTCCCCCTGGTGAGCACCAGGATTTCATTCGGCGCTTCTTCGACCACCATGGAATCCAGGTGAGCGTGCGTGCGATTTAGACCGTCCAGCAACCACTCTTTAGAGACGTGGATGTCGTTATCGGTGGGTGCGCGCCAGATGTTCAATTTGAGGGGCAAGAGCAGTAGTTCCGTGTCCTCGACCTTCCAGGAGTTGATCCAACCGGTGGACCGGTCAAGCGAGAAGGTTTGAGAGGTGGATTGGACCTGGACCACCGGACCGTTACCGGTGAGCGAAAACGGATTGTTTCTGGAGTGTTTTATAAATTCAATCGGGTAGTTTTCATGGATAACATGCTGCATGCGGGCCACAACATGGCCTTCCGGTGCCCAGGAGCAGGGTTCCAGGAGAGAAAATTGGATATTGAGGTAAAACGGCCCAGCTAATGCCGAAAAATTCTTTAGAGCAAGCAGGGAAACGGTGGCTGATGTCCCTGCAGCGATATCGGGGAGCTTAATTTCGCCTTCGCCCAACACTTCCACAGCGTTCTGGATCGAATAGGTCAGTCGTAAATGGTTCAGTGAGCGGAAAGCGTACCGGTTATGAATCGTGATTGTGCCTTCCTCGGGATTGATCTCATTGACCGCCACAGGTTGTTGCCAGAACTTTAGCTCTTCCAGGCCGGGGTGGGGATTGCGGTCGGGATCGATCAGCCCATTGATGCAGAAATTCCCATCGTTGGGTTGGTCGCCAAAATCGCCGCCATAGAGAAAGTCAGCATTTTCTGGGGCTTGATGAGGATCACGCAAGCCCTGATCCACCCAGTCCCAGACACAGCCGCCGACCAGCCTGGGGTAGTTATAGATGGCTTCCCAGTATTCACGCAGGCTGCCCGGGCTGTTGCCCATCGCATGTGCGTATTCGCACATGAAATAGGGCCGAGAGTCTTCCGCTTTGTTTTCACCGGCTTTCCGAATGGATTTGACCGTGGGATACATCGTGCTGACCAGGTCCACGAAGCTCGCATCACCTGCGCCTTCATAATGGATTGGCCGGGTGGAATCCACCTCGCGAATCCACGCCGCCATGCGCTCGTGGTTCTTGCCGCAGCCGGATTCGTTCCCCAGGGACCAGATAATAATGGCGGGGTGATTACGGTTAGCACTTACCATCCGTTCCGCCCGGTCAAGATAGGCTGGCAGCCACTCTTCGCTGTCGGATAGCTCAGCCCAATCCCCCGTGATCTGGAAGCCGTGGGTCTCCAGATCAGCCTCGTCCACAAGGTAAAGACCGTATTGATCACAGAGAACGTACCAGTAGGGATGATTGGGATAATGCGAGTTGCGAACGGTGTTGATGTTGGCCTGCTTCATCAAGCGCACGTCCTTTTCCATCAACTCACGGGAGACGGTCCAACCTGTATCAGGATCAAATTCGTGGTGGTTAACGCCTTTGAGCAGGATCGAACGGCCGTTGAGCCACAATTGCTGATCCCGAACTTCAATGGAACGGAATCCCACCGAGAAACCAATCACTTCCAAGGAATTACCGTTTGCATCCAAGGTCTCGAGGGACATTTGATACAGAGTCGGAACTTCGGCTGACCAGGGCTGGACGTCCTCGATTTCTTTTACAAAGGGGATATCAGAATTGACCAGATCATCAAAGATTGTCTCGCCGGAAGGTGATACCAGCCTGATCCGGGTGGACAGAGGCTGCCCGGTGTTCGAGCGGGTGGCGACTTTCAAGCTACCAAAGCCGGAATGGTGATCATAGTCAGCCGTGAACTGAACATCTTCAAGATGATGCCTGGGGCGAGCAGTCAGATAGACATCCCGGAAGATGCCATGCAACCGCCATTGGTCTTGATCTTCTAAATAGGCCCCGGCGCACCATTTATGGACGACTACGGTCAGGGCATGTTCGGAAAGCTCATGGAGATGCGGACTGAGGTCAAACTCAGAGATGAGGCGACTTCCCTGACTGGCACCGATGAATTCACCATCCAGATAAACCTCAAAAGCGGAGCTCACACCTAAAAAGGTCAGATGCAAGTCAAATTGGCTCCAATCATCAGGAACGGAAAATGTCCGTTGATAGACGCCGGTGGGGTTTTCGTTAGGAACATGCGGCGGATCCACTGGGAAGGGATAAAAAAAGTTCAAATATTGCGGTTGGTCATAACCAGAAAGCTCCCAGCAGCCCGGAACAGGGATTTTTTCAGCGTTTTCACCGGATATGATGGATGAAATGTCTTCGGGCAGATATGCCGGACTGGTAAAAAAGCGGAATTGCCAAAGGCCATTCAGACTAAGTGCCCGGTTGGTCTCCTCAGGAAAATATGGGATGGGTAAATCAGGGCTCGAGGTGGGTAAAAACCAGGTGTGAGGTTTGAGCGCGTTGTGTTGGAAAAGGTGAGGGTTCTCAAGATTGACCATGGATTTTCCTTTATTGGAATCCGCAATAGTGGTATATTGCAAATAGAATAGTCCAGGCTTAGATTTTAACCTTATTTTTGATTCTATGACAAACGATCAACCAGAGATGTCCTTTTGGCAGCATTTAACCGAACTTCGAAAGCGGTTGTTGTATGCCGTCATCGGCATTGTCGTCGGGATTGTCATTGCAACAACCTTTGCGAATCAAATTCTCTTACTATTAGCCAAGCCTATAGGTGGTTTTGACTCCCTTTTGTCAATAGAAGTCACGGAAAACATCGGGGTATTCATGCGGGTGACGCTCCTGGGTGGTTTTATCCTCTCGCTGCCCTTCACCCTGGTACAAATCTATTTATTCGTCGCCCCGGCGCTGAAATCGAACGAAAAACGCTGGGTATTTCGGGCAGTTCCATTGGCCGTGATCCTGTTTCTCATAGGTGCGGTCTTTTCATATCTGGTCATGCTTCCTAATGCCATCCCGGTTCTAACCAATTTCACCGGTCCCGAGGTATTGCCGAAGTGGAAGGACTATGTTGAATTTGTGACCAGCCTGGTCTTTTGGTCTGGAATCAGTTTTGAAATGCCATTAGTGGCATTTGTGTTGGCGCGGCTGGGCATAGTCACGGCTGCTCAATTACTGAAAGGCTGGCGGATCGCTCTGATCGTGATTGCAATCGCGGCCGCCGTCATCACCCCAACCGGAGACCCGATAAATATGATCCTGCTGATGGTGCCATTGATACTCTTATATGCATTGAGTATACTATTAGCATCACTGGCAAAGAAGAACGATTAAGGAGAACAATCATGGTAGGAAATATTAGATGGCCGGAATTGCTGCTGGTCCTGGTGATCATTGTGTTGATCTTCGGCGTGGGCCGAATCAGCAAAGTTGCCGGTGAGTTGGGCCGTGGAATTAACGCTTTTAAAAAAGGAATTTCAGGGGAAGAAGAAGATAAAAAAGACGGCGAAAACGATTCATCGCAGGATGAGGACGCTTAGAAGGTCGTTTTAAGAGATGGAAATCTTCAATATCGGCGTTCTTGAATTCCTTTTCATCCTCCTGCTGGCATTCATCATCCTGGGACCCAAAAAGGCGGTTGAACTGGCAGGCGAGGTGGGGCGCTGGGTCAAGGATTTTGTCAAATCACCCATCTGGCGGGAAATTGTCAATACTTCCAAGGATATTCAGGATATCCCGAGGAAATTGATGGATGAGGCAGAGGTTCAACAGGCAATTGAAGATCTTGAATTGACCACTCGAGAGGTCAATGAACAGATCCAGCAGACAAAACTTACCAAGGAAGGGGTGGGAGCCATTCTCCCACCGGAATTGTCCCAGGAAACGGACAGTCCAGTAGATGATGACCCTGAGAAAGCATAAGCGGCCTGGAAAAACCAGACCGCTCTTTTCTTAAACAAGGGGATTTATGCTATTCGCTTTTTGTGAATACACCTTTGATGGCATCTGGTGAGTAGGTCTTTCCTTCGGCGATGACCTCTCGGCCCAGATCAACTTTACCCCAAAGGTTCCAAAAGATGGCTCCACGTACTTTCTGCTCCTCAAGATAGACTATTGCGCCTTTTTGATAGGGTTCAATCCAGTCCTCAACGATCTCAGCATCCTTATGCAGATCTCCGAGGGCTTCGTATCCCATATCAAAGAGATCTGAATAGAAGAAGGGGAAATGGTCATAAGGCGTTGCTTCACCTGCCATATTCTTTCCGGCCAGCATCCCCATGGTATTGGCGTTATCCTCATGTTCAACCCGTGTCCGCTTACCCAGGGCAGCATTATAAAAGTTGGCAACATCACCAGCCGCATAGATATCCGGATTATCCGTTTGGAGGAATTTATTGACGATAATCCCATTATCCACGGAAAGACCGGCCTCCTCCGCCAGGTAGATATTGGGTTTGATTCCCACGCCGACAACCACGGCATCAAAGACCGCTTCAGACTGTTCACCGGTTTCTGTGTTGGTGTATTTCACCAGATATTGATCCTCTAGCTTTTCAACACCATTGACCAGATTACCAGCCAGGACCTTAACGCCCTTATCCGTGTAATACCGATTCATATGCTCTGACAGATTGTCCGGGAAGATACGGCCTGCAATCCCAATCTCGGGAAAGATCATGGTGACCGATTTACCCTGCTTATTGATCGCCGCTGCGATCTCCGAGCCAATAAACCCGGCGCCAATCACGCAGAAATTATGCTTTTTCTCAACGATTTCGTGTAGTTTATTAAAATCCGATAGGGTCCTGTAATAGATCGCGCCCTGGGGCATGTTTTTTAAGTGGTTGGGGTGCCCACCGGTGGCCAGGAGCAGCTTTTCATAATGGTATTTCTCACCATTTTGGCTTTCCACCCACTTCTCTGCGGGGTGGATGGCTTTGATTTTATCCTTGAGATACATATCAACGTCGTATTTTTCCATGGGACGCATGATATCGTCCACTTTCCCTTTACCCCAAAGACCTTTTGACAAAGGGGGACGGTTATACGGACCATATTGATCTCTTGAGAACATGGCAATCGTGCCCTTGGGATCAATTTCTCTAATGCCCATCACGGCCGAGGAACCTGTCATTCCACCGCCGACGATTATGTATTTATATTTTTTCATCTTACACCTTTCGTTTTTATATCTTATTTATCTAATTTTACCGACTTCGCTGGCAGGGACAAGTACTTTCAGCGATTGGGGGTGCACTGTGACCTCGACAGGGGTCATACCGACCAGATCGCCATCCGCCTGAACGGGCAGGGCGTGCGAAGTCTCAATTCTGCAATTTTCCCTGATCTTGAAATGGTGAACAATGGGGTTTTGCCAGACACTTTTAGTGAAGACTGAATGCACGAATCCAACAATATCCGAAATATTGGCTGCCCGGACGATGAAAAGGTCTAGAACTCCATCGTCCAGAAAAACATCCTCCGCCCATTCCAGCGGATTGACCGCAATCAGGCGGCTGTTGGTGATCATCACCTCCGAAGCCATGAAGGATTCACTTTTGCCATCGTGCTGTATGATTGTTTTTTTTAGTTCCAGACCTAATAGTTGCTCAAGAAAGTGCCTGAAATATGCCAGGAAACCAAAGCGTTTCTTTTCTTCCGTAGGCGTCAATTCCATGATTTGTGATGAAACGCCCACGCTGAGGTTCATGACATAGAATTGGTTGTTGCAGGAAAATGTATCCAAAATGAAGGAGCGATTATGATCCGAGGTGATGAGTTCCAGAGCGCTTTCCAGCCTTTGGGGAATGTGTAATTCTTTTGCCAGGAGGTTACCCGTGCCAAGCGGCAAAATGATGAGGGGAAGGTCGTGGGTCATCAACAGATCGGAGGCGATGGTCACAGTACCATCTCCGCCGGCTGCAATAGCCAGATCAGCTCCTTCTTGTATGAGCGCAGCAACTTCTGCACGCAATTTATCCTTGGCTTGCGGGACGAGGATAATATGGTATTTAATCTGGTGATCTTCTAGATATTGCTCAATTTTTCCCCGCGGCTGGAGACTGTTGCATTGGCCCGAATGCTCATTATAGAAAACGATGGCGAATCGGTAAATACCCATATACTTCCTGCTCTTTGATCATGATTTTATTAATGATACTTCCTAAATATATGAAAGTCATTAGTCTTTCATGGGACTGAAATATCCATTAATGACCATAGAGGCGG
>Ga0272443_10006943_pt1 | contig 10999 bp, 5 predicted proteins | sample SSMAcet12_FD_193581 | JGI IMG/M metagenome (GOLD analysis project Ga0272443, IMG submission 193581) | Marine sediment archaeal communities from Little Sippewissett salt marsh, Falmouth, MA, United States - SSM-Acet-12 | ecosystem: Environmental > Aquatic > Marine > Wetlands > Sediment ... | reverse complement strand
AGCGAGATGCCCAGCACCGCCTCCCGCATGCGGGCGACATCCACGGTGTTCTTGTCACCGAGCAGGTGGCCCCCCAGACCGGGCTTGGCGCCCTGGGCATATTTGAATTCCACGATCGGCACGCGCTGAATCGTTTCCTCGCGTACACCGAAGAGGCCCGTTGCGACCTGGGTGATCATGTGGTCGTCGTAAGGCCTGAGGCGCTCCATGTAACCGCCTTCACCCGAGCAGGTGAAGGTATTGAACGCGACCGCGACGCGGGCCTTGGAGAGTTGCGTCGTATTGCTCACCGAGCCAAAGGACATGCCCCCGCCGTACCAGGGGACATCGATCGTGATATCGGCGCGCCCATCGTTGCGCCGGTTGAGCTTGACGGTCATATCGATGTCGGCTTCGTCGATCTCGATGGCCGGCTTGTCCGGGAACTTGAAACGCAGACGATCGAAGCCGCCTTCGGTGTCACCCACCTCGTGGTTGTAGCCCAGTTCCTCGGCGGGAACGTCGCCCGTTTCGGCCATGTGCCAGGTCGCCAACAGAATGTTGGGCGTCCAGCGATAGTCGCCTAGCGCCTTGAGCGCCGGGTTCTCCACCACTCTGATCGCCTTCTGTGGGCAGATATCGACGCAATAGTGATCGGTGCCCTCGCATTGCGTCCCGATGCACAGGTGCGACTTGGCCTCGGGCATATACTTGTAACCCGGCTTGCTGACCAACGCGCCCTGGGGACAGGCCTCGACGCACTTGCCGCACTTGACGCATGCGTCCGAACGGCTGACGTTGAATCTCGGAATGGCATTGCGGAACCGCGAGGGCACCCTGCGGATCTCGCGGGTCATCTGATACTGCTCAGGCCGGGTCTGGAACGTCTTGGCCGGCAGAATCTCCTTAAGCCTGTCGTCTTGTGCCGAATAGGGGGCCAAAGTTCTGCTCCTCTAGCTCTTCGAAAAACATGGCACGGCCGACGTCACCACGCAGGCGGCGTGCCTCTCGGATTCCCATTGCCCCCATCACTTCGATGAGCTGGCCGTGCCAGGCGGCGATGAGATTGGTCATGCGGCCCACGCCGTACTCGAACTTGACCTGGGGGATCTTGGCCGGGCAGCTCTTGCCGAACTCGCACCGACCGCACAGATCGCACTCCAATCCGATGAGTAACGGAAGATCGATTGTGATCAGGTCCGCGCCGCACAGCAGGGCCTTGGCCATGTGCTCGGGCAACGCGATGCCGCCACTGGCGATCAAGGTGATGTCGTCGCGGATACCATCTTCGATCAGGGCCAGATGGACCTCACGGATCAGGTCTTTGAGATGGCGGGGCTTGTCGACGTCGACCTCGTTGCCATTGGTGTCGGCGACGAAGTGGATCACTTCGATATCGTCCTGGTTCGCCAGCTCGCGGACCCGCGTCGGGCCCTTGCCGTCGAGTTGGACGCGGACCGAGATGACGATGCCCGGATGGATCTTGCGAATCTCTTTGATCCGCTCGAGCACCTTCGGACTGTTGGCGATCTCGATGAAGCGCGTTTTCTCGATCGCCTCGGCCGGCGGCAGGGCGGTATCGGCGCTGACGTAGAAGGCCAGTTGGTTCTTCACCTCGTCAAGCTCGACGTCCTGAAGCGGCCAGTTACGGGCGTCGATCAGCGCCAGGGATTCGGTGTTCTTGGCGGTGGCCAACCGGATGCGGTCCATCGCGGCGAGCCCATGACGGATGGGGATGATATCCAGGATCATCGGCAGGGAGATCGGGGCCAGATTCGGCCCGTTCTCCACTGCCAGGTTCTTGTCGAAGCTGAGGAATTTTGGTTTGCGTCCGATATCAACGGCAGTGCTGATGTACTCGCGACCATGAATGCCATCACGGGTCGGCCGCACGATTTCGGACATGTCTGTCCACATTGAATCAAAGCCTGCGCCGGAGAACTTGCCGCCGTAGCCTGCGCCGGAGACGGGGATCTTCGCCGTCTCGGCTTGCGCCATAGTCGTGCGGATGATATCGGGATGCCAGTATTCGTTGCCCATCCGTAGGAACGCCGGGTTGACCGACATGCTCAGCAGGCCCTTGGTGCATTCCTGAACGCAGGAGAAGCAGCCCATGCAGTCGAAGAACAGCGCGTCCACGTCGCTCAGGTTGCGGATGTAGTTCATTTCGTCGCGATAGCGGTCGTACACACAGGCCTTCTTGACGCAATTGTGACAACGGCAGCAGTCTTCCCGCCAGTCGACGACGCCGTACTTGCCGATGCGGGGACGGCGCGGGGGTATCGGCTTGGTGCTGATGTGATACTTTTCCGGCATAGGGTTGCCCCGGTACTAGGGATTTAAGAAAGTCCAGCGGCCGTCATCAACTCGGGCACCACGGCTTCGCGGCCGCCCGAGAGGATGTGAATGCCCTTGATCCCCTCGGTGCCCTTGAGTTGGCCGATGACCTCGACGCAGATGGCGATCCCCTCGGCCTTCTGGGCGGCGGCATCGCCGGCGCCCTTCATGCGCTCGATGATGCTGTCGGGGATCGCGAAGTCGGTGAATCGCTCGCGCAGTTGCTCGGCTTCCTCGGCGCTCTCCAGGGGCATCACGCCCGCGAGAATGGCCGCCTTGTCCGTGATACTCTCGTTCTTGGCCGCTTCAAGCCATTCGGTGAAGGGGCCGAGATCGAAGATGGCCTGGGTCTGGATGAACGTCGCGCCGGCCTGGACCTTTTTGGCCAGCTTCATGATATTCAGGGGCAGCGGTCGCATATAGGGATTGACCACGGCCCCGATCGTCATACCGAAGTCGCCTTCGAGGGCCTCGCCATTCATGAGCGTTTGCTGGGCGTTCATGCCCTGCACAGCCGCGATCATCTGCACCGAATCGATGTCGTAGACGTTGGCCGATTCGGGATAACCCATGAGGCTCTGGTGGTAGCCCGTCAGGCACAGCATATTCTGGATACCCAGCGTGGCCGCTCCCAGGACATCGGACTGGATGGCGATGCGATTGCGATCGCGCGAGACCAACTGGTAGATCGGCTCGATGCCGGCCTCTTTCAGGACGGCGCAGGCCGCCAGGCTCGATGTCACGGTGCCGAAGGGATTGTCCGACACGTTCACTGCGGCGACGGTTTTACCGAGGGCCTGGGCCGCCTCCTGAACGGGCCCGGCGCTGGCGCTGGCTTTGGGTAGCAATTCGGCCGTCACGACAAAGGCTCCATTGCTCAATTTGCTTGCTAATCCGCTGTTTGCCATGATCTCCGTGGTCCTCTAGCACGTTGCCTGATTGATCTGGGGTTTCGGCAAGGCGCCGAGCTTCTGCTGGAATGCCTTGACCTTCTCTATCACGCCGTCAATGCCGCGATCGTCCAGGTTCACCAGAGCGATCCGGTCGCGACCGAGCCCGATTTCCTCGATCAGTGCGTCGACGGCGCGTACCCGGTTCTCGGCCCGGAAACTACCTTGAATGTACTGGCAGTCGTCCTTTTTGCAGGTTACGACCATGACGCCGTCGGCCCCGGCTTCGAACGCCTTGACGAGATAGGGCATGTTGACCTTCCCGGAGCAGGGCAGGCTGATGACCTTCAGCTCAGTGCCGGGAAGGGCTTCTTCCACGTCAAACAGTTCCTCTGCCCCGAGACTTGTCGAACATGTGAATAGGTGAATCTTCAGCGTTGCACCGTCCATACCGATTCCTTGTTTGCTGCCCAACACCGCGTCAGTGGAAGCCCGTGACATATGCCGCCCCTCCCCCGGAGCGCCAGCTACAGTTCTGACATTGATGTCATGATAGCAGTGTTGCCGGGCGATCGGGCCCGTTTTCTCCTGATAGCCAGTATAAGAAACGCTAAAGCTGGCGGATTCTCATTTCAATCGAGATCCTCTGCGGGGCCGGTTGAGTGTCTCTGGGAGGCTGAAGCCGCCGTGATCACGGTCGGCTCCGTAACTGGCGTGAAAACAGGGGCTTGCAATAGGATATGTCCGATGCACTAGTCCGGTGTAATCGGGTGGATGGGGTCGCGGTGTGGTTGTAAGGGTATGTAAAATAAGTTATTACGATTCTTGTGGGGCTTTGAGGCTTGGGAGTTGGCCGCGTAGAGTATTTGGGTAGGCCTTGGCGGGTAAGTATGCATTGCGCTTATAAAAAGATGTGGTGGGCTTATACGAGCCTTGTGCCGTTGTATAAGTAGGGCTTATGCACTTTATAACGCTAAATTGGACACAAAGGGTGGCCGAAGTCAGTACAATTTTGTACCCTGGATGGCTGACTTTCCAGGAGGGTGGGGTCGGTAACCGTCCATCGTTTCAGAAGAGGTCTACGTGTATTGTGTGGGGTATAGACGAACGTGAATCCGCGAAACCAGGGTCTTTACGATAGAAGGTTCGAGCACGATGCCTGCGGTATCGGAGCTGTGGTCGACATCAGCGGCCGACCAGCCCATGCCATCGTGCAGTACGGCAAGCAGGTGCTCAAGAACCTGCGGCACCGGGGCGCCGCCAGTGCCGATAATGTCACCGGGGACGGAGCAGGGATTCTGCTCCAGATTCCGCACGAACTTCTGGCGAGCGTATGCCAGGAGCGGGGGGTCGTGCTTCCCGAGCCTGGCCGTTACGGCGTGGGCATGGTGTTCACCACGAAGGACACGGACCTGCAGCCCCGGTTGGATGCAGTGCTGGCTGAGGCGATCGAGCACTTTGGCCTCGGGGTCCTGGGCTGGCGGGATGTCCCCACTCTGCCCGACTGCCTCGGGCAGATCGCCCTGGCGGCCGAACCGGCCATCAAGCAGGTCTTCATTGATGGCAAGGCCCTGGCAGAGGCGGATCTGGAACGAAAGCTCTATCTGGCCCGCAAACGCGCCGAACGCCTGGTCCGCGAGCAGTTTGGCGAGGAAGCCGAAGAATTCTACGTCGTCAGCATGTCCTGTCGCACCATTTGCTACAAGGGCATGTTCATGGATTGGCAACTGTTTGCCTACTACCCTGATCTGGAGGACGAGCGGACCAAGTCGGCGCTGTGCATCGTTCACCAGCGGTATAGCACCAATACGTTCCCGAACTGGCGTCTGGCCCAGCCTTTCCGCTGCATCGCCCATAACGGGGAAATCAACACACTCAGCGGCAATCGCAACTCGATGCGGGGCCGTGAGCCCAAGATGGTCTGCCCGGAACTGGGTGACGATCTGACGGATCTGTTCCCCATCGTCGATCCCGAGGGTAGTGACTCGGCGGCTTTCGACAACGCGCTGGAGTTGCTGGTTCAGGCCGGTCGCAGCATGCCGCACGCGCTGATGATGATGATCCCGGAGGCCTTCGGCCCTAAATACCATATCAGTACGGATAAGCGGGCTTTTTACGAGTATCACGCGTCGGTGATGGAGCCGTGGGACGGTCCGGCTGCGATGGTGTTCACCGACGGACGGATCGTCGGCGGCACCCTCGACCGCAACGGGCTGCGGCCGTGCCGCTATCTTGTGACCAAGGATGGACTGGCCATCATCGGCAGTGAGGCCGGCGTCGTGGAGTTTCCGCCCGATCAGATCAGTGCCAAGGGCCGCCTGCGACCGGGGCATTTGTTCCTGATCGACACCGTCGAGGGGCGGATCATCTCCGACAACGAGAGCAAGAGCAAGATCGCCCGCCAGAAACCGTATCGCCGGTGGCTGGAAGAGAACCGCATCGAACTGCGCGGTCTCTTCGACGCCCCGGACATGGTCGAAACGGACCGGACGGATACGATCAAGCGGATGCGGGCCTTCGGCTATACGACCGAAGAGAAGCGGATGATCCTGGCGCCGATGGCCCTCAACGGCCAGGAGCCCGTTGGCTCGATGGGCAACGATACGCCGCTGGCGATCCTGAGCGACCGGCCCAAGCTCGTGTTCAACTACTTTCGCCAGTTGTTTGCCCAGGTGACCAACCCGGCCATCGACCCGCTGCGCGAAGGGCTCGTAATGAGCCTGATGTTGTTCACGGGCAAAAAGCAGAACCTGCTGGCCGAGTCGCCGGAGCATTGCCGCCAGTTGAAGCTGCCCCATCCGATTCTCACCAGTGCCGACCTGGCCCGGCTGCGTTCGGTCAAGCGGGCCGATTTCCAGGTGGCGACCGTGCCGATGTTGTTCGAGGCCCGCAGCCGGGGTGCCGGCAAAGCCCTCCGCAAAGGCCTCCAGGCTTTGGTCAAGGCGGCCGAAGAGGCTGTGGCAGCCGGGGCATGTCTGGTTGTTCTAAGCGACCGGGGGATGTCCGAGTCCCAGGCGGCGATTCCTTCGCTGCTGGCGGTCTCCGCGGTGCATCAGCATCTGCTGCGTCAGGGCCTGCGCAACGAGACGGGTCTGATCGTCGAGAGCGGCGAGCCCCGCGAGGTGATGCATTTCTGCCTGCTGGCCGGCTACGGGGCCAACGCCGTCAATCCGTATCTGGCCCTCGATGTCCTGCACGAGATGAACGAGAGCGGGCAGTTAGGCCGGACCATGGAATCGGTGGAGGTCTCGGACCGCTTCACCGCCGCGATCAAGAAGGGCATTCTCAAGACGATGAGCAAGATGGGCATCTCCACCCTGCGCAGCTATATGTATGCCCAGTTGTTCGAAGCCATCGGCCTGAATCGCGCCTTGGTGGATGAGTTCTTCACCGGGACGACCTCGCGCATCGAGGGGATCGGTCTGGACGAAGTCGCCAAGGAGACACTCAAGCGCCACGGCTATGCCTATGGCAGCAACGACTACAGCTATCCCGAGATCGACATGGGAGGCGATTACGCCTTTCGGTATGAAGGCGAGCGGCACCTGTGGAATCCGCACACGGTCGCCAAACTCCAGGAAGCCGTGCGCAACAACGACGCCCGGGCGTATGCGGAGTTTGCTCAGGCGGTCAACGATCAGGCCAAAGCTCTGTGCACGCTGCGCGGGTTGTTCGAGTTCGCGCCGGGTGAGCCCGTGCCTTTGGAGGAGGTTGAGCCCGCCAGCGAGATCGTCAAGCGCTTCTGCACCGGCGCGATGAGTCACGGTTCGATCAGCAAGGAAGCGCACGAGTGCCTGGCGGTCGCGATGAATCGCATCGGGGGCATGAGCAACACGGGCGAAGGGGGGGAAGATCCTGCCCGCTATGTCCTGGAGCCGAATGGCGATTCGAAGAACAGCGCGATCAAGCAGGTCGCCAGCGGACGCTTCGGCGTGACAATCAACTACCTGGCCCATGCCAAGGAACTCCAGATCAAGATTGCCCAGGGCGCCAAGCCCGGCGAGGGGGGGCAGTTGCCCGGTCATAAGGTCACACGCGAAATCGCCGGTCTGCGTTTCTCGACGCCCGGCGTGACGCTGATCTCGCCTCCGCCGCACCACGATATCTATTCGATTGAGGATTTGGCCCAACTGATCTACGATCTCAAATGTGCCTGCCCGGGCAGCAAAGTATCGGTCAAGCTGGTCTCCGAGGTGGGCGTCGGTACCATCGCGGCCGGTGTGGTCAAGGGCAACGCCGACGAGGTCCTGATCAGCGGGCACGACGGCGGGACCGGAGCGAGTCCCTGGTCGTCGATTATGCACGCCGGCGGACCCTGGGAATTGGGGGTGGCCGAGACGCAACAGACCCTGGTGCTCAACAATCTGCGGGGCCGCACGCGTTTGCAGACCGACGGACAGCTCCGCACCGGCCGTGACGTCGTGATCGCGGCCTTGCTCGGTGCCGAGCAGTTCGGATTCGGCACCGGGGCGCTGGTGACGCTGGGCTGTACGCTGCTGCGCAAGTGTCACGAAGGCGCCTGTATCTACGGGATCGCGACGCAGGACCCCGAGTTGCGCCAACGGTTTGCGGGCAAGCCTGAATACGTCACGCGCTTTCTGACGTTCGTGGCCGAGGATATCCGTCAGATTATGGCCAAGCTGGGCTTCCGCAAGGTCGACGACATGGTTGGCCGCTCCGACATGCTCAAGACCGCCAAGGCCATTCGGCATTGGAAGACGAAAGGACTGGATTTGTCCGTGATCTTCCACCAGGTCGATACGTCCGATGGCCGCTGCATCCATCGTTGTGAAAGCCAGCTCGACAAGCACGCCGACCACATGGACTGGAAGATCATCGAGATGGCCCAGGAGGCGATCGAGCAGAAGAAGCCGGTGTCGCTGGATCTGCCGATCAAGAACACCGACCGTACCACGGGGGCGATCCTGAGCAACCGCATCGTGCTCAAGCACGGGCTGGAGGGACTGCCCGACGACACGCTGAAGGTGACGTTCCGGGGTTCGGCCGGACAGAGCTTCGGCGCGTTTTTGGCCAAGGGCGTGACGCTGACGTTGATCGGCGAGTCCAATGACTACCTGGGCAAGGGCCTGTCCGGCGGCCGCCTGATCGTCAAGACGCCCGAAGAAGCGGCCTTCCTGCCGCACGAGAATATCATCGTGGGCAATACGCTGCTCTATGGGGCCACCAGTGGTGAGGTCTTCATCAACGGCATGGCCGGCGAGCGCTTCGGCGTCCGCAACAGCGGGGCGGTGGCCGTCGTCGAAGGGGTGGGCGATCACGGTTGCGAGTACATGACCGGGGGCTGCGTCGTCGTGCTGGGCAAGACCGGATGCAACTTCGGCGCCGGCATGAGCGGTGGGACCGCCTACGTGCTCGACGAACGGCAGCTCTTCGATACGCTGTGTAACCTCGATATGGTGGACCTTGAGAATGTGTGGCATCAGGAGGACAAGGACCGGCTCCAGATGCTGATCGAACGCCACCTCGAGCTGACCGGCAGCGTGCGTGCCAAGTATATTCTCGACAACTGGTCCAGCATGATCGGGCGTTTCGTCAAGGTCATGCCCATCGACTACCGAAAGGCATTGGAAAGAATGCAGGCGGAAGAACAACGCAATACGGAAACGACGCCGGCGACGGAGGAGGTGTTCCATGGCTGAGTCGCGCGGCTTCATGAAATATGCCCGCCAGGAGATCGGCCATCGCCCGATCAGCGAACGCGTGCACGACTTCAAGGAGTTCGACCTGCCCTTGACGCCGGAGGAACTGCGCGAGCAGGCGGCCCGCTGTATGAATTGCGGGATTCCGTTTTGTCAGGGGGCCGGTTGTCCGGTCGTCAACTTCATTCCGGACTTCAACGAGTTGGTCTATCAAGGTCGCTGGGAAGAGGCGTCCAGTCTGCTGCATCGGACCAACAACTTCCCCGAGATCACCGGCCGAGTCTGCCCGGCACCGTGCGAAAACGCCTGCACGCTCAACGTCAATGACGATCCGGTCCTGATCAAACACATCGAATTCCAGATCGTGGAAAAGGGGTTCCGGGAAGGTTGGGTCGTGCCCCAACCCCCTGAGATCAAGACGGGCAAGCGCGTGGCGGTGATCGGCTCGGGTCCGGCGGGTCTGGCGGCCGCTCAGCAACTGGCCCGGGCGGGCCACGATGTGGTGGTTATCGAGAAGGACGAGAAGCCCGGTGGGCTGCTGCGCTACGGCATCCCGGATTTCAAGATGGAAAAGCCGATCATCGACCGGCGGATCGAGCAGATGGAGGCCGAGGGGGTCGAATTCCAGTGCGGCGTCACGGCCGGCGAGGACATCTCCCTGCGTTATCTGCGCAAGCGGTTTGACGGCATCCTTCTGGCCATGGGCGCCGGACAGCCCCGCGATCTGGAGGTGCCCGGCCGCGACAAGGACAACATTCTTCATGCCATGGATTTCCTGACCCTCCAGAACAAGATCATCGGGGGCGAATCCCTGGAAGGAACCCGGCTGGTCTCGGCCAAGGACAAGGTCGTCGTCGTCATCGGGGGGGGGGATACGGGCAGCGACTGCGTGGGCACCTCCCGGCGCCAGGGGGCCAAGAAGATCTACCAGTTGGAAATCTTGCCTGAGCCGCCCGAGAGCCGGCCGGCCGAGCAGCCCTGGCCACAATGGCCCCGTATCATGCGTACCAGCAGCTCCCAGGAGGAAGGCTGCGAGCGCCGCTGGTCCGTCATGACCAAGGAGGTCCGGGGCAACGGCGCCGTCAGCGAGTTGCACTGCATCGAAGTCGAGTGGGTCCAGGGCGATAAGGGCTGGCAGCTCAAGGAATTGCCCGGCACGGAATTCACGCTCAAGGCCGATCTGGTTCTGCTGGCCATGGGCTTCGTGCACGTTACCCACGCCGGATTGGTGGATAATCTTGGCTTACAGCTTGACGGCAGGGGTAATGTCCTGGTAAACAATTTCCAAACTAGTGAGCCGTGGGTCTTCGCGGCCGGCGATACCGTACGCGGAGCATCGCTCGTGGTCCATGCGATCAGAAGCGGGCAGGAGGCCGCGGCAGCCATGAACCAATGGCTGCGCTAGAGGTGCCGGGCTGAGAGAAGCTGCGGCATTTACTTTATGGAGTTGATTACGGGGACTGCAAAAGGGCGATGCCAAAACGCAAAGACATCCATAAGATCCTGATCGTCGGTTCAGGCCCTATTGTCATCGGTCAGGGCTGCGAGTTTGACTATTCCGGCACCCAAGCCTGCAAGGTCCTCCGGCGGGAGGGCTACGAGGTCGTCCTGGTCAACAGCAACCCGGCCACCATCATGACCGATCCGGAACTGGCCGATCGCACGTACATCGAGCCCATCACGCCCGAGATCGTGGAGATGGTTATCCGCCGCGAGAAGCCCGACAGTCTGCTGCCCACCCTGGGCGGACAGACGGGGTTGAATGTGGCGGTGGCGTTGGCCGAGAGTGGGGTGCTGAAAAAGTACGGCGTCAAGCTACTCGGCGCCAACCTGCGCTCGATCAAGAAGGCCGAAGAACGGGACCGGTTCAAGAAGACCATTCAAGACATCGGCCTGGATGTGCCCAAGAGTGGCTACGCCCATTCCTGGGATGAGGCCAAGCGCATCATCGATGACATCGGCTTCCCGGCGATCATTCGTGCCTCGTATACGCTCGGCGGTACCGGCGGCAACGTCGCCTACAATACCGAGGAATACGAGAAGTACATTCGGTGGGGGCTGGCGCTGAGTCCCAAGAGCCAGGTCCTGGTCGAAGAGTCCGTCGCCGGCTGGAAGGAATACGAACTCGAGGTG
>Ga0272443_10006940_pt1 | contig 11000 bp, 9 predicted proteins | sample SSMAcet12_FD_193581 | JGI IMG/M metagenome (GOLD analysis project Ga0272443, IMG submission 193581) | Marine sediment archaeal communities from Little Sippewissett salt marsh, Falmouth, MA, United States - SSM-Acet-12 | ecosystem: Environmental > Aquatic > Marine > Wetlands > Sediment ... | reverse complement strand
ATTTCCTCCTGAACCGGAAATTTGAATTTACCGGGATATTTTTGATCGAAATATGTCGTGATCGTTTCTTTCTTATATCCGACGATCACGGATATTTGATCAAATCCTGCATCGAAGAGAGATTGAGAAATATGTTCAAGAATGGGTTTCCCCGCAATCGGGACCATCACTTTTGGACGGTTCAGCGTATGGGGTTGTAAGCGTTTGCCGATACCGGCAGCCGGAATAATGGCTTTCATTCAATTCCTTTGACAGTGTAACCGAGTTCCTTAATTGTATCGTTGATCTTGCTTGCATCAACCGCTCCTTTTACGCGGGCGATCTTTGCTTCTAAATTTACATCAACTTCGGTCACTCCGTCAAGGGAAGAAAGTCCTTTTTTTACATTCATGACACAATGATTGCATGTCATGCCCTCAATGTGTACAATTTGTTCTTTGTTCTTATCCATAATAGGTACCTCACAGGTATCGATTTGTTTACCCCGGATCTTTTTAACAACTTTATGGATCAGGGTATAAATGATCAATATCGTCAATACGGCCGCCGAAGAAATTGTTAACCATTCGGGGAGCATATGATGATCATGGCCCATGCTCATGACCCCGCCGAACCATGATGCCGGCATGAATTGATCCAGGATAACCCCACCGGCAAATGAACCGAGAATGATCGTTGACAAATAAACGAAAAGAGATTTCTTACCCATGGTATTTCCGATCACGGAAATGGTTGCCGCATTTGTTGCCGGTCCGGCCATCAGAAAAACCAAAGCTGCGCCGGGCGAAAGTCCTTTCATGATCAAAGCGGCAGCCACCGGGACCGAACTTGTGGCACAAACATAAAGGGGGATCGATGCTACCAGCATAACCAGCATGGATAAATAAGGATTTGATAAATAGGTCATAAAGAAATCATCGGGAACAACAACAGCGATAAGCCCGGCAACGAGGATGCCTATTGCCAGCCACTTGGCGATATCATCCATAAATTCGATAAAAGCGTATTTAAGAATAGCAACGACCCGTTTTATTCCTTTAGGTCTCTTTTCATATGTGTCGCCATTAGAATACTTGTGGGGTTTTTCGCCTTCCACTTTATTGGTGATAACACCTCCGGCAATACCGGTGATAAAAGCCGCTATCGGCCGGATAATCGCAAAGGGTAGTCCGAGAAGCGAGTAGGTGATCATAATGGAATCAACACCCGTTTGGGGGGTTGAGATCAAGAAAGATTGTGTTGCGCCTTTTGAAGCGCCGTTCCGATATAATCCTATGCCCGTCGGTATAACTCCGCATGAACAAAGAGGCATCGGAACACCCAATAAAGCAGCGTTCATAACAGAGCGGAAATTCGCTTTACCCATATGGCGTTTAAAAACAGCCGGCTTAATGGTGAATTTCAATATGCCTGCAATAAGAAAGCCTAAAAGCAAATAAGGCGACATCTCCAGGAGCAAATGATATATTTCATAGACGTAATCTTTTAAATATTGCACAAGCCTCCAATTCTGGCTTAACACTTTTAAACGTCATTGAAGTCATTTGTTCCTTTTTGTATGCTTTCGTTTTTCTCCACCAAGCGAATATTCTTCCATTTTCCGCCGCGGTATCTGAAATAAAAAACAACCGAGAACAACATAAAGACAAAGACAACAACGACCCAACCGGCTCGCGGCCCCATATTCAGGACTTTCATGACAAAATATAATCCCGCTACCATAATATAGTGAAGGGTTACGGAAGCGATCATAGACCAGCGGGTATCGCCTGCGCCTCGCAGAACACCCACGAAGGTAGCTATCGCGGCTTCGATCAAGACATAAAGTGCGGCGATTCTTAACATAAAGACGGCTGTAGGAACCGCCCGGGTATATATCTCGCTTGCTTCCACCGGTTTGAACACGCCCACCAGCTGATGTGGGAATAACACAAATAAGACCAAAATGACGGCAGAGTACATGATCCCGATCTTAAAGGCTGAACCGGCAACTTTGGTCGCGATCTCGATCTTCCGAGCACCCATATACCGTCCGACAAGACTGGTAACGGCAACCTCAATACCGATCAGGGGTACATAGGAAACGTTATCCCAATTGAACATGATCGTTGTAGCCGTTGCTGTCACATCACCCAATGAATGAAAGATCAGGATCAGCAAATTGAAGGCAAAAAGATTTAGAATAAACTCAAGGCCGGGCGGGTATCCGTATTTGAGCAGTTTCTTCATGATCTGAGCATAATAGTGGAATGATTTCATGACATGAAATTCTATTCTGTTCCTTTTGCCGAAATATGACATCAGCAAGATCAACACGCCCACAAGGCCGCCTGTTAAAGTTCCGTAAGCTGCACCACGAATACCCAGAGCGGGGATCCCAAACTTTCCAAATATCAATATATAATTCATCAACACATTGACCAGCATGGTGACGACCATGGAGATCATGACGATCCTGGTTTTGCCTATGCCTGAGAAATAGGAAGTTAAAGCTGTTTTTACCAAACTAATGATCGCGCCGTAAATGAGAATGTTAAAATAAATAGCCTGATATGGCAATTGAGCTGCCGGCACGTGGGTCAATTCGAATAATTTAAGACCAAGCGGTTTCGCCAATAAAATAACAGGATATGCGATCACGGCCACGATAAAGGCCTGTGTTGTAACTGCCGGACAAGAGTTCTTGCGGTTAGCGCCAAGATACTGGGCGACCAATGCGGTGGAATAGCCGATCAATCCCATGAAAAATGTTGACATCATAAATGCTGTCAATCCGCCGCCCATTGCGGCATTCATCACTTCCGGTGCAAGTCTTGACAAGAACATTCGGTCTGTAAATGTCATCACGGTCTCCGATGCATAGGAAATGATCATAGGCAAAGCGATCGCCAGCATTTCCATAATGCTTCCCGGTTTGTGATGCTCTTGTTTTAATGCCAGTTCCGTCATATTCTTCTCAAAATTTCGTTTCCAATATTAATGTGTTTATTCTGCGAATAAAAGCATTTATCATTTTGTTTAATAAAAAAGTAGAGACGCAAGATGATGCGTCTCTATATATCATAACTTATGTGCGGAACAGGCATCTTCCTAAACTAATGCTTCGTAAGGACTAGTGCCGGTTCCATAAATTATTTATCTAACTTTTTATTCGTGATTTTCTAAAATTACTAATTTAGATTCCACGCCTTTGATTAACTCGATCTTGCGGGCCAATTCGGCATTTTCCTCATCCGAGCCGTAAAGTTCCAGGAACATGAAACCGGTTTCCGTACAATTTTCCATAACACCCGAATGCAACCCAAGACGGGTTTTGATCAGACAGCCCCAAGCTGTCAAAACTTTTTGAAGGTCAACCGCAGCCTCTTTTCTTTTACCGACCAGAACGAGCAATACTGTTTTTTTCATGTTAACTCCTATGGTTTAATTATATTGATTATTGTATCAGCTAATTTTTTTGCAGATCCTTCAACCTGTTTTTTGAACATCTCGGTGGTTTCACAATCCGCAAAATCCGTTGTGATCTTAATTGCGGACATAGGAATATTATGCCGCCTGGCAACTGCTGCCAACGTGTAGCATTCCATATCTGCAAGATGTGCTTTATATTTTTTTTGAGAGCTATCCCGAAGTCCCGGCTCCTTAATGCTCCGCCGAACAGAGAGGCAGATCTTACCGGGTTTATCGATCAGCATATGTAAATGGATAGGATCTTCATTCTCTGTGACGGTAGATGCAATATGATGTATCTCGCCCAATTTCATATTTTCAAAAAGCATTCCGCACGTACCGATATTCAAGATATGCCCGGGTTCGTTTTCTTTCAGGTAAGCTTCAAGCGTTCTCTGCGCCTGAGCGGGTCCGATACCGGTGATAAGCAAATCTACACCTCCACCACGATAAAACCCCGTCTTATTGCTGTAAGCTCTAATATTTTCTGCTTTTAAAGCATTCAACAAAGGTGCCATCTCTATACTTAGTGCAGCCGTAATTACCATAATAAAATGTAAGAGGAATGCTTGTGAAAAAGAAGAAAATTAAAACTGAAATTTACTTAACCAAATAATACATTGAGTCTAAACTTCTCAGAAGAAACTCTTTAAAACGTTTTACATCTTAGGTTTTACCCAATTATCATATATTTTTTGTCTTTATACTTTTGACTTTTGCCGTGAATTGTCAATTGTCCTTTTTCAATTGTCAATTGTTCTTTGCCTTTGTACTTTTTGTCATGAAACATTTTATTCGATCCATCATCATATTCATGATATTATCTGTTGTATCACTGAGCGCTTCCGATACGCTGAAGATCGCACCCTGTGATGAAGCTTTTATAAGTGTTTTTGATGATTTGATCTGCCTTTCACGAGGTGAGGGTGTCCTCCAGCGGTACAAGAACGGTATCCTGACCGACAGGTATTCGGGAGACGAATCATCCTCAAAGCCGATGCTCACGGATCCGCTAAGGCCGGTCCCGGGCGGTGCCGATAATATTTTTGTCCTTGATGCCGGAACAAACTGTGTCATCAGCTGGGATCGGTTTTTGAACATTTATTCGATTACTTGTCTGGATGATGAAATATGGTCTCCGAGGGCATTTACGGTTACCTCAGAACATGACTGGTTGATCTATGATGAATTTTTTGCGCAAATTTTGCAGATCCATTCCGGAGAAGATCTATATTCACTATGGGGTGACCGTCCCATATCAGGGGAGATCGATATGTTTGCCTTTGAAAGACAAGTCGCAATTTATCTCAAAGATCATAACCTTATTCGTGTCTGTAATGAGGAAGGAAAAACTCTTGACGAATGGACCCTGCCCGCTGACCTTAAGGTCAGCCGGATCTTTCCGCTTTCTAAAACATCTTTTGCCTTATGTGCTGAAACGGGTGTATATATTTGGAAACCCAAGCAGGCATTCTATCGTTACCTTTCTGATCTGAAAAATGTCGTCTTTTGCGGCATGTCAGGAAAATCCTATATTCTTGTTGACCAAGAGGGAGTTGTTGTTACGATCCGATGACCCGGTTCCTGAAAATTTCCATGATAATATTCCTTTGCTTTTTTCCGCTTATTTTAAGTGCGGCTCAAGATCAGGAAAAGTTGATACTTTATCCCGATAAAACCGTATATGCACTAAAACATCAATTCGTATCTCTGGATTCTATCAAAGCAGGTCAGGATCATAAATATATCGTTGATGATCTTCGCGGACGTTTGATCTTTCTTCAGGCACCTAAGGAAAAGGATACCATAAGCGTTTATTATTCTTTCAGCGAGATCCGCGCTCCTTATAAAAAAGACCTCGGGATCGGAAAGATCAATGAATGGTTTCCCAAGGAAATAGATACCAGAACATCACCATCCTCTGAACTGTCAAATATCAAAACAAGAGGATCGGTCTCCCGCCAGCTGGAAGTCGGATCTTCCGGACAAAGCTTGCTCAGCGGCGGGCTTGATATCAGCATTGATGGAGAAATATCACCGGGCATCCGGATCAAGGGGATCATTTCCGATAATGATGCGCCGTTTCAGGATTACTCGTCAACTCAATCCGTTCAGGATGTCGATAAGATCCTAATCCGTATTTATTCAGATCAATTTGATGCGCAGATAGGTGACGTTTATGTCAATAATAATTGGAATCACTGGAGCCTTTTTAACAGAAAACTGATCGGTGTTCAGGGATCTTATAAAAATGAACGATATAAAGCATCAGCATTTCTCGGATCGGCTAAGGGTAAGTTCAGACGTCAGGATATCATACCCCGGGACGGTGACCAGGGTCCCTACAGGCTTGAGGGTGAAGATGGTGAAAATGCCATTACGATCGTTCCACAATCTGAAAAGGTCTACGTTGACGGTGTTGCGCTAGACAAAACTCAATACACTATGTACTACACAGATGCCGAGCTGTTCTTTACAACCGAATATATGGTATCCTCATCATCCCGGATCGTGGTTGAGTTCAATTATGTCAATGAATTCTATTCAAGAGCTTCTCTGGGGGCAATGACAGACTGGCGATTGGGCAAGAACATTAAAATGGGCGCCTCATTCATCAGAGAAAAGGACGATGAGAATAATCCCGTTGATATTCATTTATCAAACATGGATCCCGATTCTTTGGCTTCAATTACTGCCCTAGACGGTTATTTTATTATTTCAACCTCACTGAAAGACACTGCCGGAGATTATTCGCTCAATGGCGATATCTGGGAATACCAAGGTCAGGATATGGGTACCCATACCGTATATTTTTACCGGGAAAACCAGAATGGCGGCTATGTCCGAAGATACACCACCGACGGAAAAATGTATTTTTTGTATGCCCCCGATGATCCGCTTGCCCAATATTTTCCTCGACGCAAGGTCACATTGCCTTCAACACACTCGATCGCTTCAATGAATCTGGAAATAGGGCAACAAAACAAAGCATACGCCTTTCTTGAAGGCGCCTACTCAATCCTGAATCAAAACAATTACGATCCCGGGGCTTCAAAAGGATCGCCTGCCGCAAAATGGACAGCTGCATTACCTTTAGGCAAACACGTTGCATTAAAAAGTGACGGTTGGATCATAAACAGGGATTTTCAATCATTCGGCAAAACCACACAACCGGACTTTGAAAGATATCTTGGATTTGGAGCAGGGGATACAATTGCTCAAATGGCTACCGTTACCGCGCAGATAAAACATGATCTTATAAACGGCAGCACGGGATTGGAGTATGTTTCAGATGTAAAGAACAATTCAAGGATGCGCCTTCTTTCAAACGGTAATATGACGTTGAAAAATGCAAAATTCAATTATCGCTGGTCACATCTTCTTGATAATGGGTTTCTTCCCTATTACAGTATCAGTGCTTCAACGGATATTCCTCTTTCAAAAACAATCTCATTCTATGCTTCATTCCTCCAGGATCATTTCAAACCCGTTTTTTCATTAAGCAATGCTTACCGCGCCGAATCAGTGAAAGCAGGAATGAACCTCGGGAAGTGGAAGATCGACTATACATATCGACGAGACTATGACTGGGAAACACAGGATTCCAGTTTTCATTCGTATTCTCAGAAACATGATGCGGCGCTAAAATTCGATCAATCGTTTTTTAAAGACATACTCAGATGGAATGCAACGGCAACTTATCGTTATGATTCGAAAACAGGTGGTGATGATCAATATCTTCTCACCAATTCGCAAATGCGCTTTAATCTTAAAAAGATCGGATTGGGCGGGTCGGTAAAAACGGTGATCAATCGTACGTCTGAGACAAAACGGGAAGCGGTCTTCATTTTTGTCGGTGACGGTTTGGGTTATTACCGTTTAGATGAATTTGGTCAATATGTCCCTGATGACATGGGTAATTATATTCTAAATTCTGAACTGACAAATGAGAGACAAGATCAATATGTCAGCAAATTTGCCACGACATTGAATTGGAAAAAATCACTCAAAAAAGTCCGGGTCCATTTTACCCATAACGGATCAACCGATTACCGGACACCCGGCCTGATCCTATATGCTCCACTGATGATAGAGGATCCGGATACGTCCATTTTTTACGGCAGTATCCGCCTTAAGCATGAAGCCGGCATAAGTGGTCTGGACGGCAAGCATCGTTTGTCATTTATATTTGAAGATACCCGTTCCCAAAATTTTCAAACCGCTTATAATGAAAATATTTATTTCCAATCTGTAAGATGGGTCAAATATCGTTTTAAGCCGGAAAATGTTATTCTTGATATTTTTTACAAGTACCATTCCCGTGATCAGCATCGTCTCCCGCTCAATAGCTACAGGGTTCAAACAGAAAGCAATGGAACGGGAATTGAACTTGAATATCTGTTTTCCAAAAAGCTCAGGTCCACTCTCGAAGCGAAATATGAACATATCAATACGGATTTCAACGGTTCTTTTGTAACCCATTGGCTGGAATTCAAGACCGACTGGATATGGTACAGGGTTGCGGGAGAGCGAATGTTCCTGACGGTCAGCATCGACAGGGTCATATCCGATCATAACGGCTCTTTGCCTTATGAAACAGCGAATGGACTGCCGATCGGTTGGACTTGGTCTGGAGCTCTGCGTTACGAAAAGCGAATTAACGAATTCCTATCTGCGGGAGGGTTTGTCCAATATAGAAAACGCGGAGAACAAAAGGGTATTTTAACGGCAAATCTTGAAATTAAGGCATATTTCTAATGATAAGACGAACACACATTATTATTGTGCTGTTGATCCTCTTTTGTGGATCTCTTTTTGCCGACCCGGACTTATTCTGTGTTATTGAACAGGACACGATACAGGTTTCCGACCAAGCTGATCTGAATAACATTATTAATGATTTTACCATAAATATGGGTGATCAGGGTTATCCTCATATCGAATTAATACTCGATTCTTACAAAAAACATAACGGAAATGAATACTTCAGATACCGTATCGACAAGGGAAACAAAACATTTATAGATACGGTTGTTTTCGGTGATTACAGCAAGCGTGAAATATCGCTCTTATCACGCTATATCACACTACCTGAATCGGGTGTATTCAATTACACCCTGGTAAGAGAAATGCTGGAAGAACTGAAAGCAAATCCTTTGCTTGATGTAGAGGAACGTGCCGATATCTATAATAATGGGCTTCGTTTATATACCCGGGCAAAACAAGATGCGCGTTTCGATGCGATGGCTTCCTATAAACAGGAAAATGACAAACAGGGGATCATCGGTGACGTATCGCTTGAACTGATCAATCTTGGCGGTCTGGGACGGCTTGCAAGTTTCCACTGGTCAAGGCCCACACTTGGAGTAAATTCGTTTGACCTGTCGTATACCGAACCCTATATATTCAATAATCCGTTTTCAGCAAGCATATCTTTTTCACAGCGATATCAGGATAGTTTATTTGTAAAACGCGATCTTGATATATCGGTGATCTATCATATGAATCAGCGATCCGACTTAACGGTCAATTACGTCAATGAGCGGATCAGCACAAATGAACCGGGATCCGATTCCGGTTTTGTAAGTCAAAACCGTTCCGGATCAAAAGTCTCGCTTTATTGGAGATCTAAACCCCGTGATCTCACGTTTCATGCCAATCTGAACTCCGGTTTGTATTTTACTTCCGAGCAACGTGTCTCAAAGTCTGAACTCAATACGGGGATAAAGTTCAGAAAATCCGTTTACGGTATCAATTTTGACATTTTGGGAGGGTATGTTACATCTCAGGATCCCATCGCACTCTATGACCAATTCAAGCTCGGTGGAGCTAATTTTCTTCGCGGAGCATATTTTGAGCAGTATATAACCAATGCTTTTGTGGGGTGGAAGTTAGAAGCGGGTTATTATAAGCGTGTGCATCTTTTTGCTTTTTATGACGGTGTCGTCATGGAACACGCCAATCCAATTTCACATCATGTCGGGATCGGTTTTTCTCTTCCTGCAGGAAGTAATCGACTTACGATCGCTTTGGGTCTGAATACGCAGGAAAGCTTTCGCCAGGCGAAATTTCATTTGTCATGGGAAATGGGGGAATAGAAAACAGTATGCAGTATACGATAGGCAGTAGGCGGTAATCTGTAATCTGTAATCTGTAATCTGTAATCTGTAATCTGTAATCTGTAATCTGTAATCTGAATTTACACCGGGTTAAAACCCTGGTGCAATTAACTTATAATAAAAACTAATTAAAATCAGCACTGGGTTTAAACCCAGTGCAATTGAAATTGATTTCTTTTTGTAGTTCTTCAATTTCCTCATCATAGGATTTATCTTTATGATGTTTTTGTTGATTCTTAATATATTCTCTCATACCCTGAATATTTGCAGATGATAAAGAAGCTGCGTAATATTCACTTTGCCACCCAAATTTAATTTCAGTTAAATCATTCTTATTAATCCAATAGGATGATTCACCTTTTATTTTTTGAACAATTTCCGCTATTGATTGATTAGCTTTCATAGAAATAAGAATATGTATATGATCTATATGACCGTCAATGTGATCAATATGAATTCCCTTAATTTTTCCATAATTTTTCATGTGGAATATCAGTTTTCTCAGCATTTCATCTTTTAAAAACGGGAGTCTGTTTTTAGTTGACCAAACTAAATGTATCCATGAATTAATATATGGCATTATTCTTTCCTATAATGTTTTCCCTTCAATTGCACCAGGGTTTTAACCCGGTGGTAATAAGATATTTTAAACTTCTATTGTTAGAATGCTCTAATGTTCTATTGTTCTTAAATCAAAAAGAAAGGGAGGATCACTCCTCCCCTCCTTTTCTGCCGTTGATTAAAACGGCACATCGTCCCCCGTTTTATCGTCGGGTTTTGCTTCTCCCCCTTCTTCTTCATCTTTACCCTTTCGTTTGCCCAACGGGGTCAGCATGTCGGCATACACTTCCGTAATGTAGTGTTTTTTACTGTTCTCGTCCGTCCACTCGCGGGTACGCAAACTACCTTCAATGTACACATGCTGTCCTGTGACCAATTTTTGGCTGTATTCCGCCAGATTTCCCCAGCAGACGATCCGGTGCCAGTCCGTTCTGTTTTTGTATTCGCCTTTACTGTCCCTCCAGCCAAAATTACTTGCCAAATTGAAGTTTGATACCTTGCGGTCGTTTTTCAAGGTTTTCATTTCGGGATTGTGACCGATATGACCCACTAGGATCACCCGGTTCGCTGAGTTCCTATACATGTCCCCCTCCTTTCATTTAATGGGTAGATAGGATAATGTCTATATGTTTGATGATCAACGATATTTAGTTATTAAATTTCTCTCGACTACTTGCATTTCACTTCATGCTCCATACTGTCCACTGCTTACTGCTTACTGTTCACTGCCTACTGCCTACTGCTTACTGTTTACTGTTTTATTTGCATTTCTCCCGTAAATGTATGATTTTTGTCAATAACTCGCAACCCGGCCGGAGAAATGTGTGATGAGCATCATTGAAACCAAGCTAAAAAATGTTCCGAACAAGC
>Ga0272443_10006939_pt1 | contig 11001 bp, 10 predicted proteins | sample SSMAcet12_FD_193581 | JGI IMG/M metagenome (GOLD analysis project Ga0272443, IMG submission 193581) | Marine sediment archaeal communities from Little Sippewissett salt marsh, Falmouth, MA, United States - SSM-Acet-12 | ecosystem: Environmental > Aquatic > Marine > Wetlands > Sediment ... | reverse complement strand
CAACGATTCCCAAACCCATGGCCATCGAACGCTGCTGAATGCTCGGCGCGTCCCAGTTGACCGGGTTCCATTCTGTGGCGAACAATTCGTAGCCGGTACGGCCATAGGCCGTCATGATGTCATGTATCCCATCGCTTCGACCGCACAGGTATGCCTTATAGCGACGGAGTGCGTCGGTCATAGCAGCGGATGCGCCCCAGGCGTTTTTGATGTCCGAGTAGTACGGATGGTAGCCGACGAAGTCGAGCTGCACGGTCGGGTCAGCCGCCAATGCCGTCAGCCACTGGCCGCTGCCTGCCGGATCGGCTGGGCTCATCAGGCAACACCCGAATTTCAGCGTCGGGTCGACCGCCCGCATGGCCTGACTCATGATCTTGTACCGGTCGCGGTAGTCGGTGGGACTCCGGTAATGATTCGAGAGAAATTGAGGAAAGCCGCCGAGTTCGGGTTCGTTGCCGATCTCCCAATAGGTCACCGGCGGCGTAGGCGCCTCCTCTACCGTCAGCAGTCTGGGTCGATCCCACCAGTTGGAGATTGAGTCGTAAACGCGCAGGTTTTCGCCGGTCAGGCTCGCCTCGTCGCCTTGGCGGTAATTCGGCAGGATGATATTGCAATATCGCACCCAGTCAGCAGCCAAGCTCTCTGGCTCGACGGTCTGGCAGATGAAGGTTCCATCATTGGGGTCTTTGTATCCGCCTCCGAACATATTGGCGGTGATCAGGGGCTCGGCCTGGTGGTCCCGTGCATGCTGGAGAAACTGGAGAGTCGTGAAGTGCCCGCCGACAAGGCCCCAGTTGGAACCGCTGTCGATATCGCGCCAGTCGTAGGTGTCGGCGTCGAGCCCGCCGGCCAGCCCGCGGCCGCTGGCGCCGGCCGTCAATTCCCAAAGCATCTGGTAGCTACTCTCGGGGACCGAGCGATAAGGATTCTGTCCGCGCACGCGCGGACTGAAAGAAGCACCCTTATTCAGTTCAACGAGCGGCACCTTGTCCAGAGTGGTTACCGTCGTGCCGGACCCAAACCCGGACGGACATTGAGAGGTCGTGCCATCCCAGGCGCGGGCCTGAAAGGTATATTGCTTCTTCCACATCAGGCCGACCACCATCGTCGTGGACCACTGCGTGCGGCTTCGCCAGACCGCCGTGGTGCCCAGCGATCCGTCTGCCTGCACATAGGGTCTGCCGGCGGGCGCCGGGTCGATCCGGATGAGAAAAAGGTCCGTCGGCGAATCGGTCGGGGCGATGGCTACGTCGACCGTGGTGGCCGTCACGTTCGAAACGACCGGCGCGGACGGGGTGGCAGCCGTCACGGTGCAGCTCGCGCCGACGACGTCGAACGTGAGGGGATTGTCGAGCCAGCCCGTCAGGCTGGCGGCGTCGCTGGCCCAAGCATCCGCGTCGTTGACCAGAGGATTGAAAGCCCAGGCTGGCTTGGCGCGGAAGGACCAGGTCACCGTCCGGCTGCCAGGCCCGCCCGTCGCGTTTGCGTCCTTGGTCGTCGTGCAGGAAAGAGGCGTGATGTACGTGGTGCCGCCCCAGTCATCGGTCCTGTAGCCCCAGCGCCCCCCGCCTTCGGCGTCGGCCAGCTCCCAGGAACCGCCATATTGGGTGATCTCCGCATCGCTCACGCCCCAGGCCAGGTAGCCGCGACCATAACTCGAATCCCAGCCTGCATCCCGGCCCTCGGTCACGTTGAAGAGCGTCCGGATGCCGCGAATGTCATCGTAACCGTCGTCGTCGCGGACCGTCATCGTGACTGTGTAGACCGTGGCGTCGTCGGCGTGGATCGGGTCGCTGCTGATCGTCGGCCAGACCTCGATGATCGGCGCCGAGTTCGCCCAAGCTTCCGCTGAACCGATCATCGCCAAAGCCCACAAAACCACGGCTGTCTTAATGAAACGGAACATGCACAAATTCTCCCCCTCCTCCTGATGTTTGCCGATAATCCCCTTCCAAGCCTCTCCCGCGACCCGGGAATAAACCTTCATGCTAGCATAACGATTATGATTATTCATCTTTAGCGATGGTCTAAAGTGTTCAAAAGAAGTATATGAAACCTAAAGCCCCATTTCGCCAGCGTAACTTGATTATTTCCATCCAGGCATGTGACCTTGCTCAGTGTTACCATCATTGAGATAGGCAGTCGGCACCTGGCGCACGACCGTCTGCAGGCACCGGCTTTGCATCTATTTGTACTCGCCCGGTCGCACGCCCTTGCGTATCGCCTCTTCGATCGGCCGCCGGGCCAAGAAACACCGCATCACACCCCCCGTCGTTAAACAGACAGATTGACCCGTCAGGACCACAGAGCACCCCTCGATGCGACAAGCTGTCATTCCGGCCAACAGAATCCCCTGTCCGGTCTGGCAGAAAGCAGCTATGCCTGCGATTTAAAGAGCGACTGAGCGATTCCTGTTTCGATGGCATGCTGTGTGCTAATGGTCTTCAGCCGGGGCAGCAGGTGCGGAACGAATCTGCGCGCCGTCCTGGTAAAGGTGTGCGGGAGACCATGGCTGTCGGTATCTCGGCCAGTGCAACGGCGGTCACAAGTCCGGTCTGAAGACCAGACGCCGGGAGGATAGAACAAGATGTTTCCATGCGTTGCACGCCATAACACCGATTCCGAAGATAGCCGACGAGGGGCTGAGTGATGACGGCAGGCAAGGAGAAACCGACGAGCCCGGACAAGAGCAAATCCGAAACGGACGGCCAAGGAGTCGTCGTCTCCGTTCGGAGCAGTGTTATCGTCGCGCGTTTCTCCCATATGCCCGAGATCCATGATCTGGTACGGGCGGCCAACAACACCAAGGTCGCGATCGAGGTGGTTGCGCATCTCGACGAACAGCGGGTCCAGGGCATCGCCCTGACTCCAACTCGCGGACTCTCGCGCGGCGACCGGCTTGTGAATACCGGAAAGCCGATCCATGTCCCCGTCGGTGAGCGCGTACTGGGCAGGGTTTTCAATGTCTTTGGTGAAACCATCGACCGCGAGGAAAGAATCACGGGCGGAGAGTGGACCTCCATCCACCAACCGCCCGCGGCGCTGAGGCGACGGACAACGCGGACCGAGCTCCTCGAGACGGGGATCAAGGCGATCGACGTCCTCTCGCCGCTCGAACGCGGTGGCAAGGCCGGCCTCTTTGGAGGCGCCGGTGTCGGCAAGACCGTATTGATCATGGAGCTGATTCACAACATGGCGGGCCGTCACGGAGGTACGAGCATATTCTGTGGCATCGGCGAGCGCTGTCGCGAGGGAGAGGAACTCTATCGTGAATTAAAGGAAGTCGGCGTTCTCGAGAACGCACTCATGGTTTTCGGCCAGATGAACGAACAGCCCGGTGCACGGTTCCGTGTCGGCCATGCCGCACTAACGCTGGCGGAATATTTCCGGGACCGGGCCAGGCGCGATGTCCTGCTTCTGATCGACAACATTTTCCGATTTATTCAGGCAGGCTCCGAAGTATCCGGGCTACTGGGTCGCCTTCCCTCGCGTCTGGGCTATCAGCCGACGCTGGCGACCGAATTGTCCGAGCTTGAGGAGCGCATCTGCAGCACTTCGACAGGGGCCATCACCTCCGTTCAGGCGGTGTATGTCCCGGCCGACGACTTCACCGATCCGGCGGCCGTCCATACGTTTGGACATCTGTCCGCGTCGATCGTCCTGTCCCGCGATCGCGCCAGCCAGGGACTTTATCCCGCCATCGATGTCTTGAAATCCGGCTCCAAGGTTCTGTCACCGACCACGGCGGGCGAGCGGCACTACCGTATCGCCCAGGACATCCGCAGCACGCTGGCGCAGTACGAAGAGGTGAAAGACATCATCGCGATGCTCGGAATGGAGGAATTGTCGGAGGATGACCGGCGAATGGTCCAGCGGGCGCGCCGCCTGGAACGGTTCCTTACACAGCCTTTTTATGTGACGGAGCAATTCACCGGTCACAGCGGCAGAATGGTCGGTTTGGACGACGCGCTCGAAGGCTGTGAGCGAATCCTCAACGACGAATTTTGGGACGTCTCCGAGCAGGCGCTCTACATGATCGGCGCCATCGATGAAGCACGAAAATCGAAGAAGGAGGGGGACCGGCAATCGGATAGCTCCGACGAATCAGGCAGAGATAAAAAAGCGGGCAAGGAAAACGAAGCGAATTCGGGCTCAAAGCAGCGGGAGGGCTGATCGTGACACTTAAAGTGCTTTTGCCCACGCGAATCCTGTTGGAGGAGCCCGTCAGCAAGGTCGTGGCCGAGGCTGAGAACGGCTTTTTCGGCCTGCTGCCCAGACACATTGATTTTGCCGCGGCCCTCGTACCGGGGATCCTCGTCTACTATCCCCTAGATGGAGATGAGAGGCTGATCGCCGTTGACAGGGGCACACTGGTCAAAGTGGGTGATGAAGTACTGGTGTCCGTTCGAAACGCGGTAAAAGGCGAGGGCCTGGGGACTCTGAGACAGACCGTTAGAGATCAGTTTGAGAGGTTGGACAAACACGAACGCAAGACCCGCTCTGCTCTGGCCCGGCTGGAAGCCGGCGTGGTCCGCCGTTTTCTCGAGATGGAGCACAATGTCAACTAGCCGCCCAGATGATAGAGAAGATCGCGAACAGCAGGATCACCTGGCGCGCGAGGTCGGCCGGAAGGAAGATCGCATGCTGTGGTCCCGGCGGCGGGGCAAAAACAATGTCTGGTTCGGACTGGGCATGTTCGGACTTATCGGCTGGTCGGTGGCCGTCCCGACGTTGATCGGAATCCTCGTAGGTATCTGGATCGACCAGACATGGCCGAGCCGATTCTCGTGGACGCTCATGCTGCTCGTAATCGGCGTGGCCATCGGGTGCCTGAATGCATGGGGATGGGTGTCGCGTGAACGGCGCGTACTCCTAAAAAAGCGACCGGAGAAACGGGATGAATGAGATCGCTGCATTGGCGGGAGCCCTGGCGGCGGGAATCGCTTTCGGCTTCATCTACTTCTGGGGGCTCTGGGTGACCGTCAAGGCGATCCCGGGGGCCCGCCATCCGGCCCTGATGATGGCTGCGAGCTTCATCCTTCGAACCGCTGCCTGTGTAGCGGGCTTCCTTGTCGTGTCCGGCGGACACTGGGAACGACTGCTTGCCGTGCTGGTGGGCTTTGTGGCCATTCGAATGATCCTGATTCGCAGCCACAGTTGGGACGGCGAGAACGCCCTCGTCAGAGACAAGAACAATGGAAATATCGCCGGATAACATTGTCTATTGGCAAGCAGGCCCCGTCGTTATCAATGCGACGTTGGTCTTCTCCTGGCTTGTGATGGTGATCCTCGTGGTCGCAGCATGGGTGACGACGGCGAGGATCTCCCCCAGCCGGGATGTGTCACGTCTTCAGAGCATCTTCGAGGCATTGGTCAGCACAATTCGCGACCAGATTCGCGATACCGCGCAGCAGGACCCCCGCCCTTATCTTCCATTCATCGGCACGCTTTATCTTTTTATCGCTTTGTCTAATCTTCTGACGTTTGTACCGGGTTATCACGCCCCTACGGAATCCCTGACCACGACGGCTGCGCTCACCCTGTGCGTGTTCCTGGCCGTCCCCATTTACGGCATATGGCAGCGCGGCGTGGTCGGATACCTGAAGCATTACATCGAGCCCACCCCGCTCATGTTGCCCTTCAATGTGATCGGTGAAGTCTCTCGGCACTTTGCAATGGCGGTTCGGCTGTTCGGCAACATCATGAGCGGAAGCCTGGGGGTGGCCATTCTCGTTTCGATCGCCCCGCTGGTGGTACCGATACCGTTGCACTTACTGGGACTGCTCGTGGGTCAGATCCAGGCGTACATCTTTGCGGTTCTGGCTCTGGTGTACATCTCCTCGGCCAGCCGTCCAGGGGACGAGGAAGAATCAGGACCGCAGGAGCCTTCTGCGAAGGCTTCATGAGCTCTAACCCGGAAAGGAGATGACTCGAATGGATGACCTCACACTCGTCGGTCTTGTGTCGGTGGCTACGGCTGGAATCACGATCGCTATCGGCTCGGTTGGGCCCGCGCTCGGTGAAGGTCGTGCTCTGGCGCAGGCCCTGATCGCATTGGCACAGCAGCCGGACGAATCGAGCACGATCACCCGAACACTGTTCGTCGGGTTGGCCATGATCGAATCGACTGCGATCTACTGCTTTGTGGTTTCCATGATCCTGCTCTACGCGAACCCGATCTGGAATCACATGGTTGGCCAGGGTGGAGGCTGACGTATGGGTATCGACTGGTTCATATTCTTCGCCCAGATTGTCAACTTCCTGATCCTGATGGGTCTGCTCTGGCGATTTCTATACCGCCCGGTCATGAAAGCAATGAGCGAGCGTGAGCGCCGCATTGCGCATCGGCTCGAAGAGGCGGAACAGAAGAAGCGCGAAGCCGAGCACGAAACGCGCACTTATCGCGAGAAGGTCGACGATCTGGAGGAACGCCGCGAGCAGCTCCTTGCGGAGGCGAAGCAAGACGCCGAGCAGCAGAAGAAGCAGCTCGTCAAGCAGATCAGGGAAGAAGTTGACGAAAAGAAGGCACGCTGGTTCGAGTCGATTGAAGATGAGAAGGAGGCGTTTTTTAGGGAGCTCCATCACCGACTCGAAGGTCAGCTTGTGTCGGCGCTTAACAGGATCCTGGGAGATCTGGCCGACGAAACGATGGAAACTCGTGTCGTGGAGAAATTTCTTCGTCGTCTGCGGGAGACAAAGGAGCAGGAGCAACTCGACGAGGCCCTGCAGGCATCTGACGGCCCGATCGAAGTCGCGACTGCTTTCGACCTGGCTCACGAGCATGAGGAGAAAATCAAATCGGCGGTCAAATCACGGCTCCAGAAAAAGGGCGAGGTAACATTCGTCCGTTCGGAGGACCTCATATGCGGCGTCGAGTTGAGGACCGACGGACGGAAGATCGGATGGAGTATAAACAGCTACCTCGAAGACCTGGAGGACGATCTCGCCCAGGTATTCCACCGGGAAACCGAGCAGGACGATTCGAACTAGGCGCCCGTACGTGATCGAGCTTAACACGTGGTTGACAATCAAGACCAGCCTGCGAACTACAGGGCCAACGAGACCATGGCAGAACTTCAAGACGACTTGATGAATTTCGCGGAAAAAACGCTAGCGGGCTTCGACGACGCCCTGGACAGGCTGGAGCCGAAACTTCATCCACGCGAAGTAGGAACCGTCATGCAGGTCGGCGACGGCATCGCTCTGCTGAGCGGCTTGCCCAGCGTTCAAGCAGAGGAACTGCTCAGGTTCCCCGGTGGGCTCATGGGGGTCGCGTACAACCTCGATGAGGAGGAAGTCGGTGCGGTACTTCTCGACAGCAGCGATGACCTGGAGGCTGGCCAGGAGGTGCGGCGCGCCTATCGTGTGCTCGATGTCCCGGTAGGAGACAGATTACTGGGAAGAGTCCTGGATCCTCTCGGCCGACCTTTGGACAACGGGGGCCCCGTTCGCACGTCGCAGCGTTCCCCCGTCGAACGGGAGGCTCCGGCGATCATGGACCGCGCGCCGGTCTCAGAGCCGCTGCAGACCGGGCTGAAAGTCATCGATGCACTCATCCCGATCGGGCGCGGACAGCGCGAACTCATCGTTGGAGATCGACAGACCGGCAAGACCGCCATAGCCGTGGACACGATCCTGAATCAGCTCTCGGGTGACGTAGTATGCGTTTACTGTGCGATCGGTCAGCAGAGCTCGGCTGTGGCGAAAGTGGTGAACAAGTTGCAGGAACGGGGGGCGATGGACTACACGACAGTCATCGTCGCGGTGGGCGAGTCGGTCCCCGGTCTGCGGTTCATGGCTCCCTATGCGGCGATGTCCGTCGCGGAGCACTTTCGCGACCAGGGCCGCGATGCCCTGGTGATTCTGGACGACCTGACCCGTCATGCGCGCGCTTATCGTGAGCTCTCGCTTCTTTTGCGGCGCCCGCCGGGGAGGGAAGCTTATCCAGGCGACATTTTCTACGTTCACTCCCGGCTCCTGGAGCGGGCGACTCATCTCAACAAGGAACATGGCGGTGGGTCCCTCACGGCCTTGCCCATCATCGAGACGCAGGCCCAGAATCTATCGGCCTACATTCCGACAAACCTGATTTCAATCACGGACGGGCAGATTTACCTCTCGCCCGATCTGTTTCACAAAAGCCTACTACCGGCCGTGGATGTAGGGAAATCGGTGTCCCGTGTCGGTGGCAAGACGCAGTTGCCGGCCTATCGCGAAGTGGCTGGGGACCTGCGCTTGTCCTATTCCCAGTACAACGAGCTCGAGGTGTTCTCGCGATTCGGCACGCGCCTCGACGAGGAAACGCGGCAGACGCTCGAACGCGGGCGGCGGGTCCGCGAGGCCCTGAAGCAGTCCGAGTCATCTCCGATGGCAGTACGCGAGCAGATCGCAGTGCTGTTCTCCGTGAAAGAGGGGCTGTTCGACCCGATTCCTCTGGAGAAGATTCCGGATGCTCAGAGGGCCGTCCGCGATGCCGTGACCAGACATCTCGCTGAGCTGGGTGACAGAATCGAAAAGGGCGAGAAGCTGAATGATGAAGACCGCGAGGCGCTTCGGGAGACCTGTCGCAAAGCGATATCGCCTTCGCAGAAAAACGAGGATAACGCAAAGGTAGAGCAATAACATGCCCCGGTTGGAAGGTTTACGCAAGAAGATCACGAGCACCGAGCAACTCCACTCCGTTGTCAAAACTATGAAGGCGATGGCCGCAGTGAACATCCGCCAATATGAAACGGCCGTCGCATCTCTCCAGGACTACTATCGAACGATCGAGCTAGGACTTCAGACCGTGCTGCACCGAGGCATCCAAAGCGGACTGGAATCGGAACCCATGCAATCCAGCCGGCTCGGTGGAGTGGTGCTGGGATCCGACCAGGGAATGTGCGGCCAATTCAACGAGCAGATCGTCACGCATACCCTGCGTGAGCTCAAGAACAGGCGCGAGAATGAACGCGGATCGGTTTTGTTCGCCATCGGTCATCGTGTGGTCAGCCCACTGAAAGCCGCCCGGAAAACGGTGGAGGGGGATCTGGCTTTGCCGAGTTCCATTCACGGCGTGACCGGCCGGGTGCAGCAGTTGATCGATGTAATTGAAAAGTGGCGATTGCAGAAGGGTATTCACGAAGTGGTGTTATTCTACAATCAATATTCCGATTCCGCTTACCATCCGACGTCGCAGCGACTGCTGCCTCTCGATACCGCATGGATCGATCGGCTGAAAAACAGACAATGGCCTACCCGGTGCATCCCTGTGTTCAGCATGGAACCGGGCAAGTTGTTCTCCCATCTGCTCAGGCAGTATTTCTTTGTATCGCTCTATCGGGCATTTGCCGAATCCATGGCTTCGGAAAACGCCAGTCGACTCCGCGCCATGCAGGCTGCGGAGAAAAGCATCCAGGATCGTCGGGACGAGCTGGATATGCAGTTTCATCGACTCCGCCAGAGCGCCATCACTGAGCAGCTTCTCGATGTGGTAATAGGATACGAGGCGCTGCAGAAGTAAGGCGTCATCTGTAAGGGGCTTCCAGAGGCCTTCGCATAGTACAGCCGAAGTAAATGCCCCTGCAGACGACAGATAGTCCAGATCTGTCACGCCCGTTCAGTCATTTTGTCACAAGACCACTGCCCTCAGGCCTCAAAACAACTTCTGCTCTGTCGTAAGGGCATGTGAGAAAGTAGGTTTTCACACACCCTGCCCCAAAGACGGGGTGGCCGCTCTATGTCTCGCCAAATCCGGCGATACTGGCACCGATTATGCATGTTATGAATGCCTGCTGCATTGTACCGGAGGGCCCTGTAAGGGAAGCGGAACGACGGAGGCGTCTTGGCTTTAATCGAAACACTGACGATGAGTCCGTGCATTGACCAGACCTGTGTGGTCGATTCGGTTGTTCCAGACCGCAAGCTGGCGTGTCGAGACATCAAGGCGTATCCCGGTGGTGGTGGCATTAATGTCGCTCGGGTGCTTCACCGACTCGGCTGCGAAACGGTAGCACACTACACCCAGGGAGGCCCGACAGGCGATCGTCTGGCAGCCTTGTTGGAACAGGAGCATGTGCCGCAGCGCCCGATACCCATCGACGGTGAAACTCGGGTCAATCTGATCGTGAAGGAGTCGTCTTCCGGACAACAATTCCGTTTCGGGATGCCAGGCACACCGGTCCGGGAGGAGGAGTGGAAAACGTGTCTGGAGCAGATCGTCCACGCAGGCAAGCCGCATTATATCGTAGCGAGTGGCAATCTGCCCCCCATGGTCCCGCTCGATTTCTATGGCCGACTGGCCCAATTGGCAAAAGCTGAACAGATCCCGTGCATCATCGACACGCGCGGCGAGGCATTGAAGCGGTCAGTCGAGATAGGTGTGTACCTGCTCAAGCCGAATCTCCGCGAGCTCTCTACGATCGTCGGACATACCATCGAGGACGAAAAGGAGCAGGAAGACTTCGCGCGGCAGCTCGTTGAACAGGGGAAATGTGAGATTCTTGTGCTGTCATTGGGGCAGGCAGGTGCGCTGTTGGTGACCCGTGAAGGCAAGCAACGCATCCGCTCGCCGTCCGTGCGGGTCCGAAGCAAGGTAGGGGCGGGCGACAGCATGGTGGCCGGCATTGTGCTCGGACTGAGTCGGGGAATGTCTCCCGCCAGGTGCGTGCGGTTCGGTATTGCCGCGGGTGCAGCAGCGGCCATGACACCGGGTACGGAGCTCTGCCACCGAGAAGATGTGGAGCGATTGTTCGAATCGATAGACAACGAAGAGAACTGATTTTTTCAGGAGAAACAGTCATGTTCTGGTTCGATCTGTTATTGGCGTTCCTTCTTTCCTGGGTTTTCGTGCTGTTACTGGCGGGTCCGCTCGGGTGGCGCCATCCGAGAAGGCCCGATTCACCCGTGGCTGAGACGATCATCTTTCTGTTCCTGATTTTCTTCCTGGCCATCTGGGCGGGCGGGATATGGATGGCCCCGTTCGGCCCCGTCATTGCGGGGCACACGTGGCTTCCGTTCGTA
>Ga0272443_10006938_pt1 | contig 11001 bp, 13 predicted proteins | sample SSMAcet12_FD_193581 | JGI IMG/M metagenome (GOLD analysis project Ga0272443, IMG submission 193581) | Marine sediment archaeal communities from Little Sippewissett salt marsh, Falmouth, MA, United States - SSM-Acet-12 | ecosystem: Environmental > Aquatic > Marine > Wetlands > Sediment ... | reverse complement strand
CTTCCGTGCGTGTTTGGAGAAAAATAAAACCCATTTCAGGAGGTAGTAATCATGCAGAACCGAAAAAAGAAAACTAGCGGCAAAAGGAAGCCCGCGAGCAGAGCCCGGCGGAAGAAAGAAGCGCCGACGACTCCCGAAGACCTCGCGGCGGCGGATGATGAGTTCTTCGCCGAACTTGCGGCAAGAATGAGCCCCGTTGACCGCGAGCTTATGCGAGCCGCTCGCAAGGCGGTTTCGTCGGAGCGGGCGGCTTCATCCTTCAGTAAGAACAGCCAGGCGCTCACCCGGCTCCTTCAGAAGTACGACGCCGCGACAGAAGAACCAACGGGCGAGCCCGAGGTGGTCGAAATAATCTGGGACGAGCGGGCGCTCGATGACGCATCGCCGAGCGTTTGCCCGCATTGTGGGAAACGGATCAAATGAGCGAGCCCCGAACCTTCTCTGTTGAGGACGCGCTCCGGTTGTCGGCGTGGTTCGCCCGCCGGTACTCGCCCCAGTGTGAGCATCTCCGGGCGGACCTGGTCCAAATCGGAACGGTGGCGATGCTGCAGGCATATCAGCGGGGCGACCCTCTACGAAATCGGCGCGCCTATGCAATCGCCTGCGGCCGGGGTCGGATGTTGCGCGCCCTGACGAAGGCGGCCAAGGTTCGGCGCCGGGAGGGCGTCAGTCTTAATTTCCGGCTCGACGATGATTTCGAACCTCTTGCGGATGAACTGCCCGCCGACATCCCCGGCCCGGTGGAGGTCGCCACCGCTCAGGATTCCGCGCGCCGGGTGCGGCAGGCGGTGGAAGCTCTGTCGCCTCGCGCGCGCCGGATTATTGAGCTTCGTTTTTTCGAAGGGCGATCACTGGTAGAGACAGGCGCGGCAATTGGCCTTTCAGGTGAGCGAGCCCGGCAACTCGAGAAGGCCGCGCTCACACGATTAAAACACCGGCTCCGGGGTTCTGGAGTTGAGTGAATGACTTACCATTGACTCCGTACACGGGTATGGGGCGTATCGTATCTGCAATTAGAAAACGAAAAGATTGATAAATTGAAAATGCGCAGAAAGGAGATCTGACTATGGGGGCTGAATGATGGCGCGTAGACCCAAACCCGGAGATTGCTTCTCGACATACCAAGAAGGGAGCCCGGCATGCAAGGAATGTTGGTTGCGTAAGGGGTGCGAGAAACAGAAAGCGCGAAATGCTACTCAATCGGTCGGGACTCAAGTACGTATGCGGGAGGCATCTTGACCTCCCACCCCCGCCGCTTTCGTTCCTCTCCGAATTTTGGATTGGAGCCGATGGCAATGACGCGGAGGCCCGGCGATGAGAGTAGAACCGACTCGGTACGATCTCCGGCGCGGATGGCCGTCTTGTACTGAAGCCGTATTTCTATGGGGGCTTCGGATTTGGGGAAGCCTTCAGGCAGGATGCATTCGGCTGGGGGAAGGTGGCGCCCGTTACGTAGTGGCACGCGCTCCAGGCGCAAGGTTTCACCCGCAGAAAAATCGATCTCTACTGTGAACGCGCAAACCCGTATTTCGGAAACCAAGGAATGGATGCTGGAGAATTCATCGAGGGGGATTCGCTCTTGTGTGTCTGCGGTCGCAAGGTTGGTCAACTGGGCAATCGTGGTTTCGGCTTCGTCAATGCGCGATGCCAACCGGGCCGCCTGTCTGGCAAACTGTGCGGCGCTCAAGTCGTCCTCTCGGTCGTACAACGCGTTTTCCTTCTGAAGAAGGCCGTCGCGCTTCGCTGTGGCCTTTTCTATTTCAGCCTTCACCTCCTCGGGGCCCTTGCTCTCGGGTGTTTGGTTACGGCGGACTGCCAGTGGGCCGACGGTTGCAAGAAAATCGATCAATTGGTCCTCACGAATTCGTACCATGCGGCAACCCTTGCTTTCGTCGCCGTCCTCAACCCGGTGAGGCCGAGAGCAAATATAGTAGGTGAGTCTATCGGGGGCGTTGGGTCCCTTGGTTCCAAGGTTGAGGTAGAGCGGGGCCCCGCAGAAGCCACACTTCAGAAGCCCGGAAAGGGGGCGGGGTTTTTTGATGCCCGCACAGATCCCGCCGTGCCTCTTGGCATTCGCTTTTCGCTTCCTTTGGAGTTCGCGAAAAAGCGCAACATCATCGACAAGGGTGGGGTACACCTTGCTCTTGATGAGGCGGCCCTTGGTGTTGTAGCAGTGGCCAAAGTATTCCGGGCGGTCAATGATCTGAATGATTCGCGTGGACCTCCACTTTTCGGTTTCTTGTTCTGCATTCAGCTTCCGGGCTATGGCCGACCAGTTTCTGCCCACAGCGGCCAATTCGAATATGCGCTTTACGATCGCGGCTTGTTCCTCTACGATGATGACCTTTTGCCGTCCGGCGGATTGGTAGCCGAAGACGGTTGGATCGTGGGCAACGTATCCGTCGTCCTTCAAAGATCTCAGCTTCTCTTTGGAGTGCTGGGTCCGCTTACGGATTTCTCGATCCACTACCATTTGCTGTATGGTGTGGGCCAACCGGTTCCCGAAGTCGTCGGGGTCGCTGATACCGTCCCGGACCGTGTGAACCGTGACGCCGAATTGCTTGAACTGTTGCGGGAGCCAGTTGAGGAGGAGGCTATCAGACAACGGACGCCCTATGCGCTCGATATCCCGGGCGACCAGTACGTCGGCCTTGCGGAGCATTTTGAATGCCTGCCCCAACTGGTCGCGGGTCTTCTTCCTCCGCCCCTTGGTGAACTCCACCGTCGGAATGTCGAGCTTGAAGACCTCCTCGTATCCGGTAGGATACAGGCGCCCGCTACGGTTGGGTTCTTTGAATACACCGACCACCTTGTATCCTTCCCGCTCGCAGAGTGCTTCGCAATCGGCGACTTGGTCCGGAATGGACTTGGTGCCTTCGGGGCTGTCGTCGTCCCGGGAAGTCCTAGCGTAAATAATAGCTTTCCTCTGCATAGTGAATCCTCCTTAGGGAATAGTCTATGCAGATATGTCATACATATCAAGGAAAGTGTTAACCCGGGGGATAAGCTATCTCTTGAGATGTGGGATATTCTCCGCTCTGCCAGCCCCCTTACGTATATGTATATAGCCCCCCGGGCCAAAGACTATTTCGACAAGGAGGCAACACTATGACCACCTACCACCTCACAGCGATCGGCATGCGGTGGCTTAAGTATGGGCTCGGGGCGACCGACAAGGCGGCACTCGCGGACGATCGCGGCGTCGATTTCGTTCTCTGCTGGGAGGCCGTCCTTCTTCACCTGCTAACCCACGGCCCGACCGATCCCGAGACCCTCCGGCGGATAGTCCGGAGTCTGGACCCGGGCGCCGCAAGGGTCTTCCCGGATGTCGTGGGCTATCTCAGCGCCGCCCGATATATCCTCCTTGGCGACGACACCCGGACGCACCGGCGCTATCTTCGGCAGGTAGAGGGGATCCCCACGGCGGAACCCAGAGAGAAGCACGCGGCTGACATTGCCCTACAGCGGAATTATTCGCGCGCGTATGCGTGGTCAAAAGCGATGCGGCTACGTGGGGCGGTTACGCGCAAACAGTTATTGGATTATGCGGATTCCCTCGCCCCGGTTGGCCGCTCGTTTGGGACAAAATGGCTGACCGCAAGACTCGCCCGGGCCCGCGTCCTTCCGCTGAACAGCCCCGACGGGCGGGAGCTAAAATACCCCGGGACATCGGCCCGCCGAGTGGTACAGGACGCGGTCGAACAGGAACACGGCAAGCGGGGCTGAGATATTCCGAATACTTCGGAACCGGGGCGCATGGCGTCCTGAGCCTACACATTCGGCGGTATTCCTATGGGCAGGATAGCCGACGATTTGCCATTGCGTGAAACTATGCGGGTGGCGCGGGAGTATAGGGCAGAGCGGCCACCGTTGGCCGCCAAAGGACAAACCGAAATCAAGGAGTATCGACAATGGCAATTGACATGCGAACCGGTGAAGAGATCAAGCCCCCCGTCGGGCCGATGACGAACGAAGGGCTTCAAGCATTCCTGCGGGAGAATGGGCGCGACATCTTCCGGAATCAGAACCCGAACGGCGAACTAGTTCCGATTGTGGCGCCCGCCGTAGAGGACGCGGAGAGCGTGAACGTGGGCTTGCTCGCGGATCTCGAAAAGAGGGCCGGAATCGCGGGCTTCAACGAGGCGGGCATGCTGGCCTATCGGCCACGGGTGGAGGCGGCGGTTGCCACGGCGGCCGGCAAGCTTGCAGACAAGGAAGGGGCTGTAAGGATTTTCGAAAAAAAGTACGGATCCGCCGTTGCGATCAATCAGAATGTCCGCCGGGATCTCAGTGGGGCGACGGTTGAGAAAGACGTCATCGTCACGGTGGCTCTCCGGGTCGGCGGGGCCGATCTTCTTCTTGACCTTAAGCAGGCCGTTCTGGCGCTCCGATATCTCGACGGCGATATTAATTACGCCCTTGGATACTTGAGCCTCGACCTCGGGACCGCCGCCGGTGCTTCCACGGAAGACCTTGCGGCCATGGAATCGGGGGACCGACCGGCGCTCAGCCTGCAGGCGGAGCTGGACCAGATCTCTAGGAATGAAGAGCAGGCCGAATACGATGAGGCATACCGAAAAGTCAAAGAGTATGAGGATGCCCACCGAAAGGCCCTGGACGCATTCAACGCGTTGATCCTGGAGCTGGAGGCCCGCGTGGCCGGTCTGGATCTCAAAATTAGCCGGGCGACCGATCCGACGGAAATCGACAGCTACCAGCAAGAGAAGGCCGAAGTCCTGACGCAGATTTCTGAACTGAAGCAGCAGCGGGCACTGGAGCACGCTCGCGACATTTACAACCCCGAGACGAAGCCATTCATCCCACAGCTTGACGGATTCTAACCGGGAAGGTGTGCGCCATGGGGCGCCCGGGCCGAGGGGTCCGGGCGCTCCTGCCTTATGTCGGTCTGTTTTTTACTCGGCCTTTTCGATCGCCCAATCCTCGGTCCCGTCGATCTCCCCACCTACGCGGAACAGTTCAATTTGCGCGAGAATTTCCGCCCCGCTGGCCTCGATCGGATCGCCAAGGCGCTCATCCTCATTGCGGTAAGTGACGGTTTTTTGAATTTCGGAAATAAGCATTTTTTTTTTCTCCTTTAGTCTTACAACATTAAACAGCATATCGTCCGGTGGCGCGCTTGTCAAGATTCCCAACCCAGAAGAGCATTCGTGCATTGTTGCGGCTTGTCGATCGAAACTAGACACCATTAGCAAAACAGAAAATACATCTCACAATCGACCTGCGCCGCTTGACAGGCAACTTTCTCCGGATATAATTCAGGTATGCAAGAAAAAGATCCGAGGGGCCGCAAGCCCCTGCCCAAATCGAAAAAGCTCAGCCGGCGTGTATCCTTCAGCATGACAACGCGGGAGGAGGCCGCGCTTCGCAAGGTTGCCAAGACCGCCGGGCTGCCGGTATCGGTATTTTTGCGCCAGCTTGTCCAGCAACAGATACACAAGAAATAGTATGCCCCCGAGCGGCACCGGTGGCCACCGGGCAGGTTTCTCGGCCTGCGGCTCCTCGGGGACTTTTTGAGACCGAGAACCCCGACCGAGAAAGGGGACGCAATGGCAACACAGAATCGATTCGGGCTGGGAGACATCGTCGGCTGCCTCGACGACGTCATATATCACGAAGGCACGCTTGACGGTGCCGAGTTTGCAAGCCGCGTGCTTCGGGCAGTCGATATTGCGATCCGGGATTCCGTTATGGGCTACGAATTCGCCGGGGATCCAATGGTAGTGCGCAAGCGGCTTTCTGAATTCATCCGCACTGAATGGTCCGCCTTGGTCCTCCGTGAAAACTGGCCTGATGATTTCGCCGCACCTCCGAACCTCATGCAACTGCGGTTTGATGAACGGCGCGCAAAGGCCGTCGTGGACCGTGCGGCGAAGGAGCATGCCGAAGAGATCGACCGCGCCGGTTCGGACATCATGGCGCAAGACTATGGCTTGCAATACGAGGCGCCCGGAACGCTTGAGGCGCGGGCGCTGCGGGCGGATCTGGAACACATCCGGCCCGCGTTCGAAAGGCTCAAGGATTGGATCAAGTCGCGTGTGCAAAAGACTAGCGGCAAGTACCCAGACATCCGTTTTGACAGCGAGGAATACCAATGGTATCTCGACGGAAAAACCGTCGGGAAGAATTACTCCAGGGCGGCCAGGAATCTGAAACGGTTCAGGGCCATATCTAAGCTATTCGGCGGTTCGAATTCTTGGAAGGATTTCGACGTTAATATGCCCGGGGAGCTGAACAATGTCCGCCGAGCTCTACCCAAGGAGATTCAGGCGTACGTTTCCGTAAGCTCAACGGCCGGGGGGTTCATCTGGCTCACAAGAGAAGAAGTAGAGCGTAACAACTGAGTGTATTCTCAATGTATTTTGGGGCCTAGCGGCTCAAAGGATCGGCGTTCTTAGGAGCGCCGATCTTCGGTATATTGCCTGTTTTTGCAGGGTTTCGGGCTTAATGTAGAGCCAATGTATTGTGCGTTTGGCGATTTGACAGGCCCCGCCTACGTGATAAACTAGGTAATAGTTATCGTTATTCTGACAACTGCAAGGAGAAGTCTCATGCCGTTTTCTTCGGGAGAATTGTTGCGCCATATTCGAGCGAAAACCGGTCGAAAAGTGGCCCGCCACATACTGCAATATCATATTGACGCCGGGCACATCGACCAAGCCGAGAGCAGCTTCTCAGGCCGCTTCGTTTGGAGCGACGCCGAGGCGGATCGAGTGGTTCGGTTCGTTACGGCTCACGGTCTTGGGAAGGTGGTGCGCGATGCTTAGAGCTGGAGCCTACTACAGAGCAGCCGCTTCTCTACGAGGGCGGAGCTTTTTCGGCGAGAAGTCCATGAGGGTGCCCGAGGGCGCGCGTTGCGTTTGCATCGGGCGGCGCTGGGATGTGCCGAGTCTGCAGTATCGGCCGCTTGTGGTCCTTCTCCCGACTCGGGAACTCGCGTGGATCGAAGGGCCGCAATGCCTCGAGGCCGACGGCGCTTTGATGCGGGAGGGCCAAGCATGAGCGAATACGGATTCAGCGGCAGCACATATTGCCCGACCACGGACGCCCCCCGCCTCTCCCGCCAACTCGACCGAGTACGCGACATGATGTCGGATGGCCAGTGGCGCACGCTCGCACAGATCGCGACCGCCACTGGGTGCTCCGAGGCAAGCGCATCTGCGCGACTCCGCGACTTGAGAAAGGCGCGATTCGGCGGCCACACGGTCGAGAGGCGCCGCGTGCCGGGTGGGCGGGGGCTGCATTTGTACAGGTTGGAGGTGGGCAAGTGTTAGTTGAGCAGAAACCAAAGGATCTTGATCAAGGCATTGCGATTCAGCGATTCGAACAAGCGATCGACGAACATCCGCCCCGAGGCGCCGGGCTGCATAACGCGCTCACCAGATCCGCCAGACTTGGACGGAACGCAGGGCTAACTGCCGAGGAAGTCGAAGCGGCAATGGAGGCCGGCATTCCGGATGCGCGACCGGATGAGATCCCGGAGGCAATTCGGACCGTATTCACCACCGACGCGAAGCCGAGGGAATCAGCGAAGGCGCAATTTGGGCGGCTTACGATCGCCGGCGGTGCTGCCGTTGCTGAAAGGCTCATTTCGGCCGGTGGCGGGGGTGGTCTGGAAGCATTGAAAGCCGCATCGCCTATCAAGGTCTCTGAGGATCCCGAGGAAATGTTTCGGCAAGCTATCAACGCATGCTTCGAAGATGCCGCGCTTCTTTGGGTGGGCGACAAGGGGCACCGGGCAAAGGTCTTCTCTGCGGAACGAGTCAAGGCAAACGCCAAGCTGGCCGTCGGGTTCGTTCACATCAGCACCGCAAACTATACGGGCATGAGTGGTCTGAACCCAAAAGGCGAAGAATCATACCGACTCGAAGAGCTTGTTCAAAACAACGGGCTCGCGCTCATTGAATTTGACAAAGGGACCATCGACAGGCAAGCCGATATCATTCTCGGGCTCCTCGCCGGGGGCGCGGATATTGCAAGCATTTGCGATAGCGGCAAGAAAAGTCTGCACGCGCTGGTACGCATCTCCCCGGCGGTTGAGTCGTTGGAAGAATGGAACGCCCGATGGAAGCATGACATTTACCGGAACCTAATCGCGCCGATCGGCGCCGACGGTGGCACCGCGAATTTCAATCAATTGACCCGCCTGCCCGGGCACCTGCGGCGCCTTGAGGACGGCAGCACCGCCCTGCAGCGGCTCGTATACGCCGCCGGGGGAAGAAAGCCCAACGCGCCGAGCATTGCCGAGGTAATCGCCGGAGCGGCGGCGGCCGAGGACTTCGACCGGCGCGCCGAGACTTCTGCCGCGAACGGAACCCTGGGCGGCCGGAAGGTTTTTCCGCTGGATGCGGTTGTCGCCGCGATCCGAGAGCACTACTGTATCGATGAAATTTCGACAATCCAGCGGCACCTCGGCGCGACTCACCTTTATCAAAAAGCCGCATGGCGAAAGCTCAATCCCGAAGCCGAAAAAGGCTGGCTCGCCGAGCAGATCTCCGCACTGGTAGTCAATGGCGCCAGCGCGAACGCGGTCCGGAATGTTGCGCTCAATCTCTACGGCCCGTCCGGCGGCTCGCTCGTACCCGACGAAATCGGCCTCCCGTATGATGTCCAGACGAACACGCCCGCGCCGGGGTGGGTACATTTCGAAAACGGCCTTTTCAATCTAATGACCGGGCAGTTTCGAAATCACACGCACACAATTTTCGGAGCGCCACGCGTCGGCTACAATTACGACCCCGCCGCAAAGGCGCCGAAGTTCAACGATTACCTAAAGGGCGTGCAACCAACCGAAGAGGGGCGCCGCTTTCTTCAGCACATGTGCGGATACCTTCTGAGCGGATCGACGGCGCTGGAGGTGTTTTTTATGCTGTATGGCCCGCAGGGCAGCGGCAAGTCAACGATCCTCACAATTCTCGAACACCTGATCGGCCTCAATAATTGCGCCACCCTTAACTTCGGACAATACGCGAACAGATTCTGCACGTCGATCTTTGCCGAGAAGATCGCTAACATCTGCAGCGAGATCAGCCCGCCAACCGCCTACGGCGACAGGCTGAGGGCGGAAGAACTCATCAAGGCCGCCGCCTCGGGTGACACCATTTCGATTGAAGAGAAAAACAAGCACCCGCGCCACGGGAAGGCGCGAATGCGCTCCGTATTCAGCTGCAACACTTTGCCCGAATTCGTTGACCGCTCGGGTGCGCTTTGGGTGCGGGCGCGAATCCTCCCCTTCATGGAGCAATTCCGGGGGACCAGCCGGCAGATAGCGAGCCTGGGCGACAAGATCGCAGCGACCGAACTCAGCGGCGTTTTCAATTGGGCGTACGCGGGCTTCTCGGAGCTCAAAGGGGTAAACCAATTCCCCGCCGATCCGCGTGGGGCGAAATTGTTAGCGGGTCATCAAGCGCATTGCGACATTGAGCGCGAGTTTCTTTCCCAGCATGTCGAGCCGGACCCCGACGGGGCGATTCGGAAGGTTGATCTCTACAGCCTTTACAGGATTTGGATCGCCGGCGACAACGGCCACCCGCTGAGCCGGCGGCGCTTCGCGCTACACGTGCGCCGGGTGTTCCCAACCGTCGCCGAGGGGCTAAAACGCATCGACGGCAAGCCCACGAAGTCATGGGCCGGGCTTCGATTTATCAACCCGATTCCGCCCCATACAATCGATTGACCGTAACCGATGTAACCGAAGTAACCGAAACTATACCCAGCCATAGGAAACCTAAAGTGATTAAAAATAGGGTAGGAAAAGTAGGTTGTATAAGGGCGAGTAACAAACCGGTTACTTCGGTTACACCCCATGAAAAGGAACCCAAAATGGACTTATTTCGAGACACATCGACCCCAGCGGCCCCGCTCGTTGCGGTGGGGGAAAACCGAAATCCGCGCGGCTGTGTCAATTGCGGCGGCCCGCTTCGCTATCTTAGCGACTCCTTCCGGCAGTGCCGCAGGTGCTACGAGTCGGGCCGCCCAATCCCCGGAGACCCGCCGGCAAAACGAAAGCGCAAAAAGAAGCCCCTGACCGCAATTGAGCGCGAAAGGCGCAGAGCCGAAAGCGCCCGTAAGCGCGCCCGGGCCGCCGAGAAGCGCCGAGTCGCGGCGAAGCTGGAGCGGGCCGCGTGGGCCGAGAGGATGAAAATCACCTATGTAAAAGTGCCGAAACTGAATCTCGGCGAGAAGGCGCGGCGAGGGCTGCGGATTCGCCTTACTTTGGATGTTGGGGAGGGCAAGGACCCCAGGAACATTTTGTACGCTCGCGTCCGACCGGTCGGCGCGCCGTATGCCCTTCCGGTTGGGTTTTTCGTCTCGGCGTTGACCGACACGTGGGGCAGTGTGCGCCTTCTTCAGGACTATCCGGAGTGCGTTTGCGAGGTAGAAGAGATCCTGTCCGATTACTACACGCGGATCTTTCCCGAGGAGATATATTGATGCTGACTACTCAGGAATTACCACACCTTTACCGGTCACCGGCCCACGCGGCCCGCGCGGCGAAGGAGGTTCAGCGGCGCTATCAAATCCGCTGCACGACTGCGGAGGTGGCCGGGCCGCCGTATCTTCACCGCCTGCGCCTCACAGGAGCCCCTGAGCGCATCCGCGCCGCCGTGAGTGCGACGGGGGCGGACGACTTCGCCGAGGCCTCAGACGCGATTTCTGAAGGTGAGGCGAAGCTTTTTCGGCCCGTCGGAAACTCGGCACACTTTCCGGATGCACTCGCGGCACGAGCGGCCCTTGATGCGATCCTAGACAGCCACCCAGCGAGCGGGGCCGTGGTCCGGTGCGGTCCGGGGTTGGTTGCGTTCGGGCTGGCAATCTACGCCGCCCCCGGCGCCGATATCGATGCGATCCGGGAGGCGGCGGAGCTGCACCACAATTCAATCTCGCCGAGGGGGGCGGGAGCACTGAGGACCCGAGCGGGCATTTGGGTGCTGGGGGTACCCTAGCCCCGAACATCCCCCCTCGACGGTTTTGTGAATTAAG
>Ga0272443_10006932_pt1 | contig 11007 bp, 9 predicted proteins | sample SSMAcet12_FD_193581 | JGI IMG/M metagenome (GOLD analysis project Ga0272443, IMG submission 193581) | Marine sediment archaeal communities from Little Sippewissett salt marsh, Falmouth, MA, United States - SSM-Acet-12 | ecosystem: Environmental > Aquatic > Marine > Wetlands > Sediment ... | reverse complement strand
CTGAGTAGTGCTCTTCGCTGTGCTTGACTTCCCCTTGGCGGCCGAAACTCGGGCGCGACGGCATGACCACACGCTGTCCCGCGACCATGCCGCACCGGCTGCAGTGGATCGGGCGCCCGGCGAGTCGTAGGATGAACGACCATGTCGAAATCGCAGCGCGGCATCGATTCTCAACCGGTCACGGCGAGGGAGATGGAGGGTGTCTTCTGTCACGAGTTCGATGTGTCCGACGCCGACATCGATGTCAACGGGCATGTGAGCAACGTGGTCTACGTCCAGTGGATGCAGGACGTGGCCGTGAAGCACGCAGATGCCTTCCACGTTTCGGCCACCGGTGACGGCGCAGGCACGCGGGTGGCGCGATCGCACCAGATCCAGTATCTGAAGCCGGCGTTCGTCGGCGAGCGGGTCCGTGCGCGGACGTGGATCGGCGAGGTTAGTCGCGTGCGGGCCCGGCGGCGCTACCAGTTTGTGCGGATTCCCGACGGGGCCGTCCTGGCGAAGGGCGAGACCGATTGGGTCTACGTCAGTGCTGAGACCGGCCGCCCGCGCGCGATCCCCGACGAGATCCGAGCTGCATTCATCGTCGTGCCGGACGATTCGGGGTAGGCGATCTTGCTGCTACGAATGCTGATTGCTCCGTACTCCGGGGTTCGCCGTTGTTGGGGTTCAAGAATAAAGGCCCGACCCCGCGGTGCTGGGATTCAAGAGTGGAGGCGCGAACTCAGCTGCGACGTCAGCCGTAAATCGAAGCCAACCCCGTTTTCTGACTACTACTCGGCTTCCAGTAGCCGTGCGACGACGGCGGAGATCTCGCTTGGGCGAAGGATCTTGTACGACCCAGTGGGACGGTTGCACTTGAATGTGGCCCACGCCTCATCGAGGGCCCGCGTGATGCCACTCTGATCGATCACAATCGCTCCATACGCTCGGCGATACAGGTCGTTCACCGCGGTATCGTGTACGTAGCGAGTGATCTCCTTGGGGAGCAGCGACAGCGCTCTGTTGGAGATTTCCTCTGAGACGACAACGAGGACTTCCAGGCCATCGGAGTACGCATCCAGTTTATAGAGTATGGCCTTGAGCTGCGAATAGAAGGTGCTGGAGGCAAGCTCTGGGCATGTCTCACAGGTCGGAGGAGCCAGCTGGGGGAAGAAGAGCAAGACCACGACTCTGCCACGTAGGTCAGCGAGTTCCAGTTCCTTCCCGAAGAGATCGGTCGTCTTGAAGTTGGGGGCAGGCATATCACGGGCAACTGGAAGGCGTGGTGGAACATCTCCGGCCGACTCCAACACGATCCTCGTGCCGTCTGCCGAGACCGAGATGATCGTATATGCAATGGTCCCTACCTGCACAGTTTTGGTGAAGCTGTACACCTCGTGTGATCCCGGCAGAGTGTTGAGGATCCCGTCTCCGTCAGTGTCGACTGCGACCAGTAGCTCCGAGAAGTCATCGTAGCGAAGCTGCGGCGACAAGGTTGTCAACGAGATCGGACCGATTCCAGCCCCTAGATCGACATGGCCGCCCCTCTGGCAGAACGGCCCAAACGCATAGCGCAAAGCACCGCGCGAATAGGAGTACAGGGCAGTGAACTGGATGTACGATCGAGACGATACCGCTTCCTCCCCATCGTAGTATTCGACGTCAATCAGTGGATACCACGTGTACGATCGTGGTCCGATCCTCTGCCGCTCCTCGCAGCAGAGGCCCTCGTCGTCGGATAGCACTTCGTCGTTGTTGAGATCCATGATGAGCGTTGGGGGATCGGTCTCGATTACGGCGAAGCTGATTCCGGGATCAGACGATGAGCCCACCGGGAGGAGACCGAAGACGACCTGGGATTCCCGTGCTTCCTCTCTCCACAGCCCGCAATCAACGAGCTTCTCCTGTGGCCTGGGAAAGACCGCGACGGACTCCGCTGGGACTGTTGCGCTCAAGATAGGCCAAGGGAGTAACTCGGTGAGATTCACGTGGATCTCTTCGCTGTGCGCCCCAGCACAGATGCAAGACAGTCCCAGGAAGGCGAGACTCACAACTCGGTACACTCGCACGCTCCCCAATACAGCTCGTACCCGTTGAGACATCCGTATCTCCAGCACTCAGCCGTGGCGGAAACCCTACCGGAACCCGTGTTGCTATCGGAGCATGACCGCCGCAGGTGGCATGGCAGCCAAAACCACTCGAGTCGACTACATCGCAGGTTACATCCACGGAGACATTGATGGGAAGAGGATGGCGGCCGTGCTCATCGTAGCCGTAGCGTTCGTACGTGCCTTTCGCATGGCACTTCCACACCGTATCCCCGATGAGATCCAGGCTGCGATCATTGGCGTGCCCGACGATCCGACGTAAGTGCTCTTGCTGCAGCGGATCCTGATTGCTGCGTCTTGCGGGGCTCGGCATTGCTGAGATTCAAGAACGAAGACGCGACTCCTGCCGGAAGGCTACTTCCACGCCATGTGTCCGTGCAGTTCGAAGTCGCCGTCCTCAGACCCCGTACTGCTGTTCCATTGGAGGGTGAAAGACTTGGTGCCCGTCTTGGCAGACATGTCATCCCAGGGAAAGAAGAGCAGCTTGTGTCCGATGTAGTCGTCGATGTCGTATAGCGTTGGTCCGATGAGCGGCGGCAACAGCCACGTGAGCCATGGATCCTGAAGAGCGGAGTGGAAGAGCGGCTCAACAGCCTTATCCAGGAAGGATAGCAGCGTGTCCGCACTTGGAGCCACCGCAGTTACGTACCGCAGGAGAGCTGCATACCGAGCATACCACGTGCCCAGATTGACCTTGGCTATGGAGACGAACTGTGCATGGTATTGGCGGATGTCACTGGAGCTAGGAAGCGCGTCTTCCTCAAGAAGGGTAACGAGAGCGCCTACGCCTCGTCCCTTTGCTGGTACAGTGCTGCTGTCGCTTAGGCTGGTTGTCCAGACCCCAATCGTGACTGGGATACTGATCTTCTCACCTGAATCCCAATCGCCGTCTCCGCCAAGGTTTCCGTGGGTTCCCGTGGGCGCGCTCAGCCATGGAAGCCAGGTATTGCCCTTCAAGAATCCTGCTGTAGCTGCATCGAGCTTGAAGAAGAGAACCCAAAGGTATGGCTCGGCATTGCCGGAGCCGTCAGCCTCATCTACAACTTTGATTGTCTCAAGCTTGATTGTGACGTCCTTCGGCGCGGCCAGTACAGGTCGATAGCCAAGTGCGATCACGAGAAAAGCTGACAGTACAAGTACGGAAAGGAACCACGAGCGCATGATCGGTGCCTCCTTTATAAGACATATACGGTTGTGAAAAGATAATATCAATTCTAAAGCGCAAACGAAAGCCCGCCTTATACGCAACATGGCCAACCGGCGGGTCGGGCACGTCGGTGGCGCGATCGCGCCAGATCCAGTATCTGAAACCGGCCTTCGCTGGCGACGTTGTCAGTTTGCTTGGATTCCCGACGGGGCCGTCCTGGCGAAGGGCGAGACCGATTGGGTCTACGTCAGCACCGAGACCGGCCGACCGCCGCCATCTGCGACGAGATTCGAACCGTATTCAGCAAGGCCCTAATGTCCCACACATAAGCCCATTAGAGCAGTACGTAACGGGTCCACTCTGTATGTAGCGTTGTACGTTGCTTGCAGGTACAATGGAGAAGTTGTTCTTGTTGCGGAGCACATTCAGAGTGGCTCAAGATGGGGCTCCGCTTGCAGGGGGGGCTAGGAGGAAGGCGTGAAGCATAGCGACGTGAAGGAGCTCAAGCACAGCATCCTTGGGGCGCTTAGCGGTGAGAAGCATGCTGACAGTCTCGGCTCGACTCTTCAGAACTCCCTTGGCGAGGTAGGGAAACAGAGACGAAATGTCCGGATGTCTGTGGGCTACTCGCTGCTTGGGAAGGAGTACGCGCTTGAACTTCGAGTTCACTCCAAAACCAAGGCACTCCGGGCGGCAACGTCCATCAAGCGGAGATTCAGAGAAGTGAATATCCAGTATGTTCCGCGAGTGCACATGCCGAAGGAGACAGAGGCGGATCTCTCCGAGTCAAGCGACTGGTATCGGTCGACTCATAGACCGCTTGTGCTTGGCTGCTCGATCAGTCACCAAGATGGAGGTACTGGAAGCCTTGGCGGATTCGTAATGACTGCTGAGACAGATCTTCCTTGTGTGTTGAGCTGCAGCCACGTGCTCGCGCGCTGTGGGATTGCTGACGTTGGCGACTGGGTGCACCAGCCAGGACGTCTTGACAAGGAGCTGTCAGCGAAGACGAGAATTGCTCAGCTCAATGACTTCACCGTCTTCACGACTCAGGGCTCGAATATCACGGATGGGGCGATTGCGGAACTGAAGAGTGAGAGCGATATCGGCGACGGCAATGTTGTCCCTGATGCGCCGGATCTACCCGAGAGCTTCGTTCACAGAGGCGAGAAGATTCGTCTCCTTCCGCAAGGAATGGAACTGCAGAAGGGCGAAACAGTATACAAACTGGGGCGGACAACAGGATTTCGAGTCGGTCGCATCTCGGCACTCTCAATCGATAATCTGCCGGTGTCTGTTCCCTCGGCTGACGGAAGCTCATACACAACGTTCCTCTTCGACAACACTCTCCAAATCGAGTGGATCGATCCGAATGTGGCGTTTTCAGCCCCGGGGGATTCTGGTAGTCTTGTCTTTACAGAGAGAGATGGGAAGCTGTATGCTGTTGGTCTAGTCTTTGCCGGTGGGTACAGCAAATCGATTGAGAACGGCAAGACGGTCGGCGAGTCATTTGCATGCGGGATACAGGATCTGTTGGAGAGGCTAGACGCTGCATGGCATGAGGAGTAGAATCGTATTCCTGTCGCAGAGGGTCATAAGGGAGAAGGCGCACCATGGTCAGTGCAACTGATGCGAAGAACCACGCAAGAGAACTCCTCGGTGGTATCCCGGGCATTGGGGGGATCGGGCTGTCGTGGACGGAAGACGGTACGCAGTGCATCGTTGTCATGATCATGGAGGACATGAGCAAAGGCCTCCTCGAGCGTATCCCGAAGTCTATTGACGGGGTTCCAGTCTGTGTTCAGATGACCAGCAAGATCAGTCATCATGCTGAATCGGCAAGCCAATCCGCATCCTCCGAATCCCGTGCACGTCTCATCGGGATAGGGAATGCATCTTCGATCTGAACCGTTCCCTGGAGCTGTTAACCGTCACCGTTGTCAATGCAGTGTCCTAGGATTAATTGAAGGACTCGCTTCCCGGTTGTCTTGTCGATGGGCCAAGTTGACGTGTGATGTGTTGACGTGCCAAACACCAGGACTCCAAGAAGCACGTCTTGGCTACGCCCACTGATTCCCAAGAGAGTTGCCAACGTGGCCGGGAGCCTCGGGGCCGCCTCTAGGATCGGGCTCTTGCCCTTAGATCGGGTAGTGAGCCGGGTAGTCTGCGAGCGTGGGGCGCGGGTTGGCAGATGCCGACATCGTGGCCTCTTCAGCCGTGCCGGTTCTGGGGCAGCAAGCAAGCGGTACCGGGTGCGGCCACTGCGCTCTTGTCCTGGTTGGATCTCAATCCTCAGGGTTCCGAAAGCTTCTCGATCGGTGTCCGGCCGTCATCTCCTTCGCAACGAGGCCGCATTCCTCTCTCTTCCACCCAATCCGACCGCCAAACGACATACCGTTGAACCTCCGATGATAGTCCGTTGATGGCAATCGGGCGCAGGCTGTGCGGAGGCAAGGTGGTTCGCGTTGCCGTCTTGCCGAGGTTCCAATCGAAGGAGGCTGCGGATGCGGAGTCGATGGACGGTGTGGGGCGTGCTGTTCGTGATCGGCCTGTCGCTTTCGTCCTGTGCCGTCTCGGGCACGGCGGCGGACGACGAGCCGATCACGGTCGACATGATCGAGGCGGCAGAGGGGTTGCTCGGACTAGAACTCGGTCCGATGGACCGGATCGAAATCCTCGATGGGCTGACGGAGTACCGGGACGACTATCTGCAGCTGCGTGCGTTTCCGTTCGATCCGACGATCGTTCCATCGTTGGTCTTCAATCCGGTTCCGGCGTGGATGACGTTTCCGACGGAACGGAGGCCGTTCCGGTACAGCGACGTCGAGATCGAGCGGCCGGCGGATCTCGAAGACGCGGCGTTCTACACCGTGCCGCAGCTCGCGAAGCTGATCCGAACCCGGCAGGTGACGTCGACGGAGCTGACCCGGATGTATCTCGATCGGCTCGAGCGGTACAACGGGATCTATCGCTTCGCGGTCACGATCACCGAGGATTTGGCCCTCGAGCAGGCAGCACAGGCCGATGCCGAGATCGCGGCGGGCCGGTACCGCGGACCGCTTCACGGGATCCCGTACGGGATCAAGGACCTGTTCTCGGTCGCCGGATATCCAACGTCGTGGGGCGTCGAACCGTTCGCGGATCGGATCCTCGATCGGGACGCATCGGTCGTCGAGAGGCTCCGTGAAGCGGGCGCGGTTCTGGTGGCCAAGCTGTCAACGGGAAGGCTCGCGTCGGGCGAGCACTGGTACGGTGGCACCACGAGGTGCGCGTGGAACCCCGCGTGGGGCGCCGGCGGATCGTCCGCCGGCCCGGGCACTGCGACGGCGGCGGGCTGCGTCGGCTTCGCCATTGGGACGGAGTCGGCGGGATCGATGATCTCTCCTTGCGATGTGAACGGCGTGACCGGGCTGCGTCCGACGTTCGGTCGCGTCAGCCGAATCGGCATGATGACGACCTCCTGGAGCTTTGACAAGGTCACGCCGATCTGCCGCTCGGTCGAGGGCTGTGCGATCATCTTCGACGCGATCTACGGTCCGGACGGCATCGACAACACGATCATCGATCTGCCATTCAACTGGGATCCCGACTTTGAACTCCGGGCTCTTCGGATCGGCTATCGCACGACGTTCCTCGAAGGCGACCTGATGCCGGGCGATCGGGCCGATCGACTCCAGATCCGGCGGGCGACGCAACAGGCCGTCGACCTCTTCTGCGAGGCCGGGTTCGATCTCGTGCCGCTCGACTTCGGTGGGGATCCGAACCTGCACGATCCGTGCAGCCACGCCGCGGGCATCATGATGATGTGCGAGAACGCGGCGGCGAATGACGCGATCTTCCGAAGCGACGACATGGCGGCACTGGAGCGGCTCGACACGAGCTGGCCGCGATACTGGAAGGAGAGCCACTTCATCCCGGCCGTCGAGTACATTCAGGCGAGCCGCTGTCGGACCGTCGTCATCGAGGCGATGCAGGACGCGATGCAGGATGTCGACGTGTACCTCGAGATCACGTGGACGAGCGCGTGGGATACCAATCTGGCGGGCCAGCCGTACGTCGTCGTTCCGGCCGGCTTCCTCTCCTCGGGGCGACCGATCAGCGTGTCGTTTGTCGGGCAGCTGTTCGGCGAGGCGGAGCTGTTGGCCGTCGCGAAGTGGTACCAGGATGCGACCGGCCACCACCTCGTCCATCCGGAGCTGTAAGCAACGTTCGCGGCGGCCCTCAAATCCGTCTCAAACGCCGGTCATCTCTTGCACCGGGGGAACCGGACTCCTACAGTCGGGTGTCATGTCGTGGTGCAGGCAGTGGGGCATTCCAACGCTTCTCGGAGTCGTCCTCGTGGGACTCGTCTGCCTCTTCGCGGTTCGCGACGTGTGTCGCTACGGCGCGGGCGTCTGGCAGACGCTGCAAAGAAGCTGTCTGCGCCAGGCGGCGGCCTTCGGGGCGTCCGCTGCGGAGTGGATCGTTCGCGAGGATCTTCGGTCGCTCGCTACGGCGTCGAAGCTGCTGCTGATGGGCAGTGGGCTGTACGTCGACGTCGTCGTCCGCGGAGAGGCCGTCGTGGGGGGCACCGATGAAGGGATCGACGTGGCGCCGGTCGACCCGGCGAGCGAGCCGCCGATGGGCACGATGCTTACGAGACGCTGCGGCGCCGTAGAGGTGCTCACACCGATCGCGCTCGCCGGCTACCCGGATCTCCCGATCGGTTTCCTTCGAGTTGGGTTCGCCGATGACTACGCGGCGGACCGTGTCCGACAGCGGGCGTGGATCGTGGGCGCCGTAGCAACGGCATGCAGCTTGGTGTGCGTCGGTGGAATCGCCCTTGGGCTCAGACGCATACGAAGCGGAGATCGGGCGGTCGACGGGGACGAACGGGTGCTGCGCTGCGGGCCGCTCGAGATCGATCGACAGTGCTGTGCCGTGCGGTTTGACGGGCGGCCGGTCGACCTGACGCCGAAGCTGTTCGAGCTCCTTAGCGTGTTTGCGCAGAGTCCAGGCACCGTCTTCTCCGACGACGACCTGCTTCGGGCGGTTTGGAGCGACTCAGCCTACGCTGCGTCGTCGGACGTGAAGCAACACATCTACTTGCTGCGGCGCAAGTTCAGCGAGATTCATCCCTGTCCGAAGGCGTTGATCGAGAACGTCAAGGGATTCGGCTATCGATTGGTCCCCACGGCGAATGAGAAGGAGTTGAGCAGCCATTGATGGTCATTCCAACGGACCGGCGGCACGGTGCCGGAGAAGGAGGTTCTGATGAACAGTAACGATCGAAGACTCGCGACCCTTCTCGTCCTCGGTACCGTGGCTTTCCTTGCGGTGGCCGCGTGGGCGGGGTATGGCACGCAGGAGAGGGGGGCGATCCTATCGGAGGCGATGGTGCCGCTGCGGCAGGGGGTGAGCATCGCGTTGATGGGCCTGCACAGCGTCAGTCCGCAGGACCGGCAGGTCAGTGCCCAGGCGCTCGTCAATCTGCTCGAGGGCGTGGACGGAGAGCACTACGACCCAACGGTCGGCGACGCGCTCGTTCTCCCCGCCGGCCTGTCCGGTCACCTGGGGCAGCTCGCGTCGACGCCGGAGGAGCGAGGCGACAGCGCCAGGGCGGGGTTGGACAACTATCTCAGCATGATCCGGCTGGCGACGGTGCCGATGATCGAGGTTCTCGACGGTGGCCTGACGGCCGCGGAGCAGACCGATGCGTTTCTGACGACACTGGTCTTCCTGTCCAGTGCGTACGCCGACTTCCAGGAGCTGCTCCAGGATTGGGAGGTCGAGATCTGGGTTCGTCCGGGCGAATCGATCCAGGCCGCCGTCGATGGCGCATGGGAGGGTGCGATCGTGATGATCGAGCCGGGCGTCTACCGCGAGACGCTCGACATCTCGATCGGTCTGACGCTTCGGGGGATCGGCGGCGACGTCGTCATCGAGCCGGTCGGCGACCAGATCGGTCTCTTCCTACGCGTTGACGAGGATGCGGCCGTCCGTCTCGAGAACCTCGCCGTGCGACGTGCGACGATCGGCATCCAGCCGTCGGCGAACACGGTCTGTGCCTTGAAGGATGTCGACATCTCCGACTGCGAGACGGGGATTCAGGCGCTCGAGCGGGCGCAGCTCGCTCTCGATCGGTGCACGTTGCACCGAAACGGGGTGGCGATTCGGGCGCTCGGGCGGAGCGAGACCTCCGTCTCCCGTTGCACGATCGACGATTCTCGGGGCGACGAGGCGGCCGTGATCGCGCAGGAACTCGCGACCGTGTCGATCGACTGGACCGAGATCGCCGGCGGGCTGGGGAACGGGGTGTTCGCTCTCAACGCTGCGACGCTGAGCATCCGAAGCTCAGTGATCCGAGTCAACGAGTACGACGGCATCGTCATCGCAGGAGATGTCTCGGTCTACCTCGATGACGTCGGGTGCCATGGCAATGGCGGGTACGGGCTTCGTGCCGTCACCTCGGCGTGTCCGCACGAGACGATGTCACCGATGCCGCCATTCACCGGCGCGGTCTCTTGCGGCCGTTGCTCCTTCGGCGATCCGTCCGAAGGCACCGAGAACGGCCTCGGCCCGATCTGCCCATCCGATCTGGAGTGCGAAGGGCTGTAAGGGCGGCGTTTCACGGGGCATATCTCCGCTTTGCCCGACGCTGGGCGAACCGGCGACATGTCCCTTCTCCTTGGCCGCGATCGGCGCGTCGCGCCGCATGTCTTGCTGCTGCGCGATGGGCCTATCCGGTGGGTGTCGCAATCGATGAGACGACGTTGAGCACGGGTTGATGGGCGTTTGAGGCTGCGCGAAGGCACGGTGTCGGGCGGGAGGTGCATCTTGAGAAGGAAGACTCGGAGTCTGCTTGTGGCAACCGTCGTCGCGATGGTGTTTGCGGTTTGCGTGGTGTCGACCGCGGTGGCGGCGACGTACTCCCGCGACGAGCTGATCGAGGACGTGCGTCAGCTGGCGCGAGTCATCGAGGCGACGCATCCGGACCCGTTCATCCAATGCGGCGGCCGGATCGAGTTCTATCGGGCACTGCAGGACGTTCTCGAGTCGATCCCTGACGAAGGGATGACACGCGACGAGTTCATTCGTCTGCTCCGGCCGCTCGTCGCCCTCGTCGGCGATGCCCACACGGCGATCTGGAGCGATTACGCGGTCAGCGACTCGTTCCCGGGCGGTGTTCCGCTCGTGTTCGGCGTGATCGAGGAGGACCTCTACGTCGCGGGGATCCGCAACGGGGACGATCGGGATCTTTTGGGTGCGCGATTGCTTTCGGTGGAGGGCGTTCCCCTCGCGGAGCTGTGCGAACGACAATCGACGGTTTACGCCGTCGAGAATGCATACAGCACGCTCCATCTCCTATCACACGAGTCTCTTCGGTACGGAGCCTACATGCAGGACATCCTGCCCGAGTGGGAGATCCGGCAGCCCGTCCACCTGATCGTCGAACTCGTGACGGGGGAGGTTCGCGAGCTCGTGTACACGCTGCCTCGGTCGATGCGGTCGATCGTACGGCCGACCACGCAGATCACCATCCCGGCGGCGAGACAAGGCGGGTTCGTCTGGACGTTCTGGGATGACGATCGAAGCATCGCCTACTTGCGGGTCGATCACATGCTGTACTACCGCGAGGCGTACGAGATTTGGCAGGCGGCCGGTTCGAAGGACGTGTCGGACGAAGAGGTTGCGGCGATCCCTTCGGCGACCGAGTCGTTTCGCGATCTCGTCGTCGCGATGAAGGAAGCCGGCACGAAGACGCTGATCGTCGACCTCCGTCAAAACCAG
>Ga0272443_10006931_pt1 | contig 11007 bp, 12 predicted proteins | sample SSMAcet12_FD_193581 | JGI IMG/M metagenome (GOLD analysis project Ga0272443, IMG submission 193581) | Marine sediment archaeal communities from Little Sippewissett salt marsh, Falmouth, MA, United States - SSM-Acet-12 | ecosystem: Environmental > Aquatic > Marine > Wetlands > Sediment ... | reverse complement strand
ACCCTATGGTGTCGTATAACTATGGGTATGGTCTTTGAAAAATCCGAGATTTTTCAGATTTGATCATTATTATTTGAAAATGCTGAGGTCTTAATAGATCAAATGTCGGGGACGGGGTTTAACTAGAAAAGCTAAATTATTCCACATAATCGAAGATTATGCTTACCTTCATCGTGGTGACTATGAAGATCCTGGAAAATGCTCCGAAAAACCCGTTTTCGAGAAAAGATATCCAAGCGCATGACGGATGGGAACAACGGACTAGGATGAAAAAGAAGCCCCAGTGAAACTTCCCCGAAGTTTCACCGTACAAGATAGGTAACCCTCCCTCCCGAAGGATAGGGTGTTTGTCCCATGGTCCTTTTGCCATGCAAAAGGACTTGATCTTCGGTCAAAGATGGGCCCCCATCAAATGCGTCGGAAGGGGCTTCAACCTTACCATTCCAATTTTTATTGTCTTAAAGATATATGTGTCAAATATTAATATCATGATTAAAGAACATATGTGTAAACCTTAAATAGTATTATCTTATAACATATAGTTAGATTTCCATGAAGGTTGAAGACAACCTGAGCAAACGGAATAGACAGGCAATTAAAATTGAGAGGATCTTCAGAATATTGCTAAGCATCTGTTATGCAGAACGCAGTGTTCGCAGAATCTCCAAGGAAGCAGATACCGATTATCATTGGACATACAAAACTCTGAAAGAACTGGAAAGAGATGGAATAGTTCAAGGAACGAAAATAATTGATCCGATGTCTCTATTCAAGAAATGGGCAGATAGGCCCACCAGTGTTCTGTTCAGAGAATATCATATTCAAGATCCAAAGAAATTCATTCATGAAACGGACCTCGATTATGCAATGACCACCTATTATGCTGAAAATCAGATAGGCAGTTATTTGATCCCAAGGATAATGGATATTTACATCCATGAAAAAGATATCAATCTCTGGCATGAGAAGTTGATAGATAACGGATATGTCGGGAAAGGGAATGTCCGGATACTCCTTGCCGATGAACATGTGTTCTGGGACAGTATCCAGGAAGGTCCATTGAAAACCGTAAGCATACAACAGTTGATCGTTGATCTCATGAGGGAAGGTGGAGTGTGCACAGAGGCGGCAGAGATCCTTGTGGAGAGGTATTATGGCAGAAAGTGAGATCTATGAAAGAATGGAGACAGATGCATCATTCGATGCATTGAAGATCCTTGCAGCAGAACTGCCTGAGCCATTGATATTGATGGGAGGGTGGGCAGTTAACATCACAGTGAACAAGAGTTACAGCGAAGAACATAATGCTCCTTACCTTGGTTCAAGAGATGTCGATCTGGGCTTCCATATAGATGTTAATGCATCGATAGAAGATCTGAAACAGAGCAATTTCGCAAAGACTCTTGATATCCTGAAAGATATCGGATACTGGGAATCCGGAACATCAAGATTCTGCAGGATCCTGGATAAAAGAACTGGAAAAACATTGAGCGAAAAAGAAGCCGGTGAGATTCCATTCTTTGATCTATTCTATCTCTATATCGATCCTATGGTTGATCGCATCCACCTCAAGAACGATGATGTATTCAAGATAAAACCCATCGATGAACCATTGTTATCTGATGCCATAGAGAATGGCAGGATGAGAGAGATCACGATATCCGGGAAGATACTACAGGTACCACAACCTGATGTTTTGCTAGCAATGAAACTGTCTTCTTTTCGAAACAGGACAAAGGATGACAAGAAGATCAAGGACGCATGCGACATCTACGCTTTGATATGGCATTCTGAAAGACCATCAAATGAGATCATCAAATTATTAAAACAAAACTATCCTGAACTTTGTGAAAGGGTAAAGGACCAGTTTTCTGAGGACCTGATAAGTAAAGCCTCATATCATCTTGGTGTTGAACCAGACCAACTCAAGGGAGTTCTCTCTCAACTTTTCAAATGATCCGTGCTATCGTGTTCTAACACCATGGTGTCGGGGACGGGGTTTAAATTGATAAGTAAAATATTCCCGAAAATGTCCCGAAAAACCCCTTTTCGAAAAAAGATTTCCGAGCGAATGACGGATGGAAGTGATGGACCAAGATAGAATTAGAAGCCCCTTTCAATGCGTCGGAAGGGGCTTCACCACTTTTTTCGTGGATCAAAGATTTGTTCATCCATTGATATTTGAATGTGCTTTGCAAATTAACTGCGAAATATCGGTTGTATGCCATTATAATGTAGATAAAATAAAATGCATAATGTTGCCGTAGTAATGGTTTTATACCTGTATTACGAATACATGATGCAATGACCAAGCTAGAAAAATTGAATGTAGAGATACAAAAGAGAGGAGTTCTAACAAGTGACGAACTGTTCGAGCTTGCTTCAGAGATACTCGAGAATGAGGAAATGGACTATAGATATCTTTACACAGAGTATCTCCAAAAATTGCTAAAACGGGGAAAGATCGTCAGACCTCGCCGGGGGATCTATGTTGCGGTCGATCCTACATCGGAAACTGTCGGTAAGGACTACAGATATATCATCGCCTCGAAGATCAGAGATATGTATTATCTCGGCTTTCATACGGCTCTCGAGCTACACGGCTCAGCATACTCCTGGTTCAAAAAGGTAACGATCTGTATTCCTCACGGATCACAATTCCGTCAATTTGAATTCCAGGATTCCAGATATGTATCAGTTTCAACCTTATATGCGGATGAAGGTATAGAGACCATCTCCAGGAGAGGACATCAATTGAACATCTCCAATCCCACCCGAACCTTCCTGGATTGCCTGGACAGACCCAAGTTGGCCGGTGGTTGGGAAGAAGTTCTGAAAAGTCTTTCCAGCCTTCCAGGAGTAAAAAGTGAAGAACTACTATCGATGCTCGAGAGCTTTAACCGCAAAGTCCTGTATCGAAAGGCAGGATATATGCTCGATATTCTAAGGAGCAATCCATATTTTGAAGGGATCCTTGAGGAGGTCCAGGACCCATTACTAGAACAGACCAGAGGTGCGCCTGTTTACATGGACCGGAACCATCCCGGAGATCACAATGAGAAATGGAATATCTATCTGATCCCCAACATGGAGAGAATGCTGGAGGGTATTTGATCATGTCTCATATGGACCTGGGCCATTTTCCTCCGGAGATCCAGGAAAAGATCGAGCGTCTATTCGACATATTGAGCCGTATCTATTCGGTTCGGTTCCTTTCGAAGAGGCTCGCATTCTACGGTGGTACCTGTCTTAACTTCGTGCATCTAGAAAGGACTCCCCGTTTGAGCCTAGACCTGGATTTCAACTTCAGGGATATAGGAAGCGGTAATTGGTGGGAGGAGAGAGAAAAGGTTGACGATATCTTGAAGAAGATCTTTTCCGATCTCGGATATGAACAGGATGACATAAGGATACTGGCAAGTTATCCTCTAACAAGATTCGAGGTTTGGTATGAAACCACATCCGGCGGGAGAGATTCGGTCAAGGTCGAAATTGGTTATCAAAGACGAATTCCGATCCTAAGAGATGATCTGGTTATCAACTGGCATAATCCTTTCTCGGATCGTTACATTGAGGTTCTGACCCCGATCAGGGAGGAACTATGCTCGAACAAGGTGGCAACGCTGCTGTACCGTTATGAATACCCGGGACATTTCAGCGGTCGGGATCTGTTCGATGTGTACACAATTTCTCACATGGACCTGGATATGGAACTATTTATGCCCTCACTTGTTGTCGATAGTTTGACCCGACCCGAAAGAAGACTGGACGGGATAGAGACAGACATAATACTGGAAAATGCAAGGATCGAGGGGAATGTGGAGGACCTCATCTTCGATGACATATCTCTCAACGAGATCTCATCTGAAGTGAATATGTTCATCAGGAAACTTATGAATGAGGTCCAAAAGCAATGGTCACCACTCATAGATGATTTCTTTGAACGACATGTTTTCGATCCCGATGAATATATCTCCAAGGAGATCCTGAACGATAGAATACGGGAACATCCGGGAATCCTGTGGAGCCTTGAGCGTTTGAGGAAAAGGGAATTATTAGGGTCAATTCAAAAATGACATTCAGTTTCTCTTTCCCTGGAAAAACATCTATAAGATATACTGATGATGTACGCCATAAGTAGACTCAATAATCATTTCTTGATGGTCGATACGATGAAAGATAAGGAGAAGATCAACAGGATCAAGAATGAGCTGAAGGACCTTACAGGCGAATTCTGCAGATCGAGGATCAACGAAGAATATGCAAGCCTATGCGATAAGATGATCGATAAGATGGCAAGAAAGAGGAATGTTCCTTTCCTGAGTGGAAAGAGAGAGACATGGGCGGCATCCATCATCTACTCCATCGGTCAGATCAATTTCCTCTTCGACAGCACCTTTGAGCCATACATCGAAGGAGCGGAGATCTGTGAATATTTCGATGTCAGCAGGTCATCGGTTTCATCCAAGGCAAAGAAAATAAGAGAAATGTTCAGGATGGGTTACTACGACGAAGAGTTCTCCTCGGAAAGGAACATTGAGAAAAATCCGATGAAGGATTTCGTGATGCTGAATAACGGCCTGATCGTCACGAAGGATTATTTGAGGGATATGATCCTGAGCAGAATGATTGTTCAGCCATATGAAGAGGATGATCCTGGTGTTGAGACTCCAGATGAAATGATCCATGATGAAAGGAAAGATACCATTCATGAAAAGGAAGAGGCGGATCAGGAGAAAAGGAGAGATAAAAAACAAAGGTCCATATTTGATTTTTAATGTACCGCAATGGTCTATGTGAAGAATATGATACGTAGACTGTAATTGTTTCATGATAACCTGGACCGATGTATCTGCTTCTACCGGTGCATTTCAATAACTCTTTCGTATCGATAATTTCACAACATTTGGATTTGGGCAAGATTATAATCGGATATCTGCAATGACCTCATGGAGGTTCAAAATAATGGCAGGTGCCATTGGTAAAGAAGAAGCATTGGAAAGGATGCAGAATGTACTTGATGACACGGGGGCCAGCAATTTCATTCAGGCAGAAAAAATCGCCGAGTGGATGGATATGGATAATGGGCTCAGTCTCGGGATAGACGATTCGATGAAAATCCTATCAGGCCTCATCTACCAAGAGATCCTTGAGCGGGATGGGACACTGGACAAATTCATGTCTGCCTTGATGGAACTATACAATTCTATAAACTCAAGAACACCTGAACCCGATCCAAAAAGAGAGAAAATGACAGTCCAGCTGTCCGAATTCAAGATCCCACCAGATGATTGGGTCCCGCATTATTCCAGAGCCATGGTGTTGATGAGAAACAGCCAATTCACGGAGGCCTCGGATGAATTCGGCAAGGTCTTCGAAATGCTTCTCGATGAACCAACGACAAGGGGTGATCTTCACAGGATCTATTACAACGCTTCTATGGCACATTTCATGGGTGGACGACCTTATCTTGGTGAACTATGCCTCAATTTCTCGATAAACCTGAATCCCAATTATTCGCTAGCCATGGAGAAGGCGAAGGAGATAGAAAAAGGTGAAATGAATAACTTCATCAAGCTTGGAATGCTCAACAGGATGAAGGAGACGATTGATGATGGCAGGAAAAAATTGGATCCGAAGAGATACGCAAAAAGAACCGAAAAGAGTCTTGTCCGTGAGCTTGAGGGCTATGGAGTAATATTCTCCAGAGAAGAATTCCTCAAAGCATCGCGAGAGAGTGCTTCAAAGGATGAGGTCGTAAGATCCCTTTTTCTTGACCGGATCGATAAGGATTCTCCGGTCGCTGACGATGTATGGGGTATCGCCAATTCTTTATGGGACAGGTACTGCCCCCGGGAACCTGTGGCAGAGGCGATCACCGAGAAATGCGGAGAAATCGAGGACATCCTCGAGAAGATCGGCCAACCATCATTCGATAAAGCCGATGAATTCCTGGCAGAAGTTGAGAGAATAAGTTACAGTGGGAAAGATGGAGTGATCGAGAAATGGAGCAGATTCCACGAATACTCGTACCGCGACAGGCACACATTGTTGGATGTATTTGTTTTCTTTCCGGATGAAAAGGAATTCCAGAACAGGTTCCTCAAATTATCAGATCATTTATACAGAATCCTGAAAGACCCATTCTGGAAGATCCCGAGGATAATAGCATATGATGAGGATATTGAACAAAACGTCTGGGAGATGGGAAAGGAATTTCCAGATTTCTATTTTCCGCAGGTACATCTTCATTTCCATTATCTGGGAGAGAACAATGAAAAAGCTCATGAAGCGATTCTGGAAGCGATTGATATTGTGGAGAATAATCGAAAACACAAGAAAAGGTACAAATGGAATCTGGATTCCGACCTCTCGGACATGAAACATGTCTATTCCCTGCTGGAACAGTTCTATGATCGATACGATTCGGATGATAAAGACGTTAGTCTCCTGGAGAGCGGAATGAAGATTATCAAAAGGCTCGAGAAGAAAAGCGAGGAGATGTCAGACAAGGAAATAAGCAAGATCATTAAGGAGAACAGCCAAATGGATCCGGCCAACAGATACAAGGAGTTCGTGGAAAGGCTCGGTATCGATTTTCATACCGATGAGGTACCGGAAGTGAAGATCCGAAATATCGAACCATCCTACAAAAAAACCAGGAGCAGTCGGAAGGTGGGAAGGAACGAGCCATGCCCATGCGGTTCCGGAAAAAAATACAAAAGATGCTGTTTGAGATATGATTAGAAAAAGAGGTGTAGACCATGACAGAAGTGATGAGAAAACCTGATCTTTCCATGGAGTTCAAATTGAATATTCTCGAAAGCGAGAAGGAGAGCAATGAAGACCTAATACGGAGGGTCGAAGGAGGAGAAGAAATCGGACTGGATGATTCCGAAATAGAGGACCATCTCGGATTTTTTCGGGAAGAACTCTCATCGATCAATCGATGGATGGATGATATCAGAATAAGAAATGATGTAACTCTTTCAAGGGAAGATCTGGATTTCAGGAGGGAGATCCTCGATCGGGAGATAGAATTTCATGAGCAGGTACTGGAAATGGACGATTCTCTTACCGAAAGGGACATCAAAGACATAAAGGAAAATATTCGAAAGATAGGAGACTGGAAGAGAGAACTCGGGAGATCGAAACAGGCCTACTTATGATCCAACGATTTCACTTCAATGGTTCCAGATGAACAAGGGGAATGTAGTACTTGGTGTAATTCTTACCGCTCAGGTCCTTGTAAAACCCATTCGGATCTTTCACCATTACCGTGGCTCTCTTCGTTATTCTGGAGATGACACCTTTCCTGATCTCACCCTGAAATTCAAATGATACCCTGTCCCCAACCTTCAGACCGTATCCTTTGTCAGCAACCTCTCTTCCTGTTACGAGCTGGTGTCTTACATCGGTATGTCCGAAGATCCTGCTTCCGAGGGACAGATAGCGCCGGCTTGAACAGTTTGTATCACCGTACAGAACATATTCGATGAGATGTACGATCTCATGCTCCATTATCACCATCGCAGCCTCCAGTCGATCCTTGCATATGATTCCGCAGAGGATGATATCCATGCCCTCACCGTTGAACGACTGGAAGAGAAGAGTACTTGAAATTGTGATCGCATAGATGTCTCTGTTCGATTGATACTCGGTCTTTCCACCGGAGCGGGTCATTCTCCTCGAGAGCTTGAACATGATCCTGTCGGGATGGTTTTCGCTGAAGTAATTCCCTAAAAATATCTCATCGTAGAGTTCGAACATCAATTTGACATCGGCAGGAGCTATTGAGTTGAAGTTGCCGTCGTCAATAAATTCCGAACATTCGATCATTTTTTTGTGGATATCATTTCTCTTTTTCTCTATCGAAGATAAGGAGTGAGCGATATCGAGAAGTGTGTCTGTTTCATCTCTTCTCACAATTTCCCCGGTCCCGGTTTTATTACCTTTCCCGGTTTGCCTGGAAGGACCTTTCTTTCTATTTTGCTTGTTCTTTCTCCTTCTGGACAAGATCGATCACCGCAGCATGTTTTATCGTATCATATCGGTTCCACTTTCTTCGGTCATGGCAAATGTGATAGAATTATTTTCACTCATTATTCGCTCCTCCTTCCGCATGGCTAAGCCATGACATAATCCTCCCCATCTTCTTCTCCCTTGAACCTTCCGCCCAGTAGTATGCCTCGTCCCTTGTTCCGCTCGTGATCAGGATGATCACTTTACCCGTTGAGGACCTTCCTGTCCTTCCCCTCCGCTGAATGGTCCTTATCTCGGAAGGTATAGGCTCATAGAACAGGACCAGGTCCACATCCGGTATGTCGATCCCCTCCTCCGCAACCGAGGTTGCGATGAGAACATCGAACTCCCTTTTTCTGAAACGGTCAAGTATTTCCTTCTGTTCTTTCTGCTTCAATCCTCTTCCATCTTTGCCCTTCGCCTGCCCGACAAATCTCTCGATCCTCAATCCATCCAATGTATCCATTATTAAAGGTATGGTGTCCCTGATCTGTGTGAAGATGATCAGTGTTTCACCTTTTTCAACCGATATCCTCACAATATCCTCAAGCAGGTCAAGTTTGGGGTGAGACGGTCCCTTGAATTCCTTCAATCTGGCAACGGATTCCGAAATCCTCGGATCCTTAAGGAACCCCTTCTCCGCTTTCGATTTTTTTGTTTTTTCTCTCATTCTGTCGATGTACATTCGGCACTGGACTACCCCCTGGGTCTCCAGAAGCTCGAGCATGTGATCGGCCAGAACGGCCTGCGCCTGATTGTGCAGCGACCCGAACATGAGTCCTTTGTTCCGGATGTATTTCTTCAGTATCTCGTCCCTTGCCTTCAAAAGCTTCTTCTTGGAGACCATCCCGGGTCTTGAATCCCTGAGGAATCCCAGTTTCCGGAGTTTCCTGACCCTTTCCTGCAGGAAGTCATCCACAAGGGCTTTTATTTCATTCATATCCTCGGGAAGTTCTGTCCTCCTCCATTCGATGTCGATTCCCTTTACATGATCCTTAACATCCTCATCCCCGGAAGTCCTGACCTCGATGTTGTCCACATCTAGGTTTTCAATAACCTCCATTATCTTCTTGCTGTCCCCTCCTGGTGATGCGGTCAATGCAAGAACATGACCATCATAACAAGATAATATCCCTGTGTATGCATAATCACCCACGCTTCTGTGTGCCTCATCGACGATAAGGAGCGACACATCGGAAAGGTCATACCTCTCCTTGTTCAGGTCATTGTTGATGGTCTGCGGGGTCGAGAAGACGATCCTTGCTTTTTTCCATTCCTCCACTCTCTTTGTCGGTTTCATCGATCCCGAAAACATCACCATTCCTTCGATTGAGAGGAACCTCTGAAACGAATGAAAATGCTGTTCCGTGAGAGGTCGTGTGGGCGATACCATGAGGATCTTGCCACTTTCATTTGATGATATCTCAGCAGATACCAGGATGGCGATTATGGTCTTGCCCATGCCGGTTGGAAGGACCACCAGCGTGGAACTCTCAAGTGCGCTTGAAGCGATATTTAGCTGGAAATCCTTCGCAAGTATCGATCTCTCCTTGACCAGAGGGTGAGAGATGTAGCCATCTTCTGCGGTGAACTTCTGTTCGATCTTTTTCTGATTTTTCAGAAAATCGTAGATATTGGTCTGCACTTTTTCCGGGATATTGTGTGCCAATGCTATAACGATTCTCGAAGAAAAAGGAGCTTTCACGCCCTCAAGGATAGAAGGTTTCAACAGACTATAAATAATTCCGATGCCATTGATTGTGATAGGTGGTGAAATGCTCACCAAATTCGAGATCTACAATGATGGTGATTACTGGTGCGCCAGAGGTATCAGGGATGATATCTTCACCCAGGGAAGGACGATGGATGAATTGATCCAAAACCTTCAAGAAGCTGTTGAACTGCACTTCGAGGATGAGATCGAAAGAGGAGAAGAGATCAGGATAATTTCCATTTCCGAATTCGGGGTGGGTCCGGTTGCAAAAGTTGCCAGTGGTTAGTGGTAAGCAACTGATCAAGCTTCTTGCAAGAATTGGTTATTCCGTTGTAAGACAAAAGGGTAGTCATGTTAGATTGTTTAAATCAACTCCCGTCGGAGACCACAAGATCACAATACCTTTACATGATGAGATAGCAAAAGGGACCCTGAATGATATTCTCTCGAAGGTCTCATTATGGAACGGGATACCCAAAGAGGAATTGATCCGTATGATCAAATAGACCAGAAGATCCCAATTTTTACAAAACGTATCTATCCATGGTAAGAGAAAGATATGTAATCTGAATGATCTCATTCCTTATCATGATAGTGATATTGCGGTGGGCTCTTTCCGGTCCTTTCGATTATCCTCGGATATTTTTCACTCGATGCGTTCTCATCGATACCGACAACGTTGATCTGATGAAGCCATTCATCGCCGAAATCGAACCGGTAACAAAAAGCTCTTCCCTCTTCAAGTCCCAGAGAATCGATTGTCGTATCCTTCACACTTCCCAGGGAATCATCCAGTTCCGGATCTGTTCCGAATGGAAGCGAGTAAACCGCCAATCTGTCGAAGGGACCCTCTCCCAGCAGAAATTCATACATGTGCTCATCCCATCTGTCAAATGCCTTGAAGATCGGATGATGGAGGTCCTCAGGGGTCCGGTCACCCCTGATCCGTATCGTTCTCGAGACCACATCCTCGTTGAAGTCTTCTGGAAGGGGACCCTTTCAAGAAAGAGGATCAAGAACAGTCCACCATCGATCAGTTCCTGTGACCCAATATTTTTCATTAAAATCCCAGATCAAGTTCATATTATACTGTCGTGTTCTAACACCTTGGTGTCGCATAACTATTGTCATGGTATCGATAAACTATCCTTGGGTTTGTAGATAGTTGCTCGGGTCCAGAGATGGAAGTGAAAAGGGTCTGAAACGGGACGAGTTGGGTCGAAAAACGGGACGGGTTGAAAGTGGAATCTGTTGTTCCGGAATTCGACCTA
>Ga0272443_10006930_pt1 | contig 11012 bp, 22 predicted proteins | sample SSMAcet12_FD_193581 | JGI IMG/M metagenome (GOLD analysis project Ga0272443, IMG submission 193581) | Marine sediment archaeal communities from Little Sippewissett salt marsh, Falmouth, MA, United States - SSM-Acet-12 | ecosystem: Environmental > Aquatic > Marine > Wetlands > Sediment ... | reverse complement strand
TTTATTTCATGAAAATAATTCCTCCAATTATCTCCATAAAGAGCATGTGCAAAAGCAATCGCACATGTTGTCTTACCCGTTCCAGCTGGGCCAGCAAAAAGCATATGCGGCACATCTTTTCTTTTAGCAAACTCCCGTAAGTATGGAACCACATGATGTTGGCCGTATACTTCATCAAGAGATTGTGGTCTATATTTCTCTATAAATATTGTATTAACCATACTTTTTACCTATCCTCTTCCCAATTGTAAACACAACCATTATTGATATATATCCGATTGCAAACACCCCAAACCACATGCTTCTAAAGAATGTATAAAAATTCCCTGCAGCTAAAAAAGCCAAGAAAGCCATAATGGTCCAAAAGATAAAAGCAAAAAAGCAAATCATTCCTCCTACTGTCACTGCAACACCTCTATGATATGTCTAGCCAATACATCTCCTATTCTAGGAACTGTGGTTAATTCTTTGGTAGTTGCTTGTGATATTTTTTGTAACGAGAAGTCAAAATGCTCAAGTAATGCATATCCCTTTTTAGCTCCAAGACCAGGAATCCTACTTATGATATCAACTTTTATTTCTATAGGTGTAGGTTTGCGCTTTTGGAATCCTTTTCTTATAGGAGTATATTCTGTTTCCTTCACCTTGCTCTTCCCATCATAATGCTTTTCTATCACATCACAAACACATTGAACAACTAAGTCCCCTACAAAAACAACAGGCATATGATGTCGTGCCAATACTGATGTTATCTTTCCAACAATACTATCGGGATTCGTTCCAGGATTGCTTATAATGGCATCCTGAAAGCCATCGTAGCCAATAAACAAGTAAGGATGCTCATATTGATGTCGTAGCTCTCTGAGCTGTTTATCGAGCGTTTCATTGAAAATACAAGTAACAAGGTCATCTCGTTTGTATTCTATTCCAACAAGATAATCTGGGCTTCCATAGTCGCCAGTTGGCATATTAAGAAGCTCTATGCCTGTGATATAGTTACATCTGTGGCTGTGAATGTACTTTTGAAATAACGGTATTCGTTTTCTTTCTCTATTATCAATCTGCAGTTTCAACGTCTAAACCACGCCTATCTATTTCTTTTTTGATTAGGTCCGCTGCAATTTTTGCCTGTTGGTTTCCACTTTCTTCATAGTCCTTCATTGCCTTTTGATATCCAGCAATAATCTTATCGTCTGGTCGTGATATCAAATGTGCATTTAGTTTCTTTATTGTTTTTTTTATATTTGTTAGTCCTTCTTCCATTTTATCTCCTCTTTATTTTTTAAATGGGCATTCCTTACATATTTCTCCATATATTTCTTTTAAGTATGAACACTTCGGGTATCTAGGATTAATGGTTTTTATTTGATACGAAGATACAGCATACTTGTAATCCTTCCAGTTCAACTGCTTAATAAATGAATTGATAGCAAGGTCTGTGTACCCTAATAATTTTAAAAATGATACAAGCTCTATACGCTCAAAGTGATTGGGGTGTTTGTTATTTGCTATTGCCTTTAAACAAGGCACACCCACAGCATCTATACTAGGTGCTATATTCCCAGCGCGTTGTAAAAGTAATTTTTCTGTAACACCATTTTGTCGTTCCCTTAATTTAAAATTCTTAAATATATCCCGTATATCATATATTGATACGCCAGCTTTTCCGTTTTCCTTTGGTACATACCCTGGTTCTTTTGCTATTTTAGCAATGTACTTCAAGCCCTTATCAAATTCTTCGTCTTCTAAATGCCTACAATAAAAACCTGATTCACCCACTTCTCCTGTATCCTCATCGCGCCTTAGATACTTTGATGTTGGGTATCTTGTTAAGAATCTCAATCTACCAAAGGTTGGTTCATCATATGCTTCTATTTGTGTATCTTCAGCTATACGCAACTGAAGAGAATACATAAGATTTCGTAGCTCTTCTTTCTTCTTTGGTGTATCTGCTTCTATTGGCTCAAATTGCATAAACAAATGAAACCCTTTTCCTCCTGAAAAATTAATAACATATGGTATATCGTTCTTCGTGGCAAAATCACGTAGTGACCTTATGTTCCTATAAGGAATCCTCAATGAGAAGTACGAATCTATATCAAAGAATAGATTATCTACAATAGGTATATCTTTTTCTTTAAACTGAAATGTGGACACAAAGAACGGTACTTTATCTTTAAATGTTCTTTCAAAACTTTTAAAAGCAAAGTCCGTAGTAACGAATGTTTGTGCCGGAAACCCTATGTATCTAGGTACTTCTGTAAACATACATCTCTCCTATATTATCAAGCAAGTATAGTAAAGTAAGGAGAACAATCTGGGATGAAACAAATAGAACCATACTTGTATCTTGACATAGAAAATATTAGGATTCCTCAAATGGAGGAATATATAGTCCCAATATATACTTCTGTGGTAGTGTTTCGTAAATCCATGCTGGGCAATTTGATTTACAACATATGATTACATCCCGCTCAAATGTTTCTCCTATTTGTGCTATTCCATATGTATAGACAACATCAAGTGCATCACCTGAAACAAGTTTTGCTTTTGGATAGTACGTAACTTCATCGCTAATACTATCAAGGTTTCCTATTCTAACACCTATCTTTTTCTCCTCAATAAAGAACCGATAGAACTCAGTACCTAAAGAACTGGCGTAGCTTGTTATTTCTTTGAAGTCCTCAAGCTTAATACTAAACTGAGTGTCCAAAGATATTTGTTGCTCTGTTACTATAGGTGTTGTATCTTTCATTTTGATGTTTAGTGCCTCAAGTGTTTTCACTACATCATCTTCTGGCTCATTATATGTTAATTTGATATCAATAACTTGCCCATCTGGTTTTTCTCCAGATATAGATAGCTTTTCTTTTTTAGTTTCAATGATAAGTGGCACTGTCGCTGGAATATTCTTAATCACTTTGAGCGTCTTTCCTATATTAAGCTCAATGCTTTCTTCCATACTTTCATCAATGGATTCAAAGTATTCTTCATTAAATTTAGCAAACCTAATAGCTCGCCCATGTTCCTCTTTCTGAATAGAATAAACTGTCTTTCCTTTGATTGAAATCACTGTAGAAATAAAAATATCCTTCACCATCAGTTTCTCCAGCATATCAACGAATTGTTCTTGTTTTAATACGAACTTCATTTCTACACCGTCCACACATCTTCATCAGTAGCTTCTTCCTCTTTCTTCTCAGGGGTAACAAGCTCCTTTTGAGAGATGGCTCCTTCTTTTTCACCATCCTCTGTTTTTGATACTGTCTTGATGATTTTTTTCTCTTCTTTTGGTTTTGGTGGTTTGATATTTGCCTGCTTCTCAATGTCATCCATTTTTGATACCATGTGTCCCATTTTTGCTAGCTTCTCTAATGCTTCCTTATGAACCTCATATGGATTTTTATCAGTTACTTCCAGTTGGCTGTAAAGCCTTCTGAATCCTGTCAACTTAAAAGGTTTCATAAAAAATTTATTTCCTTTGTGCGTTAGGTATATGATAGTATCAACTTTGTGTTGCGTATGTTTTTCTCCTGCAGGTCTGTAGCCAAGGTCAGAGAAAATAGAATCCTTATTATCTTCTTCTTTTAATTCTGATGTAAAGATAATATTAAAGGGCATACGCTTCACTCTGTCAATCCAATTGAAGTTATGGAAGAATTTAATAATAGGCCACGGTCCTCCAAACGGTCCTGCAAAGGCTTCATATGCTGTGCGTTTCTCAGCTCTGTCTTTACTACTAATGCTCTGCATCTGTGCAAAGAATTCTGCCATTGATGTTCCATATGCTTCCCGACAGAAATAATCTTGTGAAAAGGTCCAGTAGTTTTCTATAAGCTCAAATACTATCCATCCATACCTACCAGTTTTCTTATGATGCTCTTCTAGTGCTTCTACTGCTGTCGCTGTTGCTTTGATTGTTTCCTCGTATGTTCCTACAGGGAAAATTTCAATACAGTCACGATACTCAGCTGGTATCAAACCATATAACTTTACTAATCCCTGTGGGCGGTCTGGAAAGATGATAAACATTTTTAATTCATCTTTAGGTATCTTTTTTACATCTTTTAGATAGGTAAGCATTTGGAGATAAAAATTAGTTTTACCTCCTCCTGTCTCACTAAATACCAATAGCTTTTCACTGTCGGCTGTTTCCTTAGCATACCTTGTGATAGGTATAGAGTTAGCACGTTGACTCCAAAGGTCACGTGCATCGTCTTGTTTTACAGCTTCCTTTTTTTCCGCCATTCATCTCACCTAAACATCGAAAATGGCTTCGTCTTCGCCCTCTTCTTCGCTTTTTTCCTCTTCCTCTTCTTCAGTACTTTCTTCATCTCCAACATCAACTGATTCTTGCTTTTTTCCTACTGGTACAATAGTAACTTCTCTTTTCTCAGCAATATCAGTTGGCAAGATAAAGTGTGGTGATAGCCTTGGCACTCCTTTGTCATCAATATCAATTCTCAGTCCCATATTGATAATAGAACCTTGTGCCCACTCAACATCACTTGGATGTACAAACACACGAATATTTGAACCTATGATAGAGTGGTCCATAATATCGTAGTATCCATATTCTCTTCCATCTCTTTCTCCAACATCACAATCAAAAGCAGTAACAGTTACAACTTTTACATCAGTTTGGTCTTCACTTTTTGATATGTCCATTTCACCAAGTGTGATATCTCGTCCATTTGGTTCTATTTCTTCTTTATAGAACTCTTCAAAGGTTGTTGGAAATTTGTAATCACTTTTTGTAAAGTTGGGGTTATCACCAGAAATACCCACACCCCAGTTTACTTCACTCATAACAAGTGATGCTGTATACACAGTTCCTTTTTCTAACTTTGATAATGCCTTGCCACCATCACGGAAAAATGTTCCCGCTCCATACATCACTTCTCCAGGTTTACCATCTTCTAATAGCTGAACAAGTGCTGATAATTCTCCGAGCCACATCTTTTCTCCTTTTTTCGTTGTGATTTGCAAGGGAGCAGGTTTCAACAATGGCATAACATAGAACTCTTTTGCACTTCCAGTTACAGCATACTGTCTGTATAACTTGGCCCACGCAAAACGAATCTTCCAATCCTCTTTTTCCATTGCTTGAATTGCTTCATCAGTTTCTTTGATTTCCTTCAGCTTCTGAACTAATTCTTTCACATCAACTTTTTTTGCCTTTGCTAATTCTTTGATATTCTGCTGAATATCTTCCGGTACTTTTCCCATAGTTTCTTTCTCCTTATTTTATATCTTTTATCTTTTTTAAATAGGCAACTCCGCCAATATATTTCCTCTCAAAGAACTTATCCTTTTCAAGGGCAGCTATTTTTCCAAACTTTTCATAGGTTGTTTCTGGTATTTTCTCTATTTTTTTCAAGTTACTATCTGCTGTTTCCAGTGAACAATTATCCCATTTGTTTTGTAATGTTTGGAGCATAGTTAAGCGTCTAACCCAATCTTTCTCCTTGACAAATTTATTTTTTCTTATTTGCCTATCATACTCTTCAATAGCAGTGCGTATGATTCTATGATATCTGGCCCTTTCGTGTGGGTCAATAATCAATAATGATTCTATACTAATGATGAGATTACGCCATATCGGCAAATAGAGCAGCCGTGCGTACATAATATCCTTTACTTCGATATTTTCTCTTCCCGACAATAAAGCATGGTGTATGGCCAGCTTTAATAGCGTTTCATAAAGCCGATTAAGAAAATGCTGTAGCTTCTCTCGTGCCTTTGGAGAAGCATCTAATATTTTCATAGAGAATTCTTCTATAATTTGCAGCATCAATGTTTTGATATCATCAGTAATGTAAATACGCTTAAGCGCTTCTCGTTTTCTATATTTATTAATGATGCGTAATAATGATTGCGTGACAAGTTCTTCTTTGCCTTTGGCTGTTTCTTTTGTATCACCATATGATACAGTTTTTTCACTCATTATCTTGATAACTTCTAGGCGGTCAGCAAGTGTTACATCTTCAAATATAGGAACTAACCTATCTATAAATCCAGTTTTTAATAATTTATCTACAAGGTGGTCAGGTGGATATGTTAGTAATAGCAATGAAGCGTGAGGTTTGAACTCAATCATTTCACTTCCTAAACGCTTTGATATGTAGCAAGAATTGCCCCATAATGAATTCATAGCTATCTGCATGTATAACATATTCTTTTTACTAAACTCAGTGTTATAATCAAAAAGTGGTGATGCCTCCTCCATTCCTACAAGGTCTGTTGTTTGAAGAAGCCCTGGAATTACAATATTTTCTTTACCATCACGTTCTAATGTTCCTATAAGTCCTGCATCAGTTGATTCTGTTAATGAAGAAAAACCAATACCAATGCGTCGAGCCATATCAGATACAAACCCATAGCCAGCACCTTTTCCTGTTCCTTGAGGCTTAATGAGAAGCATGTGAGTTCTTAAGTCAATCATTCGGGCTCCCATCTTATAGTAAACCTTTTGTGATATTGCCTGGCCAAAAAGAACATGAAGTGATACTTGAGCATAGAGTTCATTTTTAAATGAATAGTTGCTAAATGATTCTATGTATGCATTTATCAATTCATCTCCAGTGAGATTAATCGCTGTCATTTTGCAACTTTGACTCATGCTTTTCTTTCCTTATGAGTTCATTTACTAACACGTTCATTGTTTTAAGTGACTGCTTTACCTGATGTAACGATACAGTATCAGGAAAATAAAGTACTGATACAGGAGTTTTTATGTAACCTAACTCTTGTGTATTCAGCACTGCTTGCACATCATCTTTGGCATAAATATGGCCATTGTAATTCTTGTTTTTTTGATATACCATGCATCTCTCTCCACTTTTTCCTTAAGAAAAAATTTTATAAAAAATCTATATAAGCTGGGTATTTAAAAAGGTTTTGATTGTGTGCCAAAATTTTCATTTGAACACATCAATCTAACCTTCTTTTCCTATACAAGTTTGTATACAAATTGCCCGTTACTGTCAGTAGCTCTATATGCTTCCTTTTTTCCTTTGTTTCGCATGTAATCAAGTGTTGCTCGTATACGTCCTTCTGTAATACCTGTTTCGTTTGCAATATTAACAACTGTAGGAACAAACCCATATTTATTAAGAGCACGTTTTACTTTTAGATACCATTCAGTTCTTATCCAAATCTGATATGTTTTACTAAACCCAACACACTCCACATTTTTGGGTCTATAGTGCTTTCTTTTTTTGTTTTTCTTTCCGTTTGCTTTTCCTCTTGGAATTGGAAAAAATATACTAGCAACAAGGTTCTTTTCACGAATATACTTAACGTAATTCGCGTAGTATGTTTCTAAGCTACTATAGCTAACATTAGTATGATATTGCTTGATAACATCATTAATAATTTCAGTTCGTGTTTTATCATTTTTGATAGCATTGATAACATCACGTAGTTCATTATTAGATATTTGTTTATCAATATGCGTATCATCTGTGTTTGAAAGGTTTGTTTGCATATATTTTTTCTCGTCTACTTTTTGGTCTTCACTCACTTCAAATATTTTTCCTTGTACTTCAAACAAAGTGATATTTTTCTTTTTAATTTCATCCCCTATTTGAAATACTATTCCGCTAAATATTTCTTTCATATTTCTTTCTCCTATATGATATGCCAGTCATATCTATCATTCTTTTCAGTTAATAGTAATCCATTAGTTTCCGTATTAAATTCATATGAAAAATCATCAGCAATAACTACCTCACGAAGTATTTTTTCTAATTCTTTGTCTTCTGTATTTACTACAACTAAATCCTCTACAACAGTTATAGAAGTTGATATCATCATTAAACAAAAATCATCATTTTTCAAAGCAAGAGCTTCATAATGAATTAAATAGTCCATAAATTCTTTAATCAGCTTTGAAAAGATACGGCACTCTTTATGAAAAGGTGTTCGTGGGTGAATTGATTGTAATCCTTTTGGTAATGTTTGGTCTTGCATATGCCAAAATTTATTTTGCTCACTATTATTTAGCGTGAGGTTTAGTTGCCTCATTAGTTGAAAATAATCCCACGTTGCATTTACTACTTTTATCGTTGGAATAAATTTTTCGCCTTCTATTAATCGCCTATTATACAAATCAATTAAACTTGTGTAGCTAAATCTTAACATCTAGTTTTTCTCCTTTATGTAGCATTTCTCTTGTGACCTTCATAAATTGAAGTACATGCGGGTCATCAACATCTATTTTCTCTAGTACATCATAAATAGCATCACGCTGTGATACATCCAAATGGTGCTCTTTACATCCTAATCCTTTATGAGCTAACCATAAGATACGTAGCATGATATCTTTGGGCATTGTAAATTCTTTATATCTATATACATGCTTTATACATTTTACAATAGCCCCTTCAGTTGATATTGTATACTTTCCGGTTATATCAGATTCAGTAGAAATTTGGATATGAACATCCTCTTCTTGAATATGAACAACCTTTCTCATAAAAATATATTATTTTAGTTCAGTATATAAAACTTTGTGTAATTTTAATATTTCTATAATAACATCAGTGCTATTGCTATACCCATCCCGATGCCAACAATAAGTAAAAGAATAGATAAGAATACTAACAAACCAAATGAATGCTCAACCTTTCTATCTAAATCTATTTTCATCCTATCACCTATAACAACATGATAACAAATAGAAATATGAATGGAATGCAAAGCAAACCATAATCCAACTTTTTCAAGCAACTCATCTCTATTCACCTATAACAACATGATAATAACCATTTTTTAATCTCATCTTTATAATAAAGTAATAACAATATCAACCAAGGAACCACATACAAAATAATAACATACACTGGATTAAACTGTGATTCAACACAAACACCAGACAAAGGTTCCGCAATCATTAGTATCTACTTTTCAATTTTCCTTGTTTGTAAAACTTTCTAAACGCTTCTGCATCGCTTTTCTTTTTAAAATAGTCCAATGTTTTTTCATATCCTTTATCTTTTTCATGTACTGAATAATATCCCTTTCTGAAATAATCCTTTTTGATTAATATTCTTTTAGCCATGTATTCACCTCCTTTTCTATTTCATAACACATAATATCTTTTGTTTTCTTTTAAACATTTGTATCACCTATGACTGAATGATTTTAATTCTTTATATTCATAATATAATTCAGTAATCGCAAAACCTATTGCTATCCCTAAACTTACTAGAGTTATCTCATATATCATTACTTCACCTACAACTGAATGGTTTTTCTGCAATAGATTTACTTTCTAATGCAAAAAAAGGTATTATAACATAACTAGCAATTCCAGAAATCCACGAAACCCACGTTGGAAATAAATAACATCCAAAAATAATGTAATACATCGCATTAAAAAGTAAAGGACTTATTACAAGAATAAATACCCACATAAACATTCTTTTCATTATATTCACCTTTCTAATTTTATTCTTTTTTGTTCTTTCCATGCTTTCCAAAAGTTTTTGGATTCATTATTTTTCTTTTCAGTTGATATAACTATTCCTATATATCCAATATATATAAGATAAAAAGGAATAAGAAAAATCATGACCAAACAAAATAATAGTGATGGGTCTTGTTTATTGTAATTATACTCAAACCAAAATTTTAGAAACTTTATGATGTTTGGCATATAGTCCACCTTTTAGGATATAAGCGCTCTACTTCTTCTTCAACGGGCACCCAACCTAAATGCTTATCATCTTCTATATATTTTTTAATTCTTGGATTTCTATACTTACTATTACGCTGTGATAGTTGCCAAAGTGCTTGGCCTACCTGTGCTTGTGGATTTTCTAGTGGCATTACTTTTGATACTGATTCAATAATTTGTTGTTTAGTTACATATGGAAGTTCAAGCTGTTGTCCTTGAACAATCGCATCAAGTACTGCTTTTTGTATTCCAGTTTGATATTTACTCATTATATAATATCTCCTTTGCTTGCTTGCTTTTCATAAGTTTCTTGTGTAATCTAACTTGTGATATTGTGCCATATATAATTACTGGCAATAGTAATAGATATACTATGTATTCAATTGATGCTTCCTGGAAGTGATTCCAGTGCACAACAGTAACATCATTTGTTAACATTGCTACGAACATAAATATGTAATAGTTTATAGTAATGTAAAACGCAAATACTGTTCCCGAGAGGCGTAATATATGTTTTAGATTACTCATATTCCTGCTCCTGGAAATATACTTTTTGCTATAAATACTATTATAAATACTAGTGTAAGCATACAATACAAAATGGTTGACAGTACTAAAACTAACACCAAAGCATCATTTAATTCCTCTTCTTCTGATTCAAGAATGATAGTCAGTAGTATTGATAAGATTATAACAACAATATATATAATAGTACTCGATAATAACAGTGTATATTGAAGAGATTCCTTATCACTATACACAAACATATATACTAAACCAATAACCCATAATAATACAAGTATAACAGCAATAGAAGCAGAGACACTTTTTTTCAAATCATCCCAAAAGTGCTCTATCTTATACTCTAGGTTTTTGATGCGTTTGTCTTTTTCTTTTAGGCATGTTTCTAACTTTTCAATCCTCTGCTTTTGTGATATCATTATATCCTCTTCCTTTTGTTCCAATAAAAAATACTAAAAAAGCTAAACTTACACAACCTCCTACTATTATTCCTACTTGTAATGAAGTTATGATGTCTACTTTTTCTATAATTCCAATAAAAGTCCAAGTAACAAAAGATAGTATCCCTGGCACTACTATTTCAACTATTGCTTTTTTCATTCTTTTCCTCTTCCTTTTTTCTTCTTATCTCGATAAGTGCTATTTTGTTATTCTTATACATACACAGAAATGATACCATAAGTAAGATAGTAGGCCCCCATAGTAAATAAGGAGCTAGTATCCACGCTATCATATGCAAAGGTATTGATACCATAATACCAGTCCAGAATATGATATCCCACCCTTGTCTGGTGTGTAGTGATATTTC
>Ga0272443_10006929_pt1 | contig 11012 bp, 11 predicted proteins | sample SSMAcet12_FD_193581 | JGI IMG/M metagenome (GOLD analysis project Ga0272443, IMG submission 193581) | Marine sediment archaeal communities from Little Sippewissett salt marsh, Falmouth, MA, United States - SSM-Acet-12 | ecosystem: Environmental > Aquatic > Marine > Wetlands > Sediment ... | reverse complement strand
GAAATCCCCAACTCCTCTCGTCACATACAAAGCCGGCTTGCTATGGGCCGGCTTTGGTGTATCATGAGCACAAAAAAAGACGTCCCTGATTTGCGCTTGCGCGAAGGGACGGCGCCTGTAAGTGTCAGGATCGCACTTCGAGGCTCAGTACAGGCACTTCGAGGCTCAGTACAGGCACTTCGAGGCTCAGTACAGGCACTTTGCGGCTCAGCACCGGAAACTTCGGAGCTCACACAGGCACTTCGAAGCTCAGTATCGGAGGAGCTCCTAAGCTATTTTAGACGCCTGTCGGTGGTCATTGTTTGTTCAGGAAGACCTGCAGGATTTCGCGGGTGATGTTGGCTTCGATGCCTTTGCTGACGAGTTTGTAGCCGATCTGTTCGTTGACCTTTATGATAGGTGCGTTCACCGATCTCATCTCTGAAGTCATCGTCTTGTTCTCAGGGAAATCCTCGCCGAGTTTGTAGAACAATGCCGCCTTCAGCCATTTCGACAGGTTCCGCCCGCGATACTCGTCGATTATCCCCGTCATGGCCTGATAAGCGTTTCTCGGATCATCGCTGTTGATGTATGCATGCGAGAACCCGATGATCCTGCCGTCATCGTGGAACAGGAAGTAGTGATAAGGATGCATGTTGCTCTTGCGATGGGTTGCCATGTGTTTGCGAAGGTCATCGGCAGTAACATGGAATGGATCGCCCTTCTGTTCCTCCTTGGGCATGTCCCTGAGAAACTTGGTGAAGAGCCGTGCGTATTCATCGAGTCGATCCACGGGATATGTCTTACAGAACTCGGCATGGAGTTCGGGGAACTGCTGAGGGATTTCGAGTATCCACTGGCGCATAAGGTCATGGTTGGCTTCATCCCTTCGAAGCACGAATTTCTCGATGTGTCCCAGAATGTCACTGCCCCAACTGACAATGACATCAGCAATGCGCGTGTTGCTTTCGAGCGTGTATACCGATGCGCTGTTGTACTCGTCCATCAGGATGTGAAGCTGTTTCGCGACAGCACGGGAAAAGTCGACGGGGATTTTGTCGAACAGGCCGTCACAGAGAAAGAAGTCCAGCCGTTTGTCGGTGTCGATGTTCCTGATATTGAAGTTCAGCCATCCGGCAGGTTTGCCGTCATCGAAGAATACCAGCTTGTGAAACGGCCGCTCGTTTTCTACGCGGTACAACATCCTTTTCTTGTACTCGGACCACGATGACCTGACGAAGGAAGATCCATAGCGCTCGCTTGAGGCTACCATGTAGTCATAATACGATTCCCACATTTGATCGGTGAAGCTGGAATCGGTTATGCTCTTGACTTCGTACACATGCCCTCCTTCGATTCGTGCGTCATTTCAGCAGCAGAGTTCGTCAGCCCTCAACCGTCTACTCTGGTTCGGATCAGTTTGACGACAATCCCGCATTTCGACGGGTCGGGGCATCTCACGAACTCGGTCGTGACACCTTCTTTGTCGACGACCTTTTCGTACGGCGTGCCCTTGTAGTCCCACGGCAGGGTGCCGCCATACATCAGTGCCTTGATGAACCCGTCCATACTTCCGAGCAGCCACGGGCATATCTTGCCGTTGTCGACGGGGTAATTGAACCTGTGCCCGACCTGATAGCTGTTTTCACCGTCGCCGTAGTGCATCCACGCGCAGACACCCTCGTTGACAAAATCCGGCCGGACGACAACGCCGTCATGATGCTTGAGGCGGCCGCCGTTCCCTTCATATATCTCGATTTCCATCCTGTAGTGACTCATGGTTCCTCCCGTGCCCAAAGAACCTGTCCTGATATACGCAGGCTCTGCGTCAAAGGTTCGATATCATCGGTGCGGGATTACAGGGCTGTACTATTAATCTAATCGAAACTGCCATCATGTCAAGCGCAAGTGGGGGAGATTCGCTGGGGAGAGGGGCATAAGAAAAGGCCGGCACCAGGATGATACCGGCCGTGATCTTGTCTGTATCGAGATTATTCCTCGGCTTTCGGCTCTTCGGCCTTTGGTGCCTCAGCCTTCTTCGAAGTCTTTTTCAGCTTCTTGCGATCGACTTTCTTTTCTTCGATCCTGCTCTGCTTGCCAACGAGACCGCGCAGGTAGTAGAGTTTCGCACGGCGAACCTTACCTTGACGTACACGTTCGATTTTCGGCACATTAGGGGAATGCAGTGGGAAGACACGTTCGACACCGATGCCCGAGGAAATCTTGTAGACAGTGAATGTAGCGCCGGTGCCGGCTCCTCTTCTTCCGAGGACGGTACCCTGGAACACCTGAATACGCTCTTTTTCACCCTCGCGGATTTTCACGTGCACCTTGACCGTGTCACCGGGACCGAATTCGACCTTGCGGCCTTTAAGGCTGCCAGATTCGATTTTCGATATCAGATTCATGTTCATGGCGCATCAACTCCTTTATCGTTATTCATCTATCTTCGATTTGATCTCATCTATGATATTCTTGTCTTCTTCCGTCAGTTCAGCGCTGTCGAGCAGTTCGGGCCTGTGCCTGTATGTCTTTTCGAGCGACTTTTTCCTGCGAAACTTCCTGATGTTTTCGTGGTGGCCCGAAATGAGAACTTCGGGCACATCCAGACCCATGAATTCTTTCGGCCTCGTGTATTCCGGGTATCCCAGCAGCCCCGATGTGAAACTGTCGGTTTCCGCTGCCTCGAATTTGCTCATGTATCCCGGTATGAGTCTTGCGGTGGCTTCGATGATAATCAGCGCGGCGGCCTCTCCGCCCGTGAGGACGAAATCGCCGACCGAAATTTCTTCGATGTCGAACAGGTCAACGATTCTTTCATCGACGCCTTTGTATCTTCCGCAGACAACTATCAGGTGTTCTTCACGGCTGAAATCCTCGGCCATCTTCTGATCGAACCTCTTTCCCGAAGCTGAAGTCACCATGATTCGGTGCCTGAGGTTCGGGTGTCGGTCGATGCAATGCTTGATGCCTTTGTAGAGCGGTTCGACTTTCATGACCATTCCCGGTCCTCCGCCAAAAGGGGCATCATCAACGACCTGATGCTTATCTTCGGTGAATGAGCGGATGTCGTGTACCTCGATTCCGAGCAACCCATCTCCAACCGCTTTTCCGAGCAGCGACTCGGAGACCGCAGGGGAGATCATGCCGGGGAATATAGTCAGTACGTCGATGACCATTTCACTCGAATTCCAATCCGCTTAGAAGCTGAACCTCCATTCGTTTATTGTCAAGATCTACGTTTTTCACAACGTCCCTTGTCGCAGGGATCCTCAGTGTTCCTTTATCTCCTGTGACGACGTAGGCATCATTAGCCGGGTAATGCTCGATTTCGGTGATCGTTCCGAGCTTATCGCCTTCAATGGAGAAGACGTCCAGTCCGATCAAGTCGAAGTCGTAATATGTACCTTCTTCTAATTCCGGCAGATCGGCAGCCTCGATCTTGAGCAACGCGCCCTTGAGTTGGTCTGCCTGATCCCTGTCGTTCACATCCTCCAGTTTTACGAGCCATCCTTTGGCGGACTGCTTACAGCTTTCAACCACGTGCCGGGATTTCTCATCCTTGAGTTCGATCAACACACTGGCCAGTTCTTTGAACCTGTTCGGGTTGTCCGACAAGCTCTCGACCAGCAGAAGACCTTTTACCCCATGGGCTCGCTTGACACGACCGATGTCTACGAGATCGGGTCGTTTCATCTATTCGAGAATTTCCAGCACAGCACGCTTTCCCTGCTTTGCAGAGATCGCAGATATCAAAGTCCGAATGGCTTTGGCAGTCTGCCCTTTCTTGCCGATGACCTTTCCAAGATCTCCGGGCCCGACACGCAACTCATACACGGTGGTTTTGGAGCCCTGCACCTCGGTCAGTCGAACATCGTCGGGACTGTCAACCAGAGCGCGAACGATAGTCTCAATAAATTCCTTCACAGCTGTGCTCCTTCCGAATTATGAGTTCTCACTACCGCTGGCTTCGTCGGCTGGCGCCTCTTCAGCTTTGGCTTCCTCTGCCGGCGCCTATTCTGCTTTCGTTTCCTCGGCTGGTGCTTCTTCGGTCACTTCTGCTGCTGCTTTGGTTTTTTTCCGCCTCTTGGTGCGCTCGCGAATCGTGGTTTTGATCTCGATGCCGTCTCCCGACTGACCTTCTTTTACCTGCTCCCACTTGTCGAGCAGGTTGATCTGCCTGAATAGACTTGCTACGGTCTCGGACATCTGCGCGCCGTCTTTAAGCCACTTGAAGACCTTGTCCTCTTTAACATGAATAGTCGCGGGCTTTTCCATGGGATTGTAGTATCCGAGAGTCTCCAGGAATCTTCCATTCCTGGCGTATCTCGAGTCAGCTGCTACGAATCGGAAAAAGGGTCGTTTCTTCGCCCCCATCCTTCTCAAACGAATACGTACGGCCAATTAGTGACCTCCTTATGACTTAAACATTCCTTTGGCCAGGTCGTTTATCTGGCCGCGGGACAGCTTCTTTATCATCTTCTGCATCTGTGAGAACTGCTTCATGATTCGGTTGACATCGGTCAGGTCGTTCCCCGAACCGAGCGCAATGCGTCTCCGGCGCGATCCGTCGATAATCTGCGGCTTCAATCGTTCCTCAGGTGTCATCGACTGTATCATGGCCTCGATTCTGACCAGAGCGTGGTCGTCAACCTGTATATCCTTGATCGCCTTGCCCACACCGGGTATCATCGAGAGCACCGATTCCAGCGAGCCCATTTTCTTGAGCTGTTGAAGCTGGTTGCGGAAATCCTCGAACGTGAATGCCTCCTTCTGCAGTTTTTTATGCAGTTTCTCGGCCTCGCGTATGTCAACGGCATCCTGTGCCTTCTCCACGAGGGTCAGGACATCACCCATTCCGAGTATTCTCGAGGCCATGCGATCGGGATGGAATACTTCGAGATCGGACAGCGTTTCGCCTATGCCGACCATCTTGATAGGCTTGCCGGTGACCATCTTAATCGAAAGTGCGGCGCCTCCACGGGCGTCACCGTCCATCTTCGTCAGTATAACGCCAGTCAGGTCGAGTCTCTTGTTGAACTCAGATGCGATGTTGACAGCATCCTGACCGGTCATAGCATCGGCGATCAGAAGCAATTCATCGGGCGACACCTTTTCGCTTATCTTCTCGAGTTCGATCATCAACTTGTCGTCAATGTGAAGTCGTCCAGCCGTGTCGATAATGATCACGTCGTGGTTGGCTTCTTTCGCGAACTTGAGGGACTTGGCGGCTATCGCAACGGGGTCCTTGTCAACATGAAAGACCGGCATATTCACGCTCTTGCCCAGAACTTTGAGCTGCTCTACTGCGGCTGGCCTGTAGATGTCTGCTGCGACAAGCAGGGGAGACTTGTTCTTCTTGCGGAAATGCAGTGCGAGTTTGCCGCACATCGTGGTCTTTCCCGATCCCTGCAGCCCTACGATCATTACTATCGTGGGTGGTGAGGACGATATTGTCAATTCTGTCGCCTTGGAGCCGAGCAGGGATACCAGTTCCGAGTGGATGACCTTGATTACCTGCTGGCCGGGCGTTATTGACTGGAGGACATCCGAACCCAGAGCGGCTTCCTTTACGGACTTGATGAAGTCTTTGGCAACCTTGTAGTTGACATCAGCTTCAAGGAATGCGCGCCGGACCTCTTTAAGCGCGTCGGAGATGTTGGACTCGGTGAGTTTACCGTGTCCTTTCAACCGCTTAAAAATGCCTTCCAATTTGTATGTCAAATCATCAAACATAGTCTCACCCTTAAAAAGACAGACGCTAAATATACGAAAAAACCGTTAGCTGGCAACAGATTTTTGACGGTCAGGCGGTGTGGGAATGGTCAGGCATTGTCCGCCCCTGAATCGACAACCTGCCTCAGATTACTTATGAAATCAGCGTAGTTTTCTGACTTGTAGAATGATGATCCGGTAATGACAATATCGGCGCCAGCCTTGACAACTCTCGGAGCTGTCTCCATGTCGATGCCCCCGTCGACCGCGATTGCGCACTTAAGTTGCTGGCTGTCAATGAATTGGCGGGCGGCTGAGACCTTCTTGGTAGATGCCGGTATGAATTTCTGCCCGGCGAAGCCCGGATGAACCGACATAACCAGCAACCAGTCGGACTCAGGAATGCAGTACCGGGCAGCCTCGAATGGTGTGTTCGGTGAAATCGAGATGCCAGCCTGTATGCCGAGGCCATGAATCGACTTGAGCATGCCGACCGGGTCGGTCACGGTCTCATAGTGAATGGTCAGCACATCGGCACCAGCCTGAGTGTATACTTCGAGATAATCGCCGGGGTTCGAGATCATCAGGTGGACATCAAGAGGTATATCAGTATTGGCGTTCACGAACTTGACCATGCCCGGGCCGAACGTAAGATTTGGGACGAAGTGACCATCCATTATGTCGAGGTGGAAGAAATCCACCCCCGCGTCTTCAGTTTTCTTGATCTCATCGTATAGATGTCCGAGATCTGCTGCGAGTATTGAAGGCGATACTTTCAGCATTAATCCGTAACCGATACTTTGAGTTGGATACTCGATCCGATCTCCACCTTGGTTCCCGGTCTTTGTGATTGCCAGAGAACGGTGTTAGGAAGGAAGTCGGCATTAACAGTGTAATCTACTTTGTCAATAATCAGTCCGATTGAATCCGCGATACCCTCCGCATCGTTGAGATTTTTTCCGGTTAGCTCGGGAACGAAGACGATGTTTGTTTGCGCACCGCGATTGAAGAACAAGTGGACAGAGTCATCTTTCGGCAGAAGCGACCCCGCGGATGGTACCGTGTAGACGATGACGTTAACGGGCAGCGAGTCGTTTTCCGCCCAGTTGAAGGTTCCAGCGACAAGTCCCGCTTCTCTCAGCTTCAATTCACTTTGCCGCTGAGTGAATCCGATCAATTCCGGTACGGTCACCATTCGTCGTCCGGCAGAAATAACTACTTTGACGCGGCGTCCCCGTTTGACTTTCGATCCGCCCGGGGGAACCTGATTCATAATAGTGCCTTCGGGAAGTTCCGGGCTGGGTTCCTCGCCTGCGATGAAGATCTCGACTCCGACGGAGTCCATTATTGTCATAGCATCGGTGAGGGTTTGCCCCATGACATCCGGGAGTTCGAATTCATCTCCATGGCGTGTGATCCATGGCATCAGGAAGTTGTCGAAGAGAAGGAATAGAACGACAACGGCAAACAGGGGGATCAGCAGGTACTTGATTAAGACCTTCAGGAGTGTATTGTCCGGAATGAACCCGAGCATCTTGCGTTTGTCAGAATCTGTCATCTACTTGTTCCTGCATGCTCTGAATGCAAACATCCCTTCGTGCAATCCGTCGGGTGGCACCAACACTGCTTTGTCATCCCGCACGAACAGATGATATCTAAAAGCGGCTGGCACATCAAGACTAAAGTTTCGATGTGAGCGCAGGAATTCTCTCATGACCGAAGTTGTCTCAGCCGTCGAGAGGGTGCATACGCTGTAGACCAGTTTGCCGTGTGGTTTCAGGCGGTTTGCCAAAGTGGTCAGCAGTTCGAATTGAATCTTCGCAAGTTTATCTATATTTTCACTGCCCTGGATGTACTTGATCTCGGGATGTTTCGAGATCGTTCCGAGTCCGCTGCATGGCGCATCAACGAGGATTAGATCGTACTGACCTTCGGCAAGATTTCGCGCGTCTTCCATGACAATTGATATGGATGAAATGCCGAGTCTTTCAAAGTTCCTGCCCATCGTGTCAGCCCGTGCGGCATCGACTTCGACAGCGCTTATTCTCTCCGGTTTCCCGGTTATCCCCGCTATCGCGGCTGTTTTGCCACCGGGCGCGGCACATGCATCGAGTATCTGCTGCCCCGGTTCCGGTGAGAGCAGGTCTACGACAACTCCGGATGCGGTGTTCTGTACGAAACAATGGCCTTCCTGAAGCGGCTTGAAGGCAGTCAGGTCGATCGAGTCGGGAAGTTGAATGTACTCGGGATGGTCATCGACGACTTTGACGGTCGTACCGTTCTTCTTTGCGCCAACCAGAAGTTGATCTATCGAGGTCTTGATCGCGTTGACTCTCGCAGTTGTAACACAGCGAGTACTCAGGGCTTTCATAAATCTCTCAGCGGTATCCGCCCCGTAATCCTCCATCATCATCTCGACAAGCCACGCCGGCAGGCAGTACCTGATGGCGATTTCATCGAGACTGTTACCCGAAGGGAACACGGCGTCCAGATCCTGTGTCGATTCTGCTACCGCGCGCATTACGGCGTTTGAGTATCCGGTCAGACCTTCGCCGAGCATTGCACGAGTCAGTTTCACCGTTTCATTGATGGCCGCTGAGACCGGAACCTTCGAATCGGGTAGTAGTTGAAAAACTCCGGTTCTCATGACATTGCGCAAAAGACCCCGTTTCTTCGTGCTGCTGGCTTTCGAGTAGTTTTCTATGAGATAGTCGAGTCGTTCCAGATTGCGAATCGCACCGTAGACAAGGTGCGATACGAAGGCACGATCGCGATCGCTTAGCTTTTGCACCGAAAGATGTTTATCCAACAAATCGGGAAGCGGTCTCGGTTTCTTCTCGAAGTCGTGCAGGATTTTCACCGCGGTATGTCGCGGTTTGTCGAATTGACGGCGGTAGTGTGACATTCAATCAGATTAGAAGTTAGCAGGAGTATCCGCAAGCAAAAAAGCGCTCACAGGATATCGAATGGATTGAGGAACTGATCCTCCCGTTGAATGAGAAGGTCGATACGTTTCACACGGAGGCTGAGTACTTCCTCATTGTTCAAGCCGAACGCGGCGATGAGAACCTCGGAGGGCCGTGCAAAACAATTCGTCCCGATACCTGTCGTCATACTAAACAGTGTTATTCCATCTTGATCCTGAGTCTCAAGTCCGATTATACCGGGTCGTATCTCGACATCGATTACGTCGGTCTTCGTTTTTCGCTGAACCACAACGGACTCTTTCGCCAGGATTGCCTCGATTGCGCTCTGCGTTTCCTTGTGACCGAAGGGCACTTCAACCTCGTATTTCGCGACGTTGATAACTGCCGCGAGCGACTGGCTCTTGCCGAACACGGGCTTGGTCTGCAGGATAGTGAATCCACCCGGCAATGCAGCACCGAGCCGATCAAACATCTCCGTGTGGTATGGCGCTTCAAGCTGTATATCGAAGTACTCGGCATCGGAACTGTAACCGAGAGTCAATGGAGGGCCGAACGCGATTCGCTGATGGGGGTGAAATCCCTGTGAGTAGGCAATCGGCAACCTGCTTCTCCGTATCGCTCTTTCGAAAACTCGCGTGTTGTCGAGGTGTGAGAGGAACCTCACCTCCTCAGTCTTTGACCATTTGACGCGCACCCTGCTGTTGGGGACCTGCATGGTCGTGGTGCTCTTGACGCGCTTCGCCTTCCTTCCGAATTCAATCGGCGGAGCAGGCTTTTTGGGCGTAGTCACCGGCGATGTCGGAGCAGTATCGCCCGCGTCATCACCTTCTATCAGCTCTTTGGATCGGAGATTCTCGCGCATGAGATAATCTTTAGAGAGCCCCTTGGAAATGTGATCCCACGGAAGAGGTGCATCGTAAGGAATCTCATCGTGGTAATCGGATATCTCGAGATCGCAGGCTTTGAATGACTCCACCCACAAGTTGTAGTCAAGATGCTCTGTCCATGCGTCGAGTCGGGCGCCATTTTTGAACGCATGCTCGATCACGTCGCCAACCCTTCGATCTCCGCGTCCCAGAGCCGATTCGAGAAGCGTGACGTTGGCATTCCTGAATTTTACGTTCACCGTGCGCGGAGAGTTCTTGGAGATGAAACGTTGCTTCTCCATGATCTCATCGTGGCCGATTTGTTTCTCCCATTGCCACGGAGTGTGAGCCTTGGGGCAGAACGGGGAGGTAGTGACATTGATCGTACGTTTTCCCGGTTTGGTCTGCACAAACCTCACTATCTTCTTCAGCAGCGAGGCGACACCGAGAAGATCCTCCTCGGTTTCGGTCGGCAAACCGACCATGAAATACAACTTGAGGAGTTGGAAATCATTCTCAAAGGCGATCCTGACCGCTTCGAGAAATTCATCATCGGGAACGGGTTTGTTCACGACCTTCCGGAGCCTTTCCGTTCCAGCTTCCGGGGCGAGGGTGATCCCGGCACGTCGTGCCGCCCCCAGTTTCTTTATCAGTTCCGGCGAAAGACCTGTCGGCCGAAGCGATGGAAGCGACAATGTCACGTGTTGTTCGCCAAGCTTCGTTGAAAGCAGGCCGATCAGCTTCTCTAACTCTGAATAGTCGGATGATGACAGCGAGAGCAGGGTGACATCGGAGAACCCTGTTGCAGCTACTGCCGTGGTGACCTCATGGGCAATGTCTACTGCTTTGCGTTCTCGCTTCGGTCTGTAGATTATGCCGGCCTGACAGAATCGACAGCCCCTTCCGCATCCGCGCATGATCTCGACAGCAAGCCTGTCGTGAGTGACCTCGACGAAGGGTACTATCGGTTTTGAAGAGTAGAATTCGTCGGATAGCTCATCTACCTTGCGGGCGGTAATGACATCGGGGGCGTCATCGACCAGCTTCTTCAATCCTGAGAATCGTACGCCACTGTATTCAGCCCTATAGTAGGACGGTATGTACATACCGTTGATTGCAGAGAGGCGTTTGAGTATCTCCGCTCTCGTAGCCTCACCCTTGTCCCGCATGATTTCGGCTATTTCGACGACTGCCTCTTCGGCATCACCGAGGAACACCGCATCCGCGAATTGCGAAAGCGGTTCGGGGTTGAAGGTGCAGGTTCCGCCGAGCATCACGATTGGATCGTCTTCGCTCCTGTCGGCGCTTCGCAGGGGAATGCCGGCAAGATCGAGCATGTTGAGTACATTGGTGCTGCAAAGTTCGTACCCGACCGAAAAACCAACAACGTCGAAGTCTATCAGTGAAGTGTGAGATTCGAGAGAAAAAAGCGGTATGTTGCGGTCTCTAAGCCTTGGCTCCGCGTCGTCTCCGGGAGCGTATACACGTTCCGCAACTGCGTAATCCAGGCTATTGATTATGTGAT
>Ga0272443_10006928_pt1 | contig 11012 bp, 4 predicted proteins | sample SSMAcet12_FD_193581 | JGI IMG/M metagenome (GOLD analysis project Ga0272443, IMG submission 193581) | Marine sediment archaeal communities from Little Sippewissett salt marsh, Falmouth, MA, United States - SSM-Acet-12 | ecosystem: Environmental > Aquatic > Marine > Wetlands > Sediment ... | reverse complement strand
GATCTCCACCGATTTAGTTCGGCGGTCATCGTCCTCCTGCTGATTTCCGGTAAGCACCTTCTTGATTTGCTCATCTTTCAATTGATCGGTTCGGTACTCATCGCCGTCTAGCAGGCAGAGTGAACTATCGACATTGTCGCCCTTGAGCACCATACCACCAACCACAGTAAACGCATTCTTAGCCGCACCAAAACGGTACGTCTCGACGTATTTCTTCATACCAAGGCTGCTGGCAACCTTGTTGACTATGGCGGTTGCCAGGTCATCCTCAACAAGGATCTCTAAAGGCCGTTGCATCTGACCAGTCATCCTTCTCAGTGCATCCGGCTTTGTCTCATTCATGCAAGTTGTTTTGCCATCAACATTATGGAGATGACGGATGTTAATCAGTGATTGATAGTCTAACAGCTGCTCCCGATGAGAGGTAAAAACAATCTGAAGCTCTTTGTTCTTAGCGCGGCCATCGATTACCTTTATGAACTTCTCTAGAGCGTCACCATGTAATAGTATGTCCAATTCATCTATGAGAATGAGTCCGTTCTTTGGACTGGAAAAGATTGCTTCAAGTACATGAAGTAGTCGCTGTTCACCGGCACCCATGGATAATGTGGAGTAGCGAATTCCGGCAGACTTTAATCCGCCATACTTTTTCTTGCCTACGGTGTGTTCGTTCAATTCGTCATAGTTGCGATTAAATACTGTAGCCAGGGCACGAAGAATCTGTGCGCCAGTAGCGTCAGTTCGAGTTGTAGTTGAATAGTCTATTTTGTAATCACGCGTTTCTAGCTCGATCTGCGGGACACAACTACTCACTCCAATATATGCAACATGCCTGGATGGTCGCTTGTCATACCTAGGTCCCCATCGGGTAGATTTCTTCTGGTATTCTACCACGATCTCCTTGAACTTTGTCTCTTTGATTTGATATGAGTGGGTAAGTTCGAGTCTACTACCATCCCACAGCGCATCTGTATTTGGCGTAAAGAAATAACTGAACTTGTAGTTGAATTGGTTTGATCCCGCTGGTGGTTGATAGCAGCATGCTAAGGCGTGAAGTATAGTTGACTTGCCACAGCAGTTGGGACCAAAAATGCCTGTAAGCGGATTATTCTCGAAGCTGATCTCCTGAAGATCAGTGAGATTTTTCAAGCTGTAGACCTTCATCGAGTGAACTTTGTGACCTGTGCGTAAAGGTTCGGCTGGAGGCATCACTATAATCCTCTCCGCTTGAACTCGTTCCAGGCAGCCTTATAGTCCTTTTCACGGTCAGGCCGATCAAAGGGGGGGGTATAGACAAGGAGGCGGTCCACAGGCCCTTCTATAGGCTTTGGGTAGTCTGGACAAGGACAGTCAAGTTCCGTTCCATCAGACAAGCGTATTTTGGCATGCGCTTTCCGATAGTCTGGCATAACATCTTCTGTAATCCATTTCTCAACTGATCCGGACTTCATCTCTCGTGCCTCATTCCATTCATGACGGGTCAAACCAACGCCTGGAAGGCCTTTGCTACATGTGAATACAATTCGCCCATTTCGGTCGTACCATGTATCATTTTCATTTTGACGAAGTACCGGAAACTGTATGCGATAGATGGCACAAAGTTCCTCTAAATCTAAACCAAGGCTCATTGCAACAAGAACATCTAGCTCTACTAACGCCTGTCTGCGAGTAAAATCTGATCGAAGTGCAAATGACATATCCCATTTAGATTCAAGTGTGCTGAAGAAATTCGATTTTAGTCGTTCATCTGAGCGGGTCCACGAATCACCTCTATACTTTTCTTCCCAACTATCTGACCATAAGCTATTATAATGCTCACTTACACAATTCAGTACAAGTGTCCGCACGCTCATACTACTTGATGTATTTGTAGTAATGAGCGGCAGGTGTGACGCAGCTTCCGCCTTCAGGTTAGATTTTCCGGTAGTCTTGAGAAAGAAATCATAGGGTAGAGAGGCAAATGCAGCCGATAGCACTACCATTAACTTGTTGTCTTTGAATGTAAAGCTGTAGCACGCATCAATATGACCGGTTCCTGGGGGGATGATACAAGCAATTAGTGTTCTCTCACCCGCCTGACTAAGCATCTTCCGCGTTACTAGCTTGTAAGACTCAGTTACTGCTAAGGACGTATTCCACTTCGTTTTGGGCGACTTGTCTCTATAGTGATGTGCTGCCGCAATTGGGATATAATTGGTTCTAGGAAGGAAATCTGCTGCAAGCGTGCTTAAGTCAAGTTTGTCATACGCTCTATGTGTTTCGCAAATACGCCTAGGTGTCTGATGTAAAGGATTCGCCACATATATGTGCGGACCTGAAAAGATTAAATCATCGGCTGAAGATGCAAATTGTGTTGCACGTCGGATAATACCATCCCTTTGACCACTTGATTCACCCCACATTTCTGTGGGTGTTACAGAATCGTAAATATCTCCCAGTCTCTTAGTATCTCTCACGAGTTTACTTATCACCGAAGGTATCTGTATTGTATGTATAATCGGTAAACGTGCATAAGATGGCTGTAATCCAGCTCTCTCGTAAACATCTGCGAAAAGCTGGAGCATATTATCATTAATAGTGATAACTCTACTTTTGTGACCTCTTAGTTCCCAATTATTTTTATCATCTTTGATCCCAGGGACGTTACCGCGACCGTCATGTTGATAGCAGGAATCAATCGTGGACGGATGAAACAGATTACATATAACATTGAACAATACTCTGTCACTACGTGAAGAAAAGACGGAAAGCTCGAAGTTCTTGGCATTACCAACATCCGCGAATAGTTTCTTTTCGTTTTCGAAATGAAACCAATATTTTAAACGATGATAACATTCATCTCTAAGTGTCATCCCCTTGGGATCATTGTAGATACCCTCATCAGTTACAAAAGCTGATATTCCGTCACTACTAGCCAACATCCATGACTGGACAACAAAGCACTTATACAAATTGGTTTGAACACCCTCTAAAGATACATAGTTATGTCTTGAGTTTAAGTATAAGAGATTCCCAAATTGCTCTTCAAATGCCGACAGATACTCGAATAAATGATTTTCTTCAGAAAGTATTTCATTGCGAAGCTTCGAAATACGAGGAGATGTAAGTTTCTGAATACTCAATAGCGGTTCAATATCACCCAAAATACCACTCTCATTCCACTCCATTTTAATCCACGGGGGGTTGCCAAGCACAAGGTCGAAACCGCTTCGATCCGCAAAAGTGTCGGAGAACTCGAGTTCCCAATGATGGAAACGATATGTAGCACTGATCTCGTCTACGAATCTTATACGAGGTACTTCTTTGGCAAGTTTTTCTACGTCGACGAATCCAAACTCGTCTTTTAATGCTAACATTTCCTGTTTTGAAGCCGTTACAGGAAACAAGGTGAATTGACTGTTTTTGTCAGAAGTGGGAACTTCTGCTTGCCCTTCCAGGATCAGTTGTATATCGGTCAGGTACTCATCGCGGGTCGGCAGCATTTCCGCCTTCTCTATGGGCCAGAACCACAAGGCGCACCAATAATCCATTACTAGCTTCAGACGGCGATATAGGCTTGAATTTCTCACGTTCTTTGAAAGCATTTCCTGCGAGTACTTCAGGTCCTTGTCACGAATGCTGGTGAACTCACTGTTATCTGAAAGATGAGTCGTGCCGAAAATGTAAATAGGATCCGTAGTAGCCTCTCTGAGCCTGCGTAATTGATCAGTATGCTTGTCCCAAAGCCTATCAACTGAATGTGAGAGTTTCTTGAGTATGCGGATTTGATCATCAGTAAATGGTTTCAGAAACTCTCGTCGCCATTTGTCGATTTTCGTGATGTGTTCCGCAGCGAGCCCTTTGACAACTTTGTCTTGATAATGTGCCATCCCTGCATCGGGGACGAAGAAGTGGTATATCTTCCCGACTCGATCATCGACTTCCGATTTTGGAGGGTTCTTTCCCGCGTCTGTTGGCCAGTAACGCTTGGGAATTTCATCTAACCAGGTCTTTTTGCCTTTGGCTTTGCTCCTTAATAGGGCTGAGTCAAACATTTGACGCCTGGCGCCTACAAGAGAGTTTCCGGCCGCTAACTGCATACCAAACCACGGTACAAAGCCTCCAGAATGAATGGAGTTTAGCCAGAGCGATACTTCAGCCAATTCCACAGCAATGGGATTCAGATCAACACCAAAAACATTGCGATCAGCAATCAGCATCTTGACTTTTTGCCGCTCGCGAGTGTACTCGTCGGGTGGCAGGACCTGATCAAGTTCCTTTTGCTTCAGCTGCATATATGTGTCAGCAAGCTGATTGATAGCCTCGTTTAAGAACGCTGCGCTACCCATTGCCGGCTCGCAAATGGTCAGGTTGAGAATTTCATCTGCAGTCTTATCTTTTAGGAGTTCCTTAAGCGCATACTTGACCAGGCACTTGGTAAGAACTTCAGGTGTATAGTAGCTGGCTGACTTCTCTCTATCACGTCCGGCCAGACGATATATAAAAGTACCTTTAGGGTACTTCCGCAGAGTACCTTTCCTCCATGCCGGATTCCTCTCCTGGTCCTCAGATGTATTGAAGACCTTTTCTTCGTCCTTGTACTTGGGCAGATCATCCTCTTTGACGAAGAAAGCTTGGTCGAGCTCATTGACTCGATCCTGGTCAGCACGCTTGACCTCATACAGGTCCGTCTCGGCAAAGAACCCGCGATAGGAAAGCAGACCTTCATATACCGCACCTAGCTGGTTGATACCGAGCTGTGCATAGCTGATTCTACCTCGGCGATTCTTTCGGCCTCCTTTGGGACGAGATAGTGACATTAACTCGAGAACACGCTGCAATACTACATTTCTGAACTTTACTCTATTCAGAAGTGGTGTTCGCTCAGGATCAAACAGATGCGACTTTAGGGGGTGGAGGGTAAACGAGTGATGTTGAGGTTTTCCTTCCAGTTCTAATGATGCCTGCTTTGCTGGTTCGAATCCGTTATATACGAGGTTGAAGAGCATTGAGATAGACTCGTGAAGAAAGTGACCGTTTCGAGATTCCTGAGTCGTCAGCGGTACTAATTCAAGATCACGTAGCGACTCCAGACTATAGCCACTCAGGTACACCTTGCTCTTCATCTCTGCATAGCCAAGCTCTGGTCTGGCTTCGATGTAGAAAAGGAACAGCAGTCGGTACATATACCGAAGGCACTCAATGGTCAGTTGATCTGAATACTCCTTTCCGTAGATTCCTTCTTTCAGAGTGTTGCGGAGATAGTGTATTGCCTCATTACCAAGAACCTCGATCGCTTCACGAAGCGAATACTTGAGGTCCTCAGAAACCTGGAACGCATGTTTGTGGGATTGATCATCGAGCGTGTCTAAGAGGGCTTGTCCGTCATCAGGACAAATGCTATAGCGATGCAGTAGAGCAGCCATTGCCTTAAAGGTGGATGGCTCTCTGCGCCCGAAGATCTCGTTGATATCGAAGCGTAGCAGCCGCTTTTCATTCCATTTGCTGCGATCGATCAGGACAATAGAATTGAAGTCGAGCAATAGAATCCACCGTGGCGGTTGACTGAGACCAAATATCTCACGAGTTATTATCTCTACATATTCTTTATCCAGAATCTTTATTTCATCAGATTCAGGATATTGCTCAGGTAGGAGCTGTTGTTGTAGGGGATCTTCAGGCTCCGTTACCGGCGTAACTGACTCCAGGATCCAAAGGTCTGGTGCCCCCGATGATTTGGCAATTTCTCCCAGAATTGGAATCACTGCGCCGGTTTCTGTAAACCGCAATCCCGGTTCAATTTCATATCCGAGTGTATTGAGTAAGCTATAGACAAACTCACTTTGACCGGCAAGAACGTCTGAGAGACGACGCAACTTTTCCAAATCGGCTTTGGTTTTGAAGTAGTCTTTGGGCAGAGCTCTCAGTAGCTGGTCCGGCGGCTTCTTGCCACCTTCTTCGGATTCAGCTTTCCAACGTGAAAAGATTTCCTTTAAATCATCTTCGAGAATCGCCCTCAGATAGTGGTTGGTGTAAAACTCATTCTCGTTGCTTATTCCAGTGGTATCTATCGGCATCAGTTACCTCCCCACAGAACAGCAGCGATCCGAAGATACGGATTGTCCTCGGTGGTCATAGTGTCTTCTATCCACTCCAAGTACTCATCGAAAAGCCTATCTATTTCGCGGCGCTGGTTATCTCGCCGATTCTTGCGTATTTTTGTCAACTCACCATCAAATTCCAACTCCAGCTGTTTAAAGCGACGACTACGAAGGGATTCTAACCGAGACAAATGATCATTGAGCTTAGGATTGTTAAGGTCTTCCCATTCCTTACGATGTTTGGTCATCACATCCTTTGATTTTGCGACCACGGTTGGAAGCAATTCTGTCAAGACTTCGCCATCGGTTTTGCTTCCAGGATTGGCGATTTTGCGCTTTCCTAATCCGGCAATCCTAAACACGTCTTCTAAATCTAGCTCCTCATCAAAGTTGTGACCTCGGAATCTCATACCGAACCAGCGATCAATTAGAGGATGTCCCTTTCGGTTTGGGACTAATCCAGACACAATGAAAATACTCTCATCTTTCTTGAGTGAGTCGGGCAGAGTCAGAATCGGAGCTTCATGCCGTTGGAATGCCGACATCACTTTGTCAGTAACCCACTCTGCAACAGGATGTTGTTCCCACAGAAGGTGCAGTTTTGGCCAAAGGCGGTCTTCTTTCCTGCACTCTGCAATCTCTGCCTGTATCTTATCGCGATTTGCACTCAGAAGTATCTGACCGTCATGTATTTCGATCTCAGGTGGAAGGAACCTAAGACGTCGTTCAAGTTCGCCTGGTATAGTAAGTGCAATGAACTCTTCGGTATCATCAGCTTCGTATTGGATCTTCATCTGACGGTCGATAAACCGAAGACCGTGTTTCAGGTAGCTATATGCACTGGAGAAAAGTGACGGCGTGGCCGCAATGGCATCTTCGGCCTCCTGACCCGTAGGGAACGTGATGTCTCCCATTAGGATTGCAAGAGGATCAACCTCCTTCTTCTCAATGTGCCTATCAAACTGTTCTACCGAGAGACCACGCTCTATAGCCTCAGCGGTTTTCTTTTCTTCTTCTTCTTGATCGTAGATGCCCGTGAACTCAGAAGGATCTCCAATGTTCTTTACAACCTGATCATCCTTCTCAGTGAGCAATTCAAGAATTCGAAGGTCGCCTTTGATCTTTGGGTTATCACATTGAGTGATGAGGTAGGTGATGAGTGGAACTCGAGTTTGACCATATCGATCAATTCGACCATTCCTCTGCTGAAAGACCATAAGGGACCAAGGAATATCGAAGTGAATCAAACGATGAGAGAGATAATGCAAATTGATGCCTTCAGCCGCCACATCAGAAGCTAACAATAGGCGTAATTTGTCGGATTCCCTACCAAACCGTTCAACGATCTCCTGCTGCTCAACATCAGAGAGGCTTCCATACAGTGAAGCAACTTGCTTTGAACCTAAGTTAAGATCGGCCGGTAGATTCTGCTCTAGGAAATGGAGAGTCTCTATACGTTCTGTGAATATCACAAGCCTATCTGAAGTGTCGTTTCCTGTCCAGGCTGATTTCTCTATTTCTGCCAACAGCTTTTGATACTTACTGAATCTTTGCGGGGTTATAACCGAGACCAAGTCCAAGAGAGTCGTGAGCTTTGTTATGTCTTCAGCAAATCGAGGATCGTTCGCACTTTCTAGTTTCTTAATGCGACTACGAGCTGTGACTGCGCACGCGGCGGGGCTGGAAAACAGAGCTTTTTCGAGTGTAGTCTTGAAAAGCATGCTGCCGCCTCGATGTTGGTCCAGATTTGAAAACTCAAGGTTGGAGAAGAAATCGAATACCTGCTCCTCGGGACCGGAGGCTGAGCAATAAGCACGTGAAATAGCTCGTTCCTTGAATGATAAGGACACTTGGTCCTTAATGTCCTTCTTAAAACGGCGTATGAACAATCCTCGTATGTCTTCCGGTCCGTAATCGTCTAGATTAGTAATGGCAGTCGGATTCAGCATGTTCATAAGGCTGGCAAATGACCGTTTCTTCCCATCGTGCGGTGTTGCTGATAGCATAACGAGTGTATCCGATCGCGATGACAGTAATCGTGCCAACTTTGACCGCATTGAGCTAGTACCACGTTCAGCAACATTGTGCGCTTCATCAATGACTATGACGTCCCAAAAACAATTCTCGATGTAGGCCCTGTATTCAGCCTCCTGCTTTAAAGTATCTATGGAGATTATGGCTTTATCATAATAGTAGAATGGATTCTGATTGGATGGGATCTTAGTGCGGATCCTTTGGATACCAACGGAGTCAAGCCTAACTAATGGTATTGTGAAACGAGCCCATAACTCTTTCTGAAACTGAGTTAGCATGCTTTTCACGGCCAAGACCAAGATACGCTTTCCCCGCCCCCTCTTTATCAGCTCACTCAGTAGAATGCCACATTCAATAGTCTTACCTAGTCCAACGGCATCGGCAATGAGTATTCTCTGTCGAGGTTCTCTCAATGCCTGAATTGTTGGATCCAATTGGTAAGGGACAGTATCCATTGCTCCTTTGTGCCCTATATATACTCTTTCATCTGTAGGTGCCGACTGCCGAAGCAGGCTCTCAAGATAAACAACAGAGTCTGCGTACTCCCGAGACTGATCCGGAACTAAGCGAGTCTCTTCTGGTCGTAGAACGCGCATTGACTCCTCAAGCTCGGTGAGGAATGTCGCTTCTTTCTCTCTGACTAACTCCGAAAGGCCAACACAAGAAACAGCTTGCCCACCGCTAAAAGTCCGATCAACTCGTCTTACTAACCATTCAGAATCCCTTACGAGAATCCTCGCCCCGGGAGCCAGTCTGACCTCAATTGGAGACACAAGGCTTGATACTGGCTTATTACTCATTGGAGCTTCCCTCCTGCGGACGGCTGTTGGCCTCCCCTCGACGGACCCATTCGTCTACTTCTTCTCTTTGAAACTTCCAGAGTCGACCAATGCGATGGGCTGGCATGTCCTTCTCAGAAATCCACTTGTAGACTGTGTCTCGTTTCACACCCAAGTACACCGCGATTTCGTCTACAGAAAGCCAACGGTCTTCCATACATTACTCCGCTTTGATAGGATTGAATGCTCCAGAAGATCTTACTCCTTCAGTGACCCGAAAAAGTAGCTGGCGATCAATTCGGTGGCATTCATCAGTATTAACCGGGTTTAACTGGCATAAACTGCAATAAAACAAGACAAAAGTCAAGGGCTTAAATGCGATAACGTTGAGTGGAATCTACCGGATGCACAAAAAGAGAGGACTTAAGATCAGATCCTAAGCCCTTTTGGGGGTGTTTCTCATTCAACTAGTCGCATTTGATGGACTGTTGAAAGAGGAACGGGGGTAAAGTACAAATCTCGCTCAATCGACAGATTGAGCGGGCCACGGACTTCCTGAAGTTCAGAAAGCCGGAAGTAGCCCAATTCGGTTTCTAATCCGATTACAAGTCCAAAGAACAGGTCATCACCATCGAACTCAATGGCATACCAGGTCCAATTCGCAACCGGAGTGAAGAACTTCCAACAGGAAGGATGACATAAAACAAGCAATATAAATAACTATTTGTGAAAAAATGATTGGAAATGATTATCCATAATCACAACCTATCCAATTTTAACTTTATTAATACTCTTCTTCAAATGTTGGCTAGTCTGATGTGTGTAAATCATCGTAGTTGAAAGGTCTTTATGGCCTAGAATTGTTGCCATTGTGGCAGCATCAACACCCTTCATTTGCATGTGGCTATTAAATGTATGCCGGAAATCATGAGTTCTAGATACACCTTTAAGACCGGCCAGTTTTGCTGCTTTAATTAAGACTCGTCTTAAATCGTCTGTTGATAATTTCTTTCCTGCCGCGGATTTGAAAATCAATCCTTTTTGCGGAGACATCTTACTCAAGAGCTTAATTGACGTATCATTTAAATAAAATGAACGTTCTGAAGTTTTTGGTGTCCAACCATCTTTTGGCCTTATTTTTATTAAGCCAATATCCAATTCTACATCTTGCCAGGTAAGATTACATAGTTCCCCAGCTCGTAGCCCAGTATTTAGGAGAAACTTGAATATGGCCCCATATACTTTAAGTCTGATATCATTGGTGGCAAGCTCAGCAACTGCTTTTAGAAGTAACTTAGATTCTTTGTCTGAGAGGATTCTCGCCTCTTTTTTTGGTTTTGGACGTAATTTCTTAATGTTGCGCGTAGGTGGAGTGGTAATAAGGTCTCGCCTGAAAGCCCAATTAAAGGCAATGGCCAACATGGTAACCTCGTTATTGACAGTTTGTGGTAACGGTAATCTCTTCTCTGAGTGGTTGCCTGGTTTTTCACCATCAGCAGCAATCTTAAGTTCTATAGACCGCAGTCTGCGTTTTTGGTAAGATTCGATCGTATCTCGGGTTATTTGAGACAGATGCTTAAGCCTTGGATGATACATCTTAAGATAAGTTATAAAGGTGTTTATAACTGATAGATATCTTTTAACTGTTCCTGGAGCAGAGCGATCCCTGATATAATCAGCATACTCTTGAAAAAAATCGTCAATACGTCTCTCTTTGATAGAAATTCCAAGTTTTTCCCAATGCTGAGATTTTTCTAAGGAATCTATTTCTCTTTTTAGTATCTGGGCCTCATTATAGGTTCCAGCTTTAAACCATTTGCGAATCCCGCCTTTGGAAACGACCACGTAATGAGTCTTTTTCCCGTTCTTATTTTTCTTTGACTGAATACTGGCCATCATTCCTCCGTTAGAAACACGTTAGAAAATATAAAAAACGGAGAAGTAATTGTCAATAACTTATTGTAACATAATGAAATATTTGGTTAGAAAAAAATAAAGCGGAGGAGGTAGGATTCGAACCCACGGTACCTTGCGGTACAACGGTTTTCAAGACCGCCGCTTTCGACCTCTCAGCCACTCCTCCGACAGAATTCTACTCCCGTGAATTAAGGCCGAAACT
>Ga0272443_10006927_pt1 | contig 11012 bp, 13 predicted proteins | sample SSMAcet12_FD_193581 | JGI IMG/M metagenome (GOLD analysis project Ga0272443, IMG submission 193581) | Marine sediment archaeal communities from Little Sippewissett salt marsh, Falmouth, MA, United States - SSM-Acet-12 | ecosystem: Environmental > Aquatic > Marine > Wetlands > Sediment ... | reverse complement strand
AATTTATACTAAAAGTGTGTCAATTAAATTTAAGTTCATTAAATGAATACTATTGTTCAGGAAACCTATACCATTTTTTAAGGCTCTAATTTCAGCTGCTCTCTAGTATGCTATTGATATCATTGATCATTCTAGCTCAAGAAAGATGCCGAGGGTAGTAATCGGATAACCATAGCAGGGTGCTTAAATCTGAATGAAAATCGGTGTTAATGAAAATCCAACCTTTCGGTCAAATACCTGGCTTGCTAGGTTCAAATATCTCATAAAGTGATGCAGTATTATGAGTGTTAAGATTATCAATCACCAATCGTACTTTGATGGCATTCGGATAGCGCTCAGCCAGCATTTCCTTGATTTGCAGCGCCCAATCCTTTCTTGTTCGACGTTCGCTGAGCGCTACATGCCGTCTGCCCGCAAGTGGTTCCACTTCCATGAAGATTTGGGCGACCCCTTTTCTGACGTATTAATCGTCCACACAAGAAGGCTTTCCAGGCGCACATGGGATCGGGTTTCTCACCTCACCGACCATTTGTTTACTAGATTCATCCATACATACTACCGGATAATCCGGGTCGTACGGCAGGTGATAAAGTTCGAGAATATCCTCCATGGTCACTACGAATGCCACATTTTTCTCTGGACGGATTTTCTATTACCTGCTTCGGTGAGGCTTAAGTTCATCTTTTTTATTATCCTCTTTTCTGACATGTGGAATACCGATTCGGTAAATTTCAATTCAACGGCCTTATCAGCTGGCAGCCTAACCGTCCACCGGCGATATCCGTCCGGAGTTTCCGAGCAAGCCAATGCGATTAATCTCGCCTCAAAAGCCCCGTCAAGTTTGACCTCCCGGAGCGGTTTTTCGCGAGGCTTGCGCTCTAAAGCCGCCTCCAGTCCTTCTTCGACAAACCTTTTCTTCAGATGCTCTAGTGCTCGGCTGCTAATCCCAAGCGCTTCTGCCACATCAGCGACATTCCAGCTAGGTCCCCCCGGTCCGGCATCACAGAGCAGCAAAGCGCGGGCACGGAGAAATCGTCTGGCATGGATTTTCCCTCGGTGTCTCAGGGTCTCAAGTTCTTTGATTTCTTATTCGGAAAGCGTAACTCGGTATCTTGGTGCCATGGCGATCTCCATTATAGCTTTACCGCCATGGTCTCATATATATTTAACATGCGAAATTTAAAAGTCTAAATGGTACTAATACATTGTACAGCTTAAAATGTCGGATATAATCGTTTCAGCTTTATTCTTGCATCTGACGTGCGAAACTGCCAATCAACCGTTGATTTAGGTTATTACGATCATCGTTCCATACTGATACTTTTGCGCGAACTTTTTCAATACAATCAATACGTTTTGAAAGACATTGGCCCTTTAATACGCTGAGTTCAATCTCGGCTATATTTAACCAACTCCCATGCTTAGGGGTGTAATGAATTTCAAGTCGCTCGGCCAGGCTTCGGGCTTTCTCCGGCGGAAATGCTTCATACAAGGATGCGGTTTTATGTGTGTTCAGATTATCTGCGACCAATATCACTTTATCCGCATTAGCATATCTTTTATCAAGCATCTCTTCGATAAAATGAGCCCAATCAATCTTTGTTCGATGTTCAGTAATTTTTACCTTGCGCTTTCCTCCGAGTGGTTCAACTTCCATAAATATGCTTGCAACGCCTTTGAGGACATATTCGTCATCCATCAAAACCGGATGACCAGGCGTTGCCGCTATGGGTTCATGAACTTCGCCAATCAACTGCATGCTCGATTCGTTCATGCATACAACCGGATAGTGTTGGTTGTAAGGACGAGCATAGACTTCCAGGATATCCTCCATCGCTGCTACGAAAGCCGCGTTTTGATCCGGCGGTATTTTCCAGTATTTGCTGAGATGAGGCTTAAATTCATTTTTTTTAAGGTATTGCAAACGGTCATCGGTGAAACACTCTGTACAATATTTAATTCACCCAGCTTTTCAGCCAGTAACCTGACTGTCCAACGCTTTCGTCCCTCAGGTGGATCCGAGCAGGCTAAACCGATTAATTTGGCTTCAAAATCGCCCCCAAACTGGATTTCCCTCGGTGGTGTAGTCCGTTTTTTTCGTTCGATCGCATTAGGAAGACCTTCTTCGACAAATCTCTTTTTCAATTTCTCAAGACTTCTGGGAGTAGTCCCCAAAGCCTCGGCTGCATTAGCAACAAGCCATTTAGGACCATACTCACCGGCATCCAACAGGAGTAAAGCACGAGCATATAATACTTTCCGGGCGGCTCTTTTGCCTTTGGTGGAAATCGCTACCAGATCTTTACGTTCTTCTTTTGTTAACGTAACTCGATATCGTGGTGCCATTTCTCGTCTCCCATTTTTTGTACACTGTTGGAGATAAGAATAGCACATATATTTTATTTAGCGAAGTTTTAAGTTTTACATTGTACTAGTTTGGAAAAATGAAATCCAATTCATGAAACTCAGGAGGTCTATGATGAATTATGACGTCATCATTGTGGGATGCGGTATAGCCGGTTTGGCCGCTGCTTGCTCGGCAGCGGAGGAAGGAGTGAAGGTGGGTCTTGTAGAGCGTGCAACGAAAGAAGAGAGCGGGGGTAACACCAGGTACACACAAGCATTTCTAAGAATCAAGAGCAATGGAGAGGTGCGAGACGATTTTGAGGATCAGCTGGCGGGAGCTTCTAATCCGACTATCGATCCGGCTCTGTTACAGCACAGCATGAAACCCTATGAAGAGTGGCCTCCATTGCTCAAGGCTTACGCCTTTACGGATTCTATGCTCATAAAAGCTTTTGCGGACGGAGTCCCTGAGAGCATTGCATGGTTGTGCAAACAAGGAATTACGTTGACGCCTTCTTGGCCTTGGTTGGGGGAACCGCAAAGAATGGCTCCCAGCGGTGGCGGATTGGCGATCATCGAGATTCTGACTCAAAGGGCGGAGGAGCTGGGCGTGCATTTTCATTATGAGACTGTAGCGCGATCGTTAGTTCAAAATCAAAAGGGAGACGTGCGAGGCCTGCGGGCATGGTGTAAATATAACGGCGTGGAGGAGCTTGGTTCTAAAGCTGTGGTGCTCGCCTGTGGTGGGTTCGAGGGAAATTTGGAGATGAGCACAAAATACCTTGGACTTAATGCCCATTTTCTGAGACCAGTTTGCCGTGGGGGAATGTATAACAAGGGTGAGGGCATTGAAATGGCTCTCAAGATTGGAGCTGCACCTGCGGGCCAATATGACAATTTTTTAGGAGAACCGATCGATCCAAGGTCTGGTAAAGCGGAAGCTAGTGTTATGTATTACATATTCGGGATTCTAGTAAACAAGCTGGGAAAAAGGTTCATGGATGAAGGATCGGAGATGTTGGAATGGACATTGGGTGACATACCCCGGGCCATCATCAACCAGCCCGGCGGGATTGCCTATATCATATATGATCTCAAGAAGGTTGAAAATGTACCGCTGTGGGAAAAACTGGGGAATTCGGATAAGCAGCCAATCCGGGCCGGATCGATTGGCGAATTGGCATCGAAAATAGAAGTCAATCCCGCTGAGTTGGAGAGAACTATCAAGAGCTTCAATTCTTCCGTGCAGGATGGGAAGTTCGAACCGCTAAAGCTAGATGGAAAATGCACGAAGGGGATTGAGCCTCCAAAATCAAACTGGGCACTGCTTATAGATGAGAATGACCTCTACTGTTATCCAATTGTCGCATCTAATGTTTTTACTTTCGGCGGTCTGAAGGTAACATCTAATTCGGAGGTTGTAAACCTTGACGGCAGTCCAATTCCAGGGCTCTACGCCGCTGGAGAGACAGTAGGGATGTTCTACGAGAAGTATATTGGCAGTATATCCGTCTTGAGAGGTTTGGTGTTTGGTCGGATGGCAGGGAAGCATTCTGCCACACAAATTGCCTCTGGAAGACTTTGAAGGGTTTGGCCTTAGGCGAAGTTGGACCAACATCAGAAATTGGTGGCTATGGAGTAGCTATTTGTTGGATGAGCTTGTTATTGGCGAAGAATAGTGCCAGTTGGCTGTGTAACCACTGCGAGGAGAAAAAGTGAGAATCTGGTATCAGACAGGCAGCACCTATAGGTATGATTTGAGCCGTGAAGCTTACGGCAGAACTCTGGAAGAGCAGTGCAAAAGGGCTGCTCGATCGGATAGCGAAGTTTATGTTACAGGCGTGCCCGTATCTCAGCCTGGAATAGACCGATTTAAGTCTCTGATGTACTACCATACCAATCAAATGCTAAATGGTATGATACGCGCGGAAAAAGAAGGTTATGACGTTGTGGTTATTGGTAACTCCTATGATATTGGCTTTGATGAGGCGCGAGAGATGTTGGAGATACCGGTAGTGGGCATAGCTCATTCGAACTTCTATGTTGCAGCCATGATTGGGGAGCTTTTTGCTGTGCTCACTTGCGAATATCATATTGCCGAAAGATACCGGCAGATGATTCGGCGCTATGGAATGGAGAGTAAGTTTCTCGGGACCTATGTCCATTCCATTCCAGAAATCGAATTGATTCGAGGCGTCGAAAAGCCAGATGCAGTCATGGAAGAATTCAAAAGGGTTGCGGAGAAGGCCGTGGCTGATGGGGCTTCTGTACTGATTTGTGTCCCGGCCCCTATCTATGCACTTTTCTACCAAAGGGGCGGTCTGAGTAGTGTGAACGGTGCCACCCTTCTTGATCCAGTGGCGACGGCCATCAAAATGGGGGAGTTTTTAGTGGAGCTAAAAGAGCTTGGTATGGACGTCTCACGCAAGCTGGGAGTGTATGGCTCACCCGGCAAGGAACTGTTGAAGAAGACATTCGAAACGTATGGTCCGAGCTTTCGAATCGAACACTAGCTCTCGATGCCTTAAGGGTCCAGGGAAATGAGCCACCCGTGTGCCGGCCAGCGTGAAGCGATATTATTCCTAAGCAATTTCATGAGTTTTGGAGGCATTTATGACTGGACCTAAGATCTATTTGGCACGTATGCAGTGTGAGCCAAGTTTTGTGCCGCAATTTACCAAGTGGTACATTAACAAGCACACTGTAGACCTGATTGAGGCAGGCTTTCTAAGCTGCCAGTACTATCATTGCGATGTGGGATATCCGAATATCTGCAATGTATACGAGATACCAGGGCCTGAGCTTTTCTCAACCGACATTTACCAACAAGCCCGAAAAGTTGACGAAGAGCGGCCTGATGTGCTGTCGCACATCACCGATCGTACGAACACCATCTACGAAGTCCTTTCCGTCCTAAAGGTTGATAAAAGCAAGCAAGGAGCCTTGGAGTTTCCTGGCGGGGATATCGATGCACCGGCGGTCGCTGTAGTTTTCTTTGACCTCCAAGGCGGCGGAGAGAACGAAGTGTTGGCCGCCGCATCTTCTGAGCGGACGATCTCGCCACGGACAGGCGGTATCAGACGGGTAAGGCTGTGCCGGTTCGCGGCTAAGCACCCCAACAATCCAAGGGATCCAAGAGGCTGGATAGTAATAGCTGAGTGTGAATCCGGCCACCCGTATGAGGATGTGGCGAGGGACATAGAAGATTGTCTGCGCAATCATTTCCAGGAAGAACTTGCTAACGTTAGCTTGCTGGCCGGACAGCTGCGTTTTAGACGCGGAGCGGTTTAGGTAGAGTTCAATTTGCTTCGCGCTATAAGTACCGGCTCACTTCTAGCCCTGAGCTTCAAAACAGAGTTAAAGTGCTGCTCTGAAGATATTATATATTGCATCCGGAGTTACATCTCGAGAACTGGCTTGCCGAAACAAGCCTAAGCGAGTTTCCATAGCATCATTGACAAAGGCTTGAATGTCGCTCTCGTTTATTCCTAGTTCGCCCATCGTCTGTGGCATGTTTAGGTCTCTAGCCAATCGCTTGATAGAGGCTATTGATTTTTCTGCGCCTTCCATCACTGAAAGCCCGTCAATATTTTCCCCCATAAACCGGGCAATTTGGGCATACCGATCCGGACAGGCAATCAACTCGAAGCGCATGATGTGCGGCAGGAGGATGATAACAGCTTCTCCATGAGTGGTTGCATGTGACTTCGACAGAATGTAGGAATTAAGCAAGTGTGCCAGACCACAGGGATAGGCGAGGGTGGCTGCTTCCATGGCGAGCGAAGCTGCGACGGACATCCGGTTCCTCGCCTCGACAGCTTTGCTGCCCCGAGCATAAGCTTCGCGAATGCTTCCTGCAATGAGCTTGATCGCAGTTTCTCCAAACATATCGGAAAGAATTGTCGCCTGGGGGTTCGTGTAGGACTCCACAGCATGGCAAAGAGCATCCATACCAGTATCAGCCGTAGTCTTGGGAGGCATACTCAACGTTAACTCTGCATCTAGGACAACGGCATTACCATAATAGAGGTCCCCTGCAAACCATTTCTTCATCCCGGCGGTTTCATCGGTGTATACGGCGATGCTGCTCCATTCACTTCCTGTACCGGAGGTGGTCGGTAATAGTATCTTCGGAAGAGTCTTCTTCTCTTCTGTCTTTCCATCGAGTAATTCTTTGAAATGGAGTCCATTGGCTGCCATAACCGCTAGAATCTTCGCGGTGTCCATGGCACTGCCGCCACCAACACCTATTAGTATGTCACAGTTTTTGGCCATTTGAGCGCCTTTATCCATAGTGCTTGATGGTGCGTTAGGTAAGCAACCGTCCCAGATGGCAAAAGGAATATCAGCTTTTTCCAAGGACTTCTTGATGTTGTCAAGCAGGCTTGCCTTTACCACCCCCTCATCCGTCACAATGAGCGCTCTTGTGCCACCAAGCTCTCTAACCAAATCTGCCATCCTACGGCTGCTCCCCTGTCCCACCATGGTTGGGGGAATACGCAAGGTCACGACATTGTTATCCACTGATCCCTCCTTTTCTATCTTTTCTGGCAATTTTCTATCATTCTTCTCGTGGGTTCCTAAAAAAGTTCTCCTACCAACTGGCTCAGCTTATGGTCAGCAAGACATCTCCTGGAAAGATGACCAGTCTCACTATACCAACCCATTTCCTCAAAAAAATGCCTCCAAAGTTTTTGGAAATCGAATGCCTTTCCAGCAGTTGCCCCGGAAGCTGCTGGCTGAGCCATTCTCTTAGGCAACACTAAATCGTCGGCTTTGGTCCCATCCCTGATGTTAAAAGCTTGGCGCAAAGTCAGTATGGCCTTGCCGGTCTCAATGGCCTCAGCAGCGCTAAAATCCCAGCCGGCAAAAGCACGGATAAACTCGATGAAAGGAATCCGAGTACCAGCGGTAGGACCGAAGAGGCACATCCCGGCATCGCTAAAGACCTGTTTGTAGCTATTTCCCAAAATGTGGATTTTACTCCAGCGCTCATATTCATCAGCGATATCCTGAGGGGCCTTGAGCTAAGGATAGGAGGCTAGTGTCATGTCAACCGTCAACTGTCAAATAAAGTCTTGCCAGTTTGATCCGAGCGTTTTCGGCGGTGAATTGCCAGTTGACTTTGGCCTATCGATTGTTCCGGTGTGCTTGCCATGCAGATACTTCGGACCTGACCACCGCAATATCGGCGATCCTTCGGTTGAGGCACTGCTTGGTTAGCACATTTAATTCGATCTCCGCCATATTCAGCCAGCTACCATGCTTCGGCGTATACACAAATTCGAATCGTTCCAAAAGGGTCTTAGCCCGATCAGGTGGAAACGTCTCGTACAGGGCTCCGGGACTGTGGGTGTTTAGGTTATCTATTATCAATGTGATTTTTTCTGCTTCTTTATAGTGAAGAGCAATCTCTTCGACAAATTGAGCCCAGTCATGCTTGGTCTTGTTTTCATTGATTTTCAATTCGCTTGCCTGCAAGGGGTTCACAGGCAAGAAAAGTATTGCAAACACCGCAGCGCACGTATTCATAGTCACATCGTGCCGGGCGACCCGGGGAGGCAGCAATAGGAGTTCTTTTCTCAGCAATCAATTGTTTCGGAGATTTGTTCATGCATACCACCGGATATCGCGGATCGTATGGGCGCATATAGACATCCAGCATCATCTCCATGTGCGCCACAAAGCTGCCGTTTTGCTTCGGGGGAATCAGCCATCCTTTACACTGCCAGGGTTTGAGGATGTTTTTTTTAAAATTTTTCTTATGGTCTCATGTGATATTTGTTCAATGTATTCAAGTTCAACAGCTTTATCTGGCAACAATCTCAGAGACCATCTTGTGAATCCCTCAGGGGGTTTACTGCAACTTAGGGCGATCAAATGAGCTTCGAGTTCCCCGTCAAATTTCTTTTTGTAAACGCGGCTACCCGTTCGACCGTGCAGTGCAACATCGAGACCATCGACCACGAACCGCTTTTTGACCCGATCGATCTTCCTCATGCTGATGCCGAGCACGCGGGCGATCTCTTCGTTTGTGGAGCGCTTTTCCTGATGCTCCCCCTCATCGCAGGCCAGGAGGATCAGTGCATTGAGAACTTTTTGGGACCTGTGCTTTCCTTTAGAGGTTAGACTGTTCAAATGACGGCGTTCACTTTCGTCCAGGGTCACAGTGAATTTCTTCATAGCCAGACCTCCCGGATAAGGTTATGAAGAAATCATTAGCACAATTTTTACGGCATTTCATGGCTGACATGACACTAGGCAGCCTTCAGTATACAAAGTCGACGGCGCCGAAGCGACCATATGGCGACCCGGTGTAGCATTGCCAATGTAGCTGAGATCGCGAATGGGTGGTATTCGGGGGTCAACCATGCCTGGCTCCCGCCCATGTATGTTTAAAGCCCATTGCTCAGTCCCCCTCCAATCGTGCCTCCATTGGCTAGCATCTTAATGAACGGAAGATTGTCTTCCAGCAAGTGCCTGAGAGTTACCCGCCGGAGTTCACTCAGGCATTTTTCGTCTGCGATAGCCACCTTTCCCTTTCCTTTTACCACAACCGCCTTCAATCGCTTGGAGCCCATCACCGCCCCAACACCGTTGCGCGCGGCCACACATCTGCCACCACTGCCGCCATAAGACTACATAATTCCCCAGATGGTCCTATTTTTGCCACTTTGACTTGCTTGCCTCAGAACTCTGCCATTATGGCTGCCTCAGTTTGAAAAGTTTCTTTGCCCCAAAAATGTATGGCTTCTTTAAGCTCCGCTTTATCATCGTGAACCAGAGATAGACAGGTTTGGGTGGTATCCCTTGGAAAAATATGGCATCATGACCTGCCGCTTTTAGCTCCTGTCCAAATCGCCCGCCGGAATTGGCATCACCACCCGTATCCGTGAGAGGTGATTTGTAAACAATACCGAATTTCTATTCCATTGGCACTGGCGTGCCACTTAGCAAACCCGTCATCAAACCGACAATGTTTTCAGGACCAAGAGGGTCGGCATTCGCCTTCATTCGTTCGAACAGAATGCGAGAGCCCAATCCGGCACCACCGATAAAGTCTCAGTAGGTTTCTTCCGGTAATGTCTCCGCATTGACCTTTCCGGTTGTCACATCAACAAAAAGAATTCCACCACAAAATCACCCTAAAAATTCTCCTTTTTGCTAATAGAAGTATCATCCACGAGGGCTTCTACCCTTTGTAAATACATAATAGGAAGTTGCTTTTGGAGAAACATATTAGCTGAAAATATGATTGTGTGTCAATGAAAAAAAGATTAAAAGACAGGATGTTTTCGTTATTGCAAAAGTAAATAAATCCTAGATTGCGCAATTCATAAATGAAAAAATTATTTTATATATAGATAAGCTTCTGATATGATGAAAATATCAGATTGCTATATGAATTAGAAAAATTTTACTTAAAAAGTGAGGGATCCGATGAGCAAAGCCACTTGTCAGCAAGACAAAAGCAAGCGAAAAATCTCCAAGGTCGAGCCTACCGAAGAGAGGATCACCGGGCGTGGTGGTATGACGCTTTTTGTCCATTAGATTGATTAAATTAAGGTGCTTCAGGTGCTTATTGTGCCATTTCTCGGCTGTCTTCGTATAAACCGCAAATGGGTCCCCGTTGATAGCCTCCTCAAGCAGATTTTCTGTTTCTTCCTCGACGGCACCAGTCGTCACTTGAGCTACTTCGACACCCTGCAAAAGGATGCGGGCTACACGGCCGCGATCGAGACTGCACCTCGCCGCATGGCTTCCTCCTAATTTTTTCACTTTCATCGCCACCTCCAACGACCGAGTCAGTCTGCCTCAAAGAGGGCACTCCAAAGCTAAACGGCACGACTTGCGGCAGGTCGGGCTGGCCCTTTTGGTCACCAGGGACTTTCAGGTACCACTGCTTCACCGAGTCTACGAGGGCAATATCCCTGATGTGAAGTTATTCCCCCAAATATCAGCAGAACTCATGGATCGATATTCTCAGATCGCCGGAAAAGCACCCGAGGCAACGCTCGTCTTCGATAAAGGCAACATCTCCGAAGATGCCATGGAAAACCTGGCCGTATCTGATGTGCATTTTGTCACGGCGCTGTCTTCCAACCGACTTGTCGAAGTGCTCCAGACACCTCAAGATCAGTTCAGAGATATTCCATCCATGCCTGGGACAAAGGCTTTTTCCACGGACGTAACCCTCTGGGGAAAGCACTGTCAGGTCGTGGTGGCTTATACAGAAAGCTTCTTTACCCAACAGCTTTCGGGCGTCACCCAGCACATGGTCAAGTGCCAGAATAAACTCTTCGACCTCCAAAAACGCCTTGCCACGTGGCACAACGGCAAGGCCAGAGGGAAAAAACTTACTCTGAAAGGCGTGCAGAGGGAGATCAAAAAAATCCTTGCACCGCAGTTTATGAACTCCCTATTCAAGGTCGAAGTCTTACAAAAACAAGGACTGCCCGAACTCAATTACTCTTTAGACCACAGTAAACTGCAAGAGCTAACCGAACACCGCCTCGGGAAAACCATCCTGCTGAGCGCGGTCTCAGAAAAAGATGGAAAATTTGTAGAAATTGGGCAAGAACTGCGAGGGAAAAAGAAAGGAGCCCCTCGCGTATCCTGACCGAAACATGACGGGGCTCCTGCCACCAAAACCTAACAAATGGCAG
>Ga0272443_10006926_pt1 | contig 11013 bp, 11 predicted proteins | sample SSMAcet12_FD_193581 | JGI IMG/M metagenome (GOLD analysis project Ga0272443, IMG submission 193581) | Marine sediment archaeal communities from Little Sippewissett salt marsh, Falmouth, MA, United States - SSM-Acet-12 | ecosystem: Environmental > Aquatic > Marine > Wetlands > Sediment ... | reverse complement strand
TATTCATACAGTCGGTTATCAAGGGGCTGGTATTGATAGCGGCGGTTGCATTCGATGTTTATTCCAAGTCGAAAGCGTCAACCCGCTTTGCAAAATAATCGAACGTATCCTGCCCGGAATGTATGGAGCGGCTCTGGTCACAATCGGACATCCTCTTTTAATTGCCTTATGTTCGCGGTTTGCTGAAGCGCGGATTAGTCAATGCGAGTTTCCACCAGGCTGATGCTGTATTGGATGAAGTTGCCATCCGGTATTGTATCCTGATTGCATCGTCGTTAAAGTTCACCAGGATAAGCGGGTAATCGATAAAGCCATTTATATTGCGCTTGGGATCAATATGGATGATATGAAGAATGCCGGCACTATTTAATACCGATCAGGGTAATCAGTTCAACTCATCAAAATTCATCAGAATCTTAAAAGAGTATCAGATCGAAATCAGCATGGATAGCCGGAGACGCTGGCATGATAAGATCTATACAGAACGACTGGGGCGTTCATTGAAGGATGAAGATGTTTATTTGAATGACTATGAATCTGTCCATAATGTAAGACAAGGAGTTGAAAACTATTTCATGCCTATAACTCCAAGCGGTTTCATCAGCATCCGGATTATCTCACACCAGACCAGCAGTATGAATCATTTCAAAGTGCAGCGATAGCTGCATAACTAGACCTTGAGGGTGAGAAATAGTGGTCTTGACAAATGGGCACCACATAGACTGTCATAAGTTCATGACGATTATAAAATTTTTTCTCTCTATTGCATATTGTGAGTTCACAATTTGCTCTTATGTATTGTCATTCTTCTGATAAAGACAAAAACACATCCTCTCTGTTATAATGGATATGGAGGCGAGGAATGAAGGGCGAGTTGACGGCGATTATCGAAAAAGCCCCTGAAGGCGGTTACTGGGCAATTTGCCCGGAAGTACCAGGCGCAAATGGTCAGGGTGAGACTATTGAAGAGGCTAAGGAGAATCTCAGAGATGCGGTTGCTATTATTCTTGAGGATCGTCTGGAAGATATAAGACGCGGATTGCCGGAGGATGCAATCGAAGAAACAATCGCATTGTAATGAAAAAGACAGATCTGGAAAAAAAGTTAAGAAAGGCTGGTTGTTTTCTGAAAAGAGAGGGAAGCTCCCATTCTCTCTGGATAAATCCAACTACCGGTGTCATTGAGGCGGTTCCGCGCCACAGGGAGATAAAAGAACCACTGGCTAAAAAAATACTTCGAAATATGAATTCAGAATAGTCTTTGCCTACAGCAGATTTTATGGACGAAACCCACGGGATCACGTTCAAGAACGTTGGCAATTTAAATAATTAAAAGGAGCCATCATTTACTCCGGGGTCTAAGTAGCGATACAAAAAACCGGCAGGAGGGAAAACAATGGCTCCACCTGACTCTATCGCAGAATTAAAGAATCTTCTAAACCAATTTATCGGAGAGTCATATCCGCTGTTTGAGATGCTCAAATGGCTCACAGAAAAATGTATGCTTTTAGAAGCACAACAGAAAGCCGGGGCGAGGATAGTATCTCGGGAGAATAGCGCGGCATAACGAAAATAAAATAAACCAAGCGGTGAATATGCGGGGTGTTTCCATCAAAATAAACGCCGTTTTAAAAAAGCGGCGATGATGTCGCCCATTTCAGCTGTCCTCAGATATCCATATGATTTGTGGTGATTTTCATCACCGTCATATTCATAATTGTTATAAACGAGCATATCTTCCGGCTGGATATGTCTGCTGTTGGGAAGAAAATCACTTTTTAAATCATAACTGATTGCTACCCTGTCTTTGAAATCTGCAAGGTTATACCATTTATTTTGAATATTTTCAGGTGTTTTCAGTCCGGTTTTTCCCTTGTGCGCATTCTTCATCTCCGAAAGGATGCGGCTGCGCACGATGGGTATTCCTAATGGGGAACCGATTGTGACCAGGGTGTGAATTTCAACTTCGGGGACATATTTTGTCAGAACATCCCAGGCTATGATAGAACCCATGGAATGAGCGATCAGTAAAATTTGCTTTCTCCGGTTTTTGTGCAGAGTCTCTGCCAGTTCCCTGCAGATCCTGTCACGGGGATGGTCTCCGTTCTCATCGGCCGGTCCTCTGTAATAAGTATCGAGATCTTTCGCAAAATGCCGGACCATAAAATTCGAGATGCGGCTGAAATTCAGGGAGCCGTCCTCTTCCAGAAAAATTCTGTCGAATTGTTCATTGATCTGATCCCGTATCTTTTTTCTCATTTCGTTATTCTTCTCAGGCGCAGGCTTGTTTGAGCTCTTCCGGTAAGGTTCATCTAAAAACAGGGGATCTTTTTTATCCGCGCAATGAATATTGTATGGTTGAGGGTGAAGGATAGACGCCCAGTACACAAGTTTTAGCTTCAGGAAAACAAAATGCCCTTTTTTTCTTAATCCTTCCCGAATAGCACTCTTCCACCATTTTTCCAGAAGTCTGTGTTCGGGCTTGTTGCCCATTCCGTGTATCCCGATAATTATTTTCGACATGCAGTCCTCTAAAAAATATTATCTTTAGAAATAAAGGAAAAGTCAAAGTTGGGATTCTGACTTTTATACAGAGTGGTTTTAATACCGGCTGAAATGAGGGGTATTGTTAAAGCAACCTGCTTGAGTCCATATCCGCTTATAATAATCAAATTGCATGTCATCAGGATATCCGTATCGACATACACATCCAAACAGCGTAGTAAGGGAAACCGTGCTTGTTTTTTTCCTCCGCCGCCATATTTGTGTGCTGATAGGATCGGCTCCGGGAATTTCCCGGGCATTTTCCGCTCTTCAGGGACCTTCACGATGGCGCATGGTACTTTTTAATAGCTCTTTGCTAAATAGAGTAATGCCGGCAGGCATATTCACTTTTTACTGGTAACTGTATCTATCTGTTTCTCTTGTTGATGGTTTCTTTGTTAGGAACGCGCGAAGAATATGTTCAATGATTACCTGTTGACAGTAAGGGCAATATAATCCTTGCACAGAAATAGAATAGTCTGCAGATTTTATTGAAGCTGCATAACCCCTATGCGAGGCAGGTGGCTCCAAATGAAATTGCGAACAAGAGCGGAAAGGATATGTCTATAAGGCCACGGGGATAGCTTTCGGGAAGTACGGGCGGTCTGTCGGCTGTATCATCGATGTCACTGGGAACGGGCTTCAGGATGATGGTGACTGGTATGCCTGCGAAAAAAATCTGGTCGTTGATGATGATCAGACCATTAATTTTTACTACTAAGTTTTAGGTGCGTCTTACTATTCGATATACTGAATACACTAATGACCGTCGAACGTGTATCTTTCAAGACCCATCGATTATTTGAGGATACAGGCCCTTTTCCCCCAGGTGATTAATACTCGAGTCGGTATTTTAGTTGCTATTCCAGAATCAGGTAGTAACCTCGATGGTCGCCGGATGTATTATATGAATATGCTATGAGTACTTTTCCATCGGGTCTCAGACTGGCGGCTGTCCAATAACAGTCTTCCTGATGGAGTATAGCGGCACTGCTCATATCCAGGTTTGAGTCAATATATCTGTACCTTGGGCGGCTTCCGTCATCGAACACTCTATACACCACAACCGCCCCGCCATCCAGAGTAGGCGCGGCAGATACACCTGTTGTAGATATGCCATCGAATTGACGGGTAGCGATCCTCGAACTCATGTCTGACTTCCATACCTGGAACTCGTTATTGACAAAAAACATGATTCTACCGTCGGACAACCGAAGTACGGAACTAACTTCGGCACCAAGAGTATCATCGAGGCTTGCAGCCGATGAAACGGACTGGTCATCCGGATCGATAAACCGATACAGCAGACCCGAGACACCTGCTCCATATGCCAAGAGTATTCTTCCGTCAGGCATTACAAGGGCATCCTTGATTCCCGATACGTCGTCGCTCGTCACTATCATATATGGTGTTTCTACTGTCCAGGTATCAGTACTTATTCGAGCAGCTTTAATTCCTCGTGGGGTATCTTCGAGGCCGATAAAAAACAGGTTCCCGTCCGGTAGGGAAAGCAATACCGGAGACGTATCGTACTCATGGTAGGATGTGGCATATATGGCAAAGTGCTGATCGATGGTTCCGTCGGATTGAAAAACGCAGATATAATAATTTCCGTCATTAAAATGATGATATATAGCTGCCGCTCGCCCGTCGGACATCGCAATGGCTTCATACGACTCACACTGTGAATCAAACGAGAAAACTCCGGCTGAACGGCGGACCGATCCATCATCCCCAATGATAACTCTGCCGCCATTAATAGAAGATGGATAATCCTGATAAACGATAAGAACTGAGTTATCTGAAAACGCAGCAGAAGCATAATTACGGCAATCATCTCCGTAAAACAAAGCGGCTTTCTTATATACCGTGTTTTTAAAAGGATAATACCCGTGCTCATCGAAATAGACTTTGTCCTCAATCAACTCCATCAATTGATCTGAACAGGAGGACATTGCTAAAAGGACAAGCGCCAGTAGAAGGCCAATATACGGAATTGATGACTTCCTTTTATTCATCTTGGGTTTCCTCCTTTTGTCGAATTCCGACGGTCACGCCGGCATATATTGTATTGAAGAGTTGATTATGGACTGTAAAACCGCTTTCGATACCGATTTGGAGCCCGGGCGAGATATCCATTCCCATGACGATACCTGTCCCATAGAAAAGGTTCCCTCCGGCTACGTCCGAACTATCGCTGACCAGACCGTAGAAGTATCCGCCTGAACCAATAATATCGAAGGTAAAACGGCTGATTGAGGGAAGGCGGTAGTCCAGAAATATACCGCCTTTCATGAGAATTAATAATCCTTGTGAACGTAGGGGAAGAAAATCTCCGGAGAGTTGGATCCCTGCGGTAAAGGATTTGAATGAATCTATGGAAGCACCGAGCCGACCAACTACGCAGCCGCCTGGATTGACTATATCGGTGTTTAACGGAATTGCCAGTAATCCGCTGCCGGCACCGCTCAACAGGAAGCTGATTGGCTCCTTCGGCGGTAGGGCGGAAGAGGATAGCTCTTTTGCAAGGGCGTCCATGTTGTTCATTACGGATTGTATGGAAGTAAACTCCTGCCGTACACTTGAAACGACACGGGTGCTTTCAGACGCGATGATTTTAATATTGACATAGTAATGCGAATCTATACTTTCTATTGAACCGACAGATATGTAAAAAGCCGACAGTAGTTTACCGGCCTCGATTCTGGAATTTTCGTCTGTAATTCCTGAGAGAGAGAAGTTCATTTCTTCGAGTATTCTGTCACGCTCTGCGCTGGATATTATGGTATAGGGACTATTGGCGAACATTGCGGATTCGAATTGAGCGGATAGAGCCCTGAGTTCCGAACTGTAGACACTTTCACTTTCAAACTCGAAAAGTGCCAGTGTGTTGTTAGTTTCCAGTGATAGATTTTCGGAAAATCCCGGTATAGTAATGGTTACGAGAATCAAAAAAGCTGCCTGAAAAGCAGTGCTACCTTTATTCATGCGGCAACCTCCCTCACCATTGCATATAAAGTTTTTGATTAGCGATTTTCTAATACCGTTTTTGATGGGAGTAATATACAGAAAAACATGAACGGCAATCTAAATCCGTATTATAAACGAATTGACTTGCATAAGCAAGAAAAAGACATATGAGTAGGTAGCCTGGAGGTATCCGTATTCTTTTCAGTGTATATGATGACTCTTCGAACCTGGTGAAAAAGTGATAGGAAAAGTGATCAACTGTCGCAAGGCCGAAACCGGAAAAATTGGTGGATTCTGTTTCAGAAATCGACAAATTTCGTCCTCCCGGAACTGGACTGCACGCTATGGAACCGGGGATTCCATCGGAGCATATCGCCGAAAGTCTGGTGTGAAATGACCATTCCTGTTCGTATCTCTTTTGCGCCAACCTAAGTCCTTCAGATACACCTCTTTTTTCAGCGGTTCTTTCAGGAAGTTTTCACAGTACAGCTGGGCTTCGTACTTTCTGGTTTTGCCTGTTGATTTGGGGGCTCTCCCACCGTAATTTTTATGTAAGTCAAGGCTGGAAAAATAAAAAAGCTCCCGGAAAGCCGAGAGCTTGCTTGTAACTTCTTTGTAAGTAATTAAATAAAAATTACGTCCAGCAGGATTCGAACCTGCGACCTACGGCTTAGAAGGCCGTTGCTATATCCAGCTGAGCTATGGACGCAAGACAATTTTTTTCATGACCCGATAAAAATATAATAGTATCAGATCGGATCTGCAAGATCGGGATGAGAGGATTCGCCCTTCGTTCGCCGGCTTCCTGCCGGTTCTCTACGGGCCGCCTCGCTCACTGGCGCCCGACATCCTGTCGGGCTTCCGCTCCTTACGTTGCGGGTTCGCTCGGATCGAATCCTCTGTGCCCCACATCGGGATGAGAGGATTCGAACCTCCGATCCCCTGGTCCCAAACCAGGTGCCCTAGCCACTGGGCCACATCCCGAAAACTTGGAAAAGTATATCGATATCGCGGGTCAAGGTCAATATGGACTGGGGGCCGCGGATGGAACTCATCGAAGTCCGCGGGCTTTTGCGTTGAGAAGATGTTTTGTGACAGGGATCGGAAGAATGTTAAAAACGGCTGTCAAAAGGAGCCAGGACTATTTGTCTTCACTTTTTTCGCTGGCAGTGATTACACCTGTCCATTCGGCACGGTTCAGGTTCCGCCCGATGACGTGATCTTCGATGTAGCTGGTGAGGTTTTTCAGGCGCTCGGCGATTTCGGGAGAGATGACATGTTCGATCCTGCAGGCGGTCTCCTGGGATTGTTCGACTGGTACACAGAGGACCCGCTGGAGAAATCCTGCTAACGCGAAGTGCCTCTGGATCACGGATTCGGCGACCTTTTGTCCTTTTTCACTCAGCATGATGTAAGAGTTTTTTTCATAGTTCACCATGCCGTGTTCTTTCAGGTTTTTGAGGGCCGAAGTAACCGACGGCATCTGTACATTCAGCGATTCGGCGATGTCCTTCACCCGGGCTACCCTGTGGCTTGCTTCGAGGGTCAGTATCGTTTCCAGATAATCTTCCATACTTGGTGATAGTTGGGAATTCTTTTTCATATCATGAAAACTATATCCCAAATCGACGGTAATGTCACCTTTATTGGGGGCGGGGGTACCTGGCGGGTCTCAGCGCGGGAGCGAAGCTTTTATGGTCCGGGAGAGTGTTTTATTGACATAGCCGGGTTCTGCTTTATAATTGATATATTCATCTCACATGAGGGAGCTGAAATATTTGGAGATTTCCGAGAGTATTCAAAAAAGGCTCGAAGCGCTCACCGAAGATTTCAACAGGCAGCTGCCGGAACGCCTGAAAGAGATCGAGAAAGAAGTTTTACTCACGCGAAAAGATTCCGATATTGAACATATGAAGAATTTTCGATTCATGGTTCACAAACTGGCAGGATCCGCCGCTACATTCGGACAGGGACAACTTTCGGAAAGAGCGCGGGAGTTCGAGGCGTATCTTGACAGTTTTATCCAGGACACTCTTCTGCCCCGGGAGAATGAGTGGGACAAGATCCAGTGGTATGCTGATTACCTTCGCAAAGACATGGATGAAGTTTCTGATGTAGAGGAACTGCAGGAACTCGATGATGCAACAGGGCTGATTGATAATATACAGGCTTACAGCGCCGATAATTTCGAGGACACGCTTTACTTCTACGGGATTACCTCCGATGCCGATGAAGCGATCAAGGAACAGTTGAAAAATGTGGGATATTCTGTGGAGACCATGGTTTCAGGCAGTGAACTGGACATGCTGCTGGATTCCCGGAGGTCCCAGATACTGTTTGTACACACCGTTCAATTTTCCCATGATCCGCATCTTGAGGACAAGCTTACTGTTCTGAAAAAAAGGAAATCAGGCTCCCTCCATCTGATTTTTCTTTCTGAGGAGGACGGTTTCGATCTCAGGTTAAAGACGGTGCGTGCCGGTGGGGACGCCTTTTTCGTGCTTCCCGTTGATCTTGGCCGTCTTACGGACAGGATCGAAAATATTCTGTCCAGGGGTACGCATCAGCCGTATCACATATTGATAGTCGATGATGATCAGGAACAGCTTGCCTATTACGCGCTTATCCTGCAGCAGGCCGGTATGATTACCTCGGTAGCTACGGACCCGAAACAGGTGCTGAGCATCCTGGTAGAATCAAAGCCCGACCTGATCCTGCTGGATATTTACATGAAGGGCTGCAGCGGTATGGAGCTGACACAGCTCCTGCGGCAGCATGAATCTTTTACGACTATACCCGTGGTCTTTCTCACCTTCGACTCCTCCTCCGAACGCCGTCTGCAGGCATTATGCGAGGGGGGGGACGATTTTCTCACCAAGCCTATCAAGGCGGACAGTCTGATCTCGGTGGTGAGGATGAGGGCCGAGCGGTACCGCGGGCTCCGGTATCATATGGAGCGGGATTCGCTGACCGGGCTCCTCAATCATTCCAATCTGAAGGAACAGCTGAGCCGCGAAGTTATTCGCTGTGAGCGCACGGGAACGCCCCTCAGTTTTGCCATGATCGACGCGGACCACTTCAAAAAGGTCAATGATACATATGGGCATCTGACCGGGGACAGGGTACTCAAGGCCCTTGCGCGGATGCTGCAGGACCGCTTGAGAAGGACTGATATAATCGGCCGGTACGGAGGAGAGGAGTTCGGTGTGATCCTGCTCAATACGGAAGCCGACCGGGCTGTACAGATTATGGACGAGATCCGGCGGAATTTCGCCGCGGTCAGCCACCATTCCGGACGAAAAGCGTTTCATGTCACTATTTCAATCGGAATAGCATCTTTTCCGCAGAATGTTAGTTCAAATGATTTAAATAATGCTTCCGACGATGCCCTCTATTCCGCCAAGGAACAGGGCCGGAATAAGGTCATTCACTTCAGGGATATGAAGCATCGGTGAGGGATTTCCTGAACGGAAATTGCCACTCCATGGTCCACTGTACTTCTTCCCACCAGGCCGTGCTGCCGGCGGGAAAGGAAATGGAGTACAGCGCCGCGCGGCTGGATGACCACTCGATCGGTCCGGTGCCGGATGTGTCCAGAAATGATAAAATTTCGCCGAACGGAAGCCCTTCATGGTGGGCGATAAACAGGCCGGGATAAACGGGAAATGTCCATGTGGTTTTGACACTGTACTCGTGCAGCCGGTCACGGATGCTGCTGAGGGTTCTTTTTTCCATGATATCAATAAATATATACTCACCCTCATGTATCGCCGATGAGAGGGTAAACTTCGGGGGAGCAGCGGCTGTATCATTTTCCGGGCTGAGGGCCCGGATAATTTTGTCTTTTTCAGCTTTATGGCTTAGAATGGATACGGGAATAAGGGGTTCCAAAGAGAGGGCGGATAGTATCCCGAAGTTTCTGAAGACTGAACGGCGCAGCTCCTGGAGTTTTAAACGGGTTTGCTGGTTGGGAATCAATGCTAACAGGTAGTTATCAGTTTTCATTCATTGAAAAAGATGACACAATTATCTACATTGGTCAAATAGAAGATTTCAATTCTGGAAAAGGGGTGTATTGATGAGACGAAAAGTAGAGCGGCTTTCCGTTGAGATAGTGGACCGGTTCCGTTCGATCGGGAGTATCGAGGCGATTACGCTGCACGAGTCCGCGGAGAGTGATATAAATGATCCCTATTTTTTCCTGAGCCTGGATGTGTATCACAGCGGGGCGCTGCCTGCAGTCGCGGAGAGGGAACGATTTTTTGAAGACGCGGGGGGGTTTGAGACCTCATCATATTCTCAGAAGGACCGGTTTTTTCTCGAAAACCTTCCTGTCAGGATCGAATATAAACATACCTCCCGGGTGGAACATCTTCTGCAGAACCTGGAGGACAATCTATGGGCTTTCCGGCAGACAGGAACATACATGTTCTACAGGCTGCAGGCCGGGAAGGTCCTCTACACAAAGAACGACTGGCTGGAGAATATCAGGAAACAGCTTGAAAAGCTTCCCGATTCATTCTGGCTGGCCCTGCGGGAGTCGTTTTATTCCACTGCCGAGCATTATCTGACCGATCTCAAATCCGCTGTAGCGCGGAAGGATGACTTTTTCTACCTGCTGTCTTTGTCGGGGTTCATCAAGAGCATCTGCAGCCTGCTCTTTACGGTCAACCGGAAGTTCGAACCATCGGGCCGCATGCTCTTTGAACAGACCCTCGACCTGGATATCCTTCCGGAAAACTTTCGCGGACGGTTTTACAGCATCCTGAGAGAGGACCCTGAATTTCCTCCTGAGAGGAAGCAGGAGATTGCCGATCTGATGACGCGCAGCGTCATCAATTTGAGATAAGACTGTGAAAGGAGAGCTCACTTCGTGAAGGGTGCCGCTGTTCGTACATTGCTGCTCACTCTTGCAGGTATTTCAGTCGTTTTCGGGCTGATGGGCTGTGAGAGGAGGGTAGAATCCTTCTCCCTCGAGGCGTATGCCGGGGGACCGGCTACCGGAAACAGCCGGTCCGCGGAAAGTGATCCGTCGACGGAAGATGGCCGGCTGTCAGTTTCCGTGCCGTTGAGGGAAAAACCCGGAGCGGCGGCGGAGCAGGAGGGACTGCTGCTGGCGGCCGATGAGGGGATGGCGAGTCCCGATTATAAGGTGCTGTACAGAAAGGCGGGGCTCGATGGAGAGTCCTGGAGAGGTTCCGTCTTCCATATCCGCTACAGCAGTACTGTTCCTCTTGTACTCGAACTGACGGGAGAAGCGGACCCGGCGCGAAAGGTAGCGCTGCCCCCTTCAGAAGGGAATGTTCTGGAAGTCCGTGTACCTCTCCATTCCATGCTGCTGCGTTCGTTTCGTTTCGTCACCGCGGAGAATACCGGCCCGGCCGGGTTTTCGCTGCGGGCCCTGGAGCTGTATGCGAACGGCAGGAAAGACAAAGGCGCGGGAGACAAGGGCACGGGTGCAGAAAACACGGGAGACGATGGCACAGGAGACAAGGGCACG
>Ga0272443_10006925_pt1 | contig 11020 bp, 13 predicted proteins | sample SSMAcet12_FD_193581 | JGI IMG/M metagenome (GOLD analysis project Ga0272443, IMG submission 193581) | Marine sediment archaeal communities from Little Sippewissett salt marsh, Falmouth, MA, United States - SSM-Acet-12 | ecosystem: Environmental > Aquatic > Marine > Wetlands > Sediment ... | reverse complement strand
TTGTGAGTCATTCAGAACCGGATATCATCAGACGACACTATGAATCTCAGCAGGAGGTCCCGGGTTTTCTCCCTCAGATGATCATCGGCTGGACCGGCGACAGCAGTAAAAACAAACCGGGCACATGGCCGGTTGAAACCGTTCTTGAGAATTTTGAACTGAAACCGGCGGACCTGCTTGTGGTGGATGATCTCAAACCCGGCATTACAATGGCCAGGGACGCCGGAATTGATTCGGTAGGAGTGGGATGGAGTCATCAGGTGAAAGAAATTAAAGACCATATCCGCCGGTACAGCACCTACTATGCGGAAACGGTTGAAGAGTTTGAAAAACTGATTTTTTCATAGATCAGACAATACGGGACCGGCCGGCAGGATTTTTGATACTTCTGAGGGCGTTTATAAAAGCTGTATTCTCCGCCGCGGTCCGATATCCCGCGTTGATGATCTCATCAGCTTTGTGAAAATCATTCAGTGAATATCCCATCAAATCGACATGGAGATAGATGGTCTTTATCGGAGTTCGCTCGGGAGGGCGCCGTATGTACTCATCGACGATTGCCATGACCAGGGTTATTATCTCGGGGATGCTCTGTGACTCCTTTCTGTTGCCCGAAGACTTCGTGAAACTATTCACCAGGTCTCTCATCGAAACGGTATCTTCCTTATTCTGGATCGCCTGTATGAGCTTCTTCAGCTGGATTCGAAAGGCCTCATTTTTCAGCCTGTTTTCATGCCTGACAGCCGAAGGGACGCCGGCCCCTTTCGCGGGATCAGATCCCGAATCCGCCTGGATAATCTCGGAAGTACATATTCGGACAGGATCGGGACGTTTTACCTTAGGCGCGACGTCTATCACGATATTGACATCACCCATGGTCTGCGCGATGTCCCAGGGAAGATTGTTTAACAGGCCTCCGTCCACAAGGTACCTTCCCCGATAGTAATAGGGTTTGAATACAGCCGGAATGGACATGCTGGCCATGATAGCGTCTATCAGGCGGCCCCTGTCAAAAACAATTTCCTCGCTCGTATTGATGTCCACCGCGACACTGCGAAATACAACCGGCAGATCTTCGATACGCGCGTCCTGGATAAAACCGTACATAAAATCACGGATCCCGTCGGTATCGATGATCCCTCCCCGGGGAAAGGAAGGAAAAAAGAGCCTCACCAGCTCCAGTGAACGGATATGCTCCGCTATCTCCCTGATATGCTCCGCGTCATATCCGTAAGCGTAAAAACCTCCGACTATCGCTCCCATTGAGGTGCCTGCTATGGCCGCCGGGCGGATATTATATTCTTCCAGGTATTTCAGGACACCGATATGGGCATATCCATAGGCGGCCCCTCCGCTTAAGGTGTATACAGTTTTCATATCGCTTTAAATGTATAGTGCATTTTCATACTCGGCAAATTGAATTTACGTTTTTATTCATTATCCTGTTTGTCCCTGCCGAAGTCATGAAGCTCCAGGCCTATAAAGCGCTGCCGCTCCTGATCCTCTTCATGCCTTCCTGAGCGCTCAATCCGGATAGAGATGCTGATGAAATATACTGTTCCACGAAAACCGGATCAATCCGTGAATACTCCCGGAGGGCCCAGCCTATCGCCTTTCTGATAAAAAACTCATCACTGCCTTTCAGCCGTTCTATAAGACTCACCAGAAGCTCCCGGTCGGTATCCTGTTTATATCCAAGCTGAAACAACAGGGCCGTTCTCTGCAGCCAGAGGTTCCCGGAATTCATCCATTTCTCAACAGCAGGGCCGCGCTCTGCCGGAAATATTTTCAATACCCTTCCCGCCACATGTTTTGCGATTACATCAACCGTGTCCCACCATGATTTGCGGGTGATCATATATTCGGCCAGCTCGAGTGTTTCAAATCGGTATTCTTTTTTATATGTCAAAACCAGATCACAGGCGGTATACTGGATCTCTCTCTGGGGCGCTTCCCAGCACTCATGAACAACTTCAGGAAGCATGTCGTAGGGGGGGCGTTTTTCTTTCTGAAGAAACGGGGCGCTTAACAGCCTCCGCTGGTCTGTCTTGATCCCGAAAAACACGAATTTCCCCTTCATATACCTGCTCATCTGGAAGGAATTATCAGGATCAGCATGGGCGGAATAAATATGTGTCAAATCCTCAACAAACATTCTGGTACATCACCCTTCTTTGGAATCCGGTTTTCTCATCAGATAGAAGACATAGCCGTAATAATCCGAGAAACGCCTGAACAGATCGATTTCCCGCTCCTCCTCTTCCAGAATCCGCAGCAGTTCATCCCGGTATGTACTGTCTTTTTCGGCAATGTGTCTGCACAGGGCGATTCGCTCTATAAGAGGATCATAATAATCTTCATACCAGGCAGCTGCAGGAAGCAAAAAGGTACCGATCGGTGCATACCCAGCCGCCAGGATTTTTTGAATGTTTCCCGCGATGGTATCCATCTCCGGATACGCCTTGTTCCAGAATTCTTCGATTTCCGCGGGGCGGGTATCGGTGAGCCAGGTAGCCTCTGAGACGCCCATCCACCCTCCTGGCTTTAAAAAAGGCTTCCACTCATTCAGTCCCGCCGTAAAACCAATAATATATATTGCGCCCTCGGACCAGATAATATCAAAACTCTCCGCCCCGAAAGACATCGCGCTCATCGATCCTTCGATTGGCAGGATGCGACCGGCCACTCCGGCGGACACGGCGGAAACCATCAACTCATCAAGATACTGCGGATAATAATCAAGGGCGGTTACGGCGCATCCAGGGTAATGCTCTGCGATCAGGACTGTCTGCATCCCCGGTCCGCATCCAATATCAAGAACCCTGGGTTTGAAACTGCCTGGACGGACGCCGGAATAAGCGTCGATCATTGACAGAACCAGTTCGCTTGTCTTTTTGTTACCCGGTCCCTGCCGGGGCATATCCGAATGAAGATTTAAAAAGAATTTTTCACCCTTTTCCATTCCATTCACCTCATGCTGTTTCGATCACCTTTTCTATACCGCTCCAGCCGAAAAAAAACGCGAAACCAATCAAAACCGCGGCGGAAGCCGCGATAATAATCTTGTACAGCCGGTCGCTGATAAAATGCCGTCCCCTGCCCACCGTTGCCGAGACCAGGCTGAACCATATTATATCCGCCGTCTCGTGGCCGAGATAGAAAGCCAAGACTCCAAAAATTCCCGCTTCCCGGGCGTGGGCCATAAAGCTCAGTCCAATGGTTGCCCACCATATCACCAGGAAAGGATTGCTGATGCTTAACAAAACGCCGGTTGCCATCAGGCTCCTGTCCTTCGTCTGCTGTTCTGCATCCCAATCGAGCTTCAAACCTGGAAGGCTTCTGAACATCCCGAAAGCCATCCAGAGGAGAACGGCCGAACCCGCGAAGGATATGACTATAAAGAAGAGATCTTTCTGCAGCAACGGAGCCAGCCCCATTATAAGACCAATAACCAGGGCCCCTTCAAGCAGGGCATGACCTGCAATTATCCTGGGACCGGCGCTCGGTCCTCTTTTGATGCTTTCACTGATAGTCGCTGTAAATATGGGTCCGGGCATCAGCACTCCGGATAATGCCACCGCGAAAGATGAAAAATAGAGCGGTAAAAGAATGTTCATCCCAAAATCCTCCAGGGGTTTCACATGCAGTCAGCTGAATGGAGCCACTTCCGCCAGTTACTGGCAGCAATACTGCTTTAATACTTTATAATAGTTCTCATAAATAAAAAACCCGTAATCCGGAGATTACGGGCCTGTCTGAAATATCCTGAGAACCAGGTTTCTTTAAGAGCTAAAACCCCTTCTGCCGCTTCTGGGACCGTCATCGTACTGTGGCCTCCGGTTACCCATTCCGCCGCTATTTTTCTGCTGAGAAGGAGAACCCTGTCTTCCATCCTCTCTTCCCCTGGAAGTGTTACCGTTTCGGGCGGAACCGGACGCGCGTTGGCCTCTGCCAGCCATTCCGCCGCGTGGACCGGCCGCGTTTTCCAGTTCGTACTCCTCTCCGTCAATGACGACCTTTTCAACATGCACGAAGACACCCGAAGCATCCGATACTCCTCTTGGTCCCGGAACCTGAATGCCTGAAACCACCAGCTGATCTCCATTCTCAAGCTCTACATCATCCTGCAGTATTCTGGGGTAAAGAAGGGTATATTCCTTTCCATCAGCGCTTAGCAGAACCTGTCCATCTTCCTGTACTACAACACTGCCCGTGAGGCTTATCTGTTCCCCCTGGTATATTGCCGGTCCTGCGCCTCTCCGGGATTCCTCCTGGACCCCTTCAGCCATGATGGGCATTACCGTTGCTATCATACCCGCGATCATCAATGTCAGTACCAATTTCTTTTTCATACTCTTTCCTCCTGAAAAATGTTTTCAATTGCCTGATACACAAAATAGAGCAGAGGTATGAACAAAATATGAATCAAATATATAGATTCTTGATATATTACAATATTTTTACCTAAAGAAAATCTTTTCGCAGGGTTTCCAGCATTGTTTCGAATCCATCACGGTTGATGGAGTACAGGACCCGGTTTTTGTCGCCCATTTCAAAACGAACCAGGCGGCTCGAAACGAGTTTTTCCATATGGTATGACATTGTGGCGGTGGTCAGCTTAAAATGATCGGCCAGTTCTTTTCCATACCACTGACGACGCTTCAGCAGGCGCAGCACAGCGGCCCTCTTTGGGTCAGCGAGGGCCTTTATGAATTGTTCATTCTGCTTTACAAGATCCGGACTTCTGAATATTTGTTCAATATCGAATCCATATGTGATCAGTGGAAGTTTTTTTGCGTGGAGGGAAGTAAAGCGGTTTGCAAAGTAATTAATTATTATCCTGATTTCTTCCGTATCATTGTACAGTGAACTATAATTATCGAGGCTTATCTGGTTTAAAAATGCCGCAGGATTCTGTTCCAATCTGGTTTGATGGTCCGCGCGTTTGATTTCAAGCCTTTGAATAACTTCATCGAAAATATCAGAAAGAAACTGAGAATAAAAATCAGACAGGACCAGAACCAGGCGTTGCAGAAAATCTTCCGGCTGCTGGAGCGCGTACATCATCAGTGAAGCTTCATCTTCAGCCGGCCGATGAAAACTGAGCTCCTCTTTTTCTATCAGATCCTTCAGTTGTGTCAGATCAAGATTTTCCCAGTCCCCGCTTTCCAGGCCTATCCTTTCTAAAATGAGTTCCCGGATAATATCTGTATGACCGCCTTTCAGCCAGTCTATCAGCTGCTCCGGAGTATTCAATTCCTGCCGGACTACTGCATATACAAGCAGCCCATAGGGTGCGCGGCACTGAAACAGCTGCTCTGTGTCTGATGCAAGAAAGGGAGATATTCGCTCTTCAACACTTTTTCGCCAGGCGATGATTTCCGGGGAAGTTTCAATCCAGTCCTCAGCTTCTTCTCCCCGCATTGCGTAGTTTAACAGAGCACCGATAAGTTCAAGTGCCGGAATTATTTCAATTTTCATGGTATTCATTATTTACAGCCGGAAGCATTTAGATCAAGAGGGTCACGCCTCAGGGTTTCGCTTTCCTGAACAAGACGCTCTCCGATTCTGATCATCAGAGCACCGGTATAATTGAGCAGGGGCGTTATAAGCCTGACGAAAAAAATCTGCATTGTGTGTGACTGGTTTGTTCTGTGATTGTCGCGATGAAGGCGGTCCATCCGCTTCTGCGCTTCATAATCAATGACTTCATGGTATGAGGTAAACATTTCAACCTCCTTAAAATATTTCTGACTTATAATTTTATATTAGAAATATATCTAATTATTAGATGATTGTCAAGTAATAAATAATGTTGTTAGATAAAAATATTAATAGCCTGTATTAAATAGTGTGTCGAAGATTGGTGCTCTCCTGTATTTATTTCATTATGAGAGCGAATATTGCAAAGAAAAAAAGTAAACGAAGTATAAATATTGATTCCCAGGTAATTTATGAATTAAAAAACACCAAGCTTCAGCACACTAAGGAATCCGACTGAGATCAGAACGACAACAACTAACGGAAGCCTGCTGTAGGCAGCGAGCGCGGCCGTTGTCCCGCCGATGAGACCAAACCAGATATTCTGATCAATGGTCAGAATTCCCGGGAAAATCAACGCTCCCAAGGCTGCGTATGGAATATTTTTCAGCATGCGCACAAGGGGACCGGGTAGTTTCTCCGCGTTTATCATCACCAGGGGGGCCATTCTCGGTATATAAGTCACCATAGCCATGCCCAGGATCAGGAACCACATATTACCGTACATTCTTATCCTCCTTCCCCGGGTATTTGAACAATTCTACTATTACCACCGCGCCCACAGTCGCGGCGACGATGGCCCATCCTGTTGGAAGAAATTTGGAAAAAGCAAAATTGAAAAGACCCGCGAGAAGAGCCAGTAAAATCGCCTTACCGCTGCTCCTTGCCGCTGGTACCAGCAGCCCGATAAACATGGCATAAAGGGCGATACTCATTCCCCCCTGTATGGAGGAGGGAAGGGCCGAGCCGGCAAGATAACCTATCCCGGAGTTTATGACCCAGCTCAGGTAGGCCATCAGGCCAAGACCGTAAAGATAGGAAGAACCAACATCCCCTTCCCTGGTTGATGCTACCGCGAATACTTCATCAGTAATCCCGAAGGCATAGAGGGCTTTTTTCAGGGGGGGTTCATGAATTGTCTTTTCATTCAGCGACATACTCATCAGCATATGTCTGATGTTTACGATAAAGGTGGAAAAAATGATTTCCGCCGGACCGGTCCCGATACCGATAAGACCGAGGGCCATAAACTGGGAAGCTCCCGCGAAAACAAAAAGACTCATTCCAACCGTATGGTCCAAAGAGATGCCTGTATTTTTTGCGAGGAGGCCGAATGTTAATGCGATGGGCATATACCCAATTGCAATGCTCAGACCGTCTTTCAATCCATTGATAAAACCCGGTACTGTAGCAGTGGTAATTTTTTCAGACACGGACCCGCACTCTCCCAAAGATAATTTTAATACCATATATAAACGGTCCTGTTGTGTAAAGGCTTCCTGCTTACTGCCTTAACTGTTGAGGTATAATAATAATTTCTGGTATACCTGCGTGAATGACCGTCACATATCAGGCTTTTCTTCGCTGCTTTCGAGGTATGTCAGGATACTGTTTTCCACGAAGGCCTGTATCTCACCGATGGGGTGCCGCCGCGATCTCGCGCACTCCCCCGCCGGTTTATTACAGAGGAAACATGAGCGGGGACCTTTTTCAATATCTGTTCTCTTCACGGCGAAGCTGTTTTCGTCATACACATCCATGTCGAACAGGCGGCCGAGGGGATGGTCCTCTTCAATTTCACAGCAGATCCGCTTCAACAATTCCGCGTCCGTCCGGACAATAAAAAAGGTTTCCCGCCCGCAGGCGCCGTATTGTACAATACGGCGCAGCACGTGAATATTCCCGGAGGATAGACGGTTCACAAGCCGCTCTTCTCCAGCTTGATGGGCTGAAGCGTACAGGGGATTTCTTTTTTCCGGCCCCGGTATGTTCATTGTAAATACCACCAGCGGCAATTGATGTTCCTGCTGGAGTTGTCTTCTGAGCTCAACGCGGGCTTCCCGTCTTGAGAGAATCGCCCCCAGACTGCTCACAGTTGACCTCCGCTCAATCCTTCACCTGATGAATCACATCGAGGATCGTCCCGTCCCTGTATTCAACCACACCGACGATCCTTTTTTCGAATTGGACCGGTTCCGGCCGTCCGGTAATCTTTTCGGCTTTTTCCTGCAGCTGTTCGATGGTGTATATCGGCAGGTGCTTCGTTTTCAAACGTTCAGAGATATCCTGACGTTTCGGATTTACCGCCACTCCATGATCAGTCACCAGGACATCCACCGTATCACCGGGAGTTATGATCGTCTGTACCCGGTCCACCACTGTAGCCGTCCGCCCGCGAAAGAGAGGAGCAACGATAACAGAGATACCTGAGCCGATGGCTGTATCCGAATGACCTCCCGAGGCCCCCCGGATGATTCCATCAGAGCCGGTCAGCACGTTCACGTTAAAATCGGTATCGATTTCCATGGCGCTGAGGATAACCACATTGATTTTGTTGGTCGCGCAACCCTTGTTATGGGGATTGGCGTAATATGAGGCATCGATCTCGGTATGAAAACGGTTCTCCGCTATTGACCGGATGGCCTCTTTATCAAAACTCTGTACATCGAGAAGCCTTTTTATCAAACCTTCCTCATGAAGGCCCACAATATTTCCCGTAATACCCCCGAGGGCGAAACTGGCACGGAAATTTTTCCGAAGCATCACGTCCCGAAGAAAATTCGTGACCGCCAGTGATATACTTCCGGACCCTGTCTGGAGGGAAAATCCATCCTCCATATACCCTGAATGCTCTATCACATGAGTGGCATACTGGGCAATCAGGATGTCCCTTGGATTACGCGTCATTCTCAATGCCCCGGCACTTATTCCCTCCGGATCGCCGATCTGGTCCACCTGCACTATGTAGTCCACCTGGTCCTGAAGTATGCTGAAGGGAGTGTTGGGATATTCAACCAGATTGTCCGTGATCAATACGACTTTTGACGCGTGGACCGCGTCCACCATCGCGTAACCCAGGGATCCGCAGGCGGAAGGCCCGCTGTATCCATTCGCGTTTCCGTATACATCGCATGAAGGAACACCGAGAAAGGCAATATCAATTTTCATCTCCCCGGATTCTATCATCCTTGCCCGTCCTCCATGGGAATGAAACAGGACCGGAATATCCAGTAAACCATGGGATATCTCTTCTGCCAGTTTGTCCCGCAGACCGCTGGTTACCAGCCGGGTTACCACACCGTGCCTGATATGTCTGATCAACGGTTCATGGGCGGAGGTGAGGGAGCTGGAGGCAATAGTGAGGTTTTTTATTCCCAGGTTCGCGATCACATCCATTACCATGTTAAGGACCATATCACCGTTTCTCAGGTGATGGTGAAATGAAACAGTCATGCCGTCCTTCAGTTCACTTTTCAGGATGGCCTGTTCAATACTCTCCACCAGTTTGTTGAGCCGGGGGAGTGTCCGGGAACCTTTTTGTATACGTACCAGAGGTGTATTTACAAAGGAACCTTCAAAGGGCTTTACAGCCTGCAATCCATGTATTGTTCGGGGTATTTCCCTGCCGGCGGCGTTTTCAGGCATTGAACTCCTCCTCTTCCATTTCATCAAGATAGATCCCGGAAAGATGGGCCAGCTCCAGTGTGCGGCGCGCCCTCTCCACAATGGGTTTATCAATCATTTTCCCGTTTACCGAGGCGACTCCGCTCCCCTCGCTTTCCGCCTGTTCGATGGCCCGGAGTATCTTTCTGGCGGAGTTTATCTGTTCCATCGTGGGAGTATATATTTCATGGACCATGCTGACCTGACGCGGATTGATCACCGATTTTCCGTCAAATCCCATGCTTTTTATCAATTCCACCTCCCGGCGGAATCCCTCATCATCATTCACGTCGGAAAACACGGTATCGATGGCATGAAGACCGGCCGCCCGGCTGGCCATCAATATTTCCTGGCGGGCGGTAAATAATTCCAGCCCTCCTTTACTCCGCTGGGTATTCAGGTTGGTGACAAAATCCTCCGCTCCGAAGGCAATCCCCACCAGGCGCGGGGAGGAGAGGGCGATCTGATAGGCGTGTACCACTCCCTTGGCGTTTTCTATAGCGGCAAAAAGTTTTATACTGCCTTCCTCGATTCCGGCCGCCTTTTCCACTTCGCTTATCAGTTTGTCCACTGCTTTGATATCATCCGGGGTCTCTGTCTTTGGAAGACGGATCACATCAGGACGCGCGCGTACCATGGCTTTTACATCATCAACTCCGAAGGGAGTATTGAGCCCGTTTATTCTCACTACTGTTTCCGTATTTTCATAGTCAATACTTTTCAGGGCCCGGAAGATGAGAAAACGGGCGGCATCTTTTTCCTGCACGGAGACGGAATCTTCGAGATCGAACATCACCGAATCGGAACGGTAGATGTGCGCGTCTTTTACCATATTGGGATTGTTGCCGGGCACATAGAGCATGGTCCTCCTGAGTTTCATTGTATTTCCTCCCAGTTAAAAACCGTGATACCCGCCGCACGGTGCAGTGCCGTCTCGAGCCTGGCACGGATGACACAATCGAGGGCGCTTCTGTCATCGATGTCAACGATAGCGGAGACAACCATCATCTCTTCCAGCACTGATTCAACAAAACTCCGGATGTGGTTCCCAAAACCCTTTTCCACGATGCTTTTCAATTTAATCTCAATTTTATTGGCAGGATTATTCCTGACCGTAATCATCACGTCACTGGACTCGAGGGTCCCGGACTTTCCGGTTCGGATAAGGTTCATGCTGCACTCCTTCTTTTTTTAATGTCGCCGGTTTTCCTTTTTTATTTTCTCGATTACAGGTCCCGCGTCTTCACTGTTAAGATACTCCCAGGTCGAGGCGGGGACCAAAGCTTCGACCTCCTTCAGCCGTTCATCACGGATCAAGTCACGGACCGCTGACGCGCTCACCGCCATGGTCCCTATTGCCAGCCGTGGAATCTCCTCCACTATAATATTGTACCGCGGAAGAATATCCTCCATGGCCCTGTTGTACGCTCTGGTAACAGGACAATACGGTTCCTCACCGACCATGCGTCTGTCTATACCCAGGGCGGGCGCTATCCTCGATCCGAAGATGTGAAGGTCCAGTCCTGCATGGGCCCGCACAGCATCTCCGGGGTCCCGGATAAAATAGGTGGGAAAGGTAGCGCTGGAAATAATATATGGTCCGCCTGAATGTACAGTTACATTTGAAAGATCAGCTGTACCGTCTTTTACCAACTGAAACCGAACATCCCGAGGAAACAGAGACTTGTCTTCATATACCACAAAGAGATGAACGACCTCACCTGTTGCGGCGGCGGCCTCGGCCGCCTTTTCCGCAAGATATCTGTGACCAAGAGTGAAAGGATTGCAGTTCATCACCAGAGAGATAATGTGCGTA
>Ga0272443_10006924_pt1 | contig 11020 bp, 7 predicted proteins | sample SSMAcet12_FD_193581 | JGI IMG/M metagenome (GOLD analysis project Ga0272443, IMG submission 193581) | Marine sediment archaeal communities from Little Sippewissett salt marsh, Falmouth, MA, United States - SSM-Acet-12 | ecosystem: Environmental > Aquatic > Marine > Wetlands > Sediment ... | reverse complement strand
TATATCCCTGGTTACAGCATGAACCGCATCAATCAAGCCTATCCGCTGGGGGGCATCGACACCTTGTTGCTGACTCTGGAATACAATTTCAACGTGCATGTTGATAATTGGATTCTGATCCACATCAATGACTTTGTCGCCTTTGTGGATGACCTGGGTGGGGTTGATATTGTCGATCCACAATATAATATCGACGAGTATGATGGCAATCCCCCTGAATATCATCATATGCAAGGGCATGAAGCCCTGTGGTATGTCCGTAAACGCGAAGGCACCAGCGATATTGATCGCAATCGACGCCAGCAAGAGATGATCCGTGCCTTAATGCGAAAAATCCTCTGGGGGGGCAATTTGGTGCATTTACCAACCTGGTACGCAAAATACAATCAAAGTTTCCGCAGCAACCTCAATTTAATTGATCTGTTTAATTTCATCCCCCTGGCGCTAAATTTTGGAGATACGGACCGTCTGCAATTTGCTCAGATTAGCTGGGACGATGTTACTTCCTGGCGTACACCCACTGGGGCATCTGTTCTGTTGCCAGATCGACAGGCGATTTTATGGAAATTACAAAACGCCATGTCCTTTGTCCTTGCCCCACAACCCTATAAAGATCTTGTCCATACCCTGGAAGCCCAGTTGACTGCTTCACCAATTCCCACAGAGACACCGACCCCAAGTCTAACACAAACCATTACACCCTCTCTGACATTAACGCCATCACCTTCTCCCACATTAACAACCACAAATTCGACTGAGGAAGCACCTCTGGATCTGACGCCCAGCCCTTCCCCATCCGAGGTGAATACTGATGAAAATCAAAATTCAGACCAGCCAATTGAAACACAGACCTTGGAGCCTTAATAAAAGAATGGTAAACTTCTCTAGTTGTTACTACCAAGGATCATACAAAATAAAAATTTAGGAATATTATGAGAAGATTGATCATATTGATATTACTTGCCATGCTATTAGTTAGCTGCTCTGAAACCAATACGCCAGACCAGAAATTATTTGAAGGTTCCCCACAAGAGCTACTATTAACTCCAGAGGAATTGCCCGGTACATATTCGCTGTTGCAAGACCTTTCCGGCGAAAGGCCAAACGAAAGTTTAACGATGGATAGCGAGGATCCGGAAGCACGCGATCAATATCTCGAGCAAACCGGACGCATTGCAGGCTGGGAAGACCGTTATATGGTGATGGAATTCACTCAAGACTTACCCGGGTTCATCTTAAACCAGGTTGTGGTCTACGAAAGTATTGAAGGGGCGCAAGCTGCCCTGATTTGGCCCTCTGTTCAGACGCGAGAACCCATGGAAACCGACCGCACCATTGGCGATGCCATGACCCTCACCATGATGCCTTTCAATGCGCCAGACGATTCAGCCTGGATTGATTATCGGGTTGAATTTACCTACAAAAACTTATTGGGGGCGGTGTCGACTTATGCCCCAGAAGAAGTTGCTACCCCTGATTATGTGCTTCAATTGGCAGAAAATTTATTGGAGAACTTTCAAACACATTTTTCAAATTAAAGAACAGACACATAATGAATGTTATTGGTATAACCTTTACATTTTTTTAAATTTTTTACGACCTCCTTTTGGAAAATATTCCACTTTGACGATACTAAGAATTATGCTTAAAACTGAACAACGTATTCAAAGTGGTTTTCTAGCCTTTAATTAATCCCTTATAATATGAAATAACTATTCACCATCAATTATTCTCCATGAAAGAGGTGACTTATGTACAACAATAATAAATCGATTATCAGAAGATTGTTTAGTGGATTAATATTAGCCGTCTTGCTCACATTAGCATTGATTAAACCCTTTCCGATTCAAACCCAGTCCATTTCACCCATTCAACCTAAGAAGGTTATGGATGAATTACCTCCTGCTGATTCCGAGGTGACTCCACCTTACGAGATTGTTGAGCAACTAAATCTTGAGGACGGTACAGAGATCAGCGCACATCATATCATCAGCCCCTCCACACCACCCATTGATATCCAGGCTGATCGTGCAGCATCTATTATGCCCACAAGAGGTGCGATGACCCTACCGGACTTCCCATCCTATGATTGGGTCTTTGGATGCGGTGCTGTTTCTGGTGCAATGATTGCTGCCTATCAAGATCGCAACGGTTATCCGAATCTGTACACGGGGCCAACTAATGGCGGTTTGATGCCAACAACTGATACCTCCTGGCCGACCTGGTCAGATGGCAGTAAAACTTATCCCAGCAACCCCCTCATTGCTTCAAAAAACGGTCTTGACGGTCGCATAGGTCGAGGATCGATTGAGAATTATTGGGTTGAATCAGGTAGCACTGCAAATGACCCGTACATCACCAATGGATGGACGGAACACACATGGGGGGATGCCATTGGTGATTATATGAAGACCAGCCAATCTGCTTATGGCAATGTTGATGGGGATTCCACAATTTATAGATATACTACCTCAAGTAACCCCCTATCATGTGATGATATTGAAGATAATGAATATTACAGTGATTTAACCCTAGGTAGAAAACAATTTTATGAAGCCAAGGGGTACACAGTTACGACATGCTATAACCAGAAGACAGATAACGAAATTACAGGTGGCTTTTCTCTAGCTGATTATCAAGCAGAAATTAATGCGGGTTGGCCTGTTCTACTCCATCTCAGAGGCCATTTTGTCGTTGGTTATGGATATAGTGGCTCAACGATTTACATCCGTGACACCTGGGATTCTGATCCGACGCAGACTTATACCATGACCTGGGGAGAAGATTATTTGGGAATGGATCTCATGTCGGTAAGCATTGTTCATTTAGAACCCCCTACTACACCCACCTTCTTACCCCTGATTATTTCTCGAACTGGCAATGGCACCGGAACTGTCACTAGCAGCCCGGTAGGCATCAATTGCGGGAATACCTGTCAGGCGACCTTTGCGGAAGGGACCCAAGTTACCTTGTTAGCCACACCGAATTCAGGCTCCTTTTTTTCGGGATGGAGCGGGGCTTGTTCAGGTACAGCTCCAACCTGCGTGGTTACAATGACACAAGCCTCGAACGTCACTGCTACTTTTACAACAACAGTGGCGGAAACATTCTTTGATGTACCATCCAACCATTGGGCATATTCATGGATTGATCGGCTATACAGAGCTGGTATCACCTCAGGTTGTGGGACCAATCCCTTACGCTATTGCCCTGATTATCAGGTCACTCGCGCTGAAATGGCGAAATTTTTGCTGAAGGGTATTTATGGACCAGCCTATGAACCCCCAGCCCTTCAACCCAGTGAAAGTACTGGTTTCAATGATGTACCCTGGAATCACTGGGCTGCTCGATGGATTAAAAAATTAGCGCTTGACGGGATCACCTCCGGATGTGGACCGGGCATCTACTGCCCAGAACAGAAGGTTACTCGTGCCGAAATGGCAAAATTCATGTTGAAGGCAAAATACGGTGCGAGTTATGTTCCGAATGTATCCGGTACACTGAACCTGATTCAAGATCCCAGTTTTGAAGCTTACACACCCAACCCCTATTGGACGGAGTATTCCTATAATTTTGGAACGCCTTTATGCACCATTGACGATTGTGGTGATGGTGCTGGTACCGCAGGACCACGAAGCGGCGATGTTTGGGCCTGGTTTGGCGGAACTTTATATCGTTATGAAGAAGGCTACGTCGTTCAAAACGTGATCATCCCCGTCGGAGCGAATACCCTCGAGTTCTATTTTTGGATTGGTGCGGCGACAACCAGCAGCTCCCCCAATGACATCTTTACTGTTTCGATTGGAAACCAGGAGATTTTTTCTGCCAATGGGACGCAAACGGATCTTTACTCTGGGTACACCTTGGTCACACTGGATATCAGTCAGTTTGCCGATGGTCAGGTTCATCCAATAAAATTCTATTCCTTTATCTCCAAGCAATTGACCAACTTTAACCTGGACGATATTGCGATTTACGGTTCTGGCATTACAAGCCCAACCTTTACAGATGTTCCGCTTGATTTCTGGGCATCTCAATGGATCGAAAAATTGTATCTAGAAGGCATTACCTCCGGTTGTGGCTATGGAAATTATTGTCCAAATAATCCCGTTTCAAGAGCAGAAATGGCGAAATTCTTGACGATCACCTTCAATTTGCCTGAATAGAACTATTAAAGAGGCGCACCATAGCAACCAAATGATTCAGTAAAAGAAATCCTCTTACCCTCGATAACACCTCCCAATACTATTAACGCAACCCAAATAATCTATCAGATAGATTATTTGGGTTGCCCAAGATTGTTTTTTCGAATATAATTCCTCGGCGTTGGTTAATTGGACAAATTTGGTATTCTTCACATTGATAAATTTATGCTGACCATTAGTATCAAATAATGAAAATCCATTAACCAATCAATTTAGTCCCTCAATATTGGAGTAGATAATCGTGATTAGATCAAAGAAAATCATTCAAAAAACCTCAATAACATTCCTCAGCATCTTCATCCTGATGGGTATGATTCTTTTTAACTTTCAAGCAGTCAGTGCCCTGGCACTCGATTCCTCCCCTTTACTGTCTATTGATCTTCAGAGCAATTCACTCATCCAGGCAGTACAAACAGCTAGCATTCAGGTTAATTGTGATCCATTAAATTTAATCGATGCCATCAACACTGCGAACGAGAATCCCGGTGCAGATATAATCGATCTGAGTGGGGGGTGTGTTTATGAATACAACAAAGTTGACAACGGCACTAATGATGTTGGTTACAATGCCCTCCCCCTAATTACCAGTTCGATCACCATCAATGGAAATGGCGCGTTTATCCAGGGTGCAAAAGATGACTTAAGAGCTTTAATGATCGCACCGAATGCCGAATTGACTCTTAACGAGATTGAATTCACTGGCTTTGAAAGTAGAGTTCACGATGGTACGATTTTTAATCAAGGTTCTTTGAATATCGTCAATTCCACTTTCTTCTACAATAATGCAGTTAAGGGTGGCGCGATCTATAACGACGGTTTCGTCCAAATTGTCAATAGCACCTTCGCTGAAAATGTAGCCGGTCACTGTGCCGACAGAATACCAGATGGTGGTGCCATCTACAATAACGGTCAGATGTTGATTGTCAATGCTACCTTTTCGAATAATACCGCTCTTGGTGCGTCCAGCACAGCCAGCACTATTTATAATAATGGTTCCATCAACCTGAAAAATTCCATCATCACCTCAGATTCTCCTAAACCCAATTGTGCAGGGGATCCCATTCAAAATGGTGGTGGCAACTTACGCTGGCCATCTGACGACAATACTTGCGTGGGGACCCATGCCGACCCCAAGCTGGCACCTCTGGCACTCAACGGTGGCATGACCCGCACACTTGCATTAAAACCGGGCAGTGCCGCCATTAACACTGCCATTGATAGCTTCTGTGAAGCAGAACCCGTCAACAACACCTCACAGAATGACATCAGCCGGCCTTTCGGACCCCAGTGTGATATCGGTGCCTTTGAACTGGATTACCTGGTTATCTCTTCCATGACTCTCGTAGACCCCAATCCCACCAACCTCGACATAGTGCAATTTGCAGTCTCTTTTTCAAAACCGGTTACAGGCTTTGATAAGAGTGATCTGTCTCTAATCACCACTAGAATCAGTGGCGCAACAATTTCAACCATCACAGGATCGGGGGAAAATTACTTTGTTACAGTTTACACAGGGTCGAATTCGGGCACACTCCAATTAGTCTTACATGACAATGACAGCATTCAGAGTTTGGACGGTGGTTATTTAGGCACTGCTGGTGTTGGCAACGGTGATTATTTAGACGGTGAAACCTACACGGTTGATAAACAAGCACCACAGGTCCTTTCCATCAATCGTGTCAATTCAAATCCAATCAGCACCCCCATAGTGACTTATAAAATCACTTTTTCAGAACCAGTCACTGGTGTTGATATCAATGATTTTCAGTTATCAAATTCAGGGCTGATCAATGCCGAGATATTACAACTCCTCGGTGCTGAGAAAACCTATACTGTGACAATCGATACAGGTATTGGGGATGGATCTTTACGACTTGATCTGATTGACAAGGATAGCATTGTAGATTCTGCTTCTAATCCATTGGGCGGCTCAGGGATTGATAATGGTAATTTCTCCGGTCAGACCTACACGATTATCGCCAATGCCTCCTTTGCTGACGTTCCCACCAATTACTGGGCTTATAGCTGGATTGAACGCTTATATGACACAGGCGTCACAACGGGATGCTCGCAATCACCGCTTGGCTATTGCCCCGATCAATCCGTCACAAGGGCTGAAATGGCTATCTTCTTAGAGCGTAGTAAAGGAACTTTCAACCCACCACAGGGAACTGGAAACATTTTTGCTGATGTTTCCCGATTTGATTGGTTTGTCGATTGGGTAGAATTGCTCTATGCCGATGAAATCACAACTGGGTGTGCGACCAACCCCCTCAGCTTCTGCCCCAATAAAGCCGTCACCAGAGCTGAAATGGCTTTGTTCATCTTACGCACCAAGTATGGCGCTGATTTTAAACCCCCAGCCGCACAAGGTTATTTTGCAGATGTCCATCGAGATAATTACTGGGCTGCAGATTACATTGAACAACTTTACAAGGAAGGTATCACAACCGGCTGTGGCGGTGGCAATTACTGCCCAGAACGTCCTGTCACTCGCGCGGAAATGGCTGCGTTCATCATGCGAGCCTTTGATTTGGATTAAATTTCGGAATGAGTAAGACTTTTGGGATCGGCTGGCCTAAAACAGGCACGAAAACTTTGGGGGAATGCTTTAAAATCCTGGGGTTCAACCATGAAAGTATTCGGTTGGACCTGGTAGAAGACCTTCATAATGGTGATCTTTCCAGGATTTTCGATATTGCTCGTGAAAAAGACACCTTTGAAGATTGGCCTTGGATCATTCTTTATCGAGAAATGGACCGACAATTTCCAGGCAGCAAGTTCATCCTGACTCAAAGAGATCCTGACAGGCAATTGCACAGCTATCAAAACATGCTTAAATCGCTTGATTTGCCTGAAGATGAATGGAACGCCATGCGCAGAACCCTATATGGCTTACCCTTTCCGAATGTGAATGCTGAGCAGATGCAGGCACGATATTTACAGCACAATCAGGATGTACGCCATTATTTCAAGGATCGGCCAGGGGATTTGTTGGAAATTAATTGGGAAGCAGGAGATGGGTGGGATGTACTCTGTGACTTTCTAGGACTGCCAACGCCCGATGTTGCGCTTCCTCATGCCAATAGAGGTGTCTATAAAAAACCTTCTTTAAAAGAGAAATTTAGAAGAATGCAAAAATAATTTTTGCCACTTCGTATTATTTTTTTTGTTGTTTTTGAGAGAATCAATACCTATTAAGTAGTAGGGGCGACTCATGAGTCGCCCCTACACTTTTGTTTTTGAAAATGTCTTTTTCGCCCCTAATCAGGTGGTTTATCGTTTATGGCAATTCAAACGTACTCACCAGGAACTTCGCCATCTCAGCCCTGGAAACCTTTGCTTCTGGGCAGTAGAGCTCAGGGGCACAGCCATCTGTTAAACCGTCTGCAGCAAGCTGTTTAATCCATGCCGCAGCCCAATAATCAGCTGGGACATCGGTAAAACCAGTCAAACCACCGACACCAAGCGCTGGCGGGGTATAGCCACTGCCATTCTTTGCTGTCAGCAGGAATTTCGCCATTTCTGCCCGAGTGACTTGCGTATCTGGGCAGTAGTTTCCGCCACCGCATCCCGAGGTGATACCTTCAGTCGCCAATTGCTTGATCCAGGCTGCTGCCCAATAGGTTGAAGGTACGTCATTGAAGCCAGTGTCTTCACCAACTCCCAGGGCAGGAGGTTCATAATCTTCGCCATACAGTGCAGCTAACAAGAACTTCGCCATTTCAGCACGAGTTACATCCCCATTGGGACAATAATTGAGTGGCGCTTGACTGCAACCCGATGTAACGCCAGCATGATACAAGCGTTCAATCCACTGCCAGCCCCAATGACTGGTTGGTACATCCGCAAAGGATTGGATGCGCACGAAATAATACTCACCGTCCTCATACGGCAGGGTTTCCTCATCGAGGGGGTTATCATCCAGATCAGTAATGTCTGTTTCCTCAATCACATCCAACCGCAGAGAACCGTAACCAGACCCGGTCAGGACTGTCACGACATAGGTGTCTCCAGATCCCTGAATTTCTGAAATGCTTGTGCCGATTAATGTCGGTGAGGTTGTAAGATCAAAATCATCTTCATCGACGTCCTGTACCGCTTCTGAGAACGTCACCAGGTAATTGACGGATAGTGCTTTGGTAGGACTCAGATCCAAACGTTCAATCGACAAAACAGTTGGTGGTGGAGCAATATACTCAACCTCGTTATCGACGATCACAAGTGATATCAAACTCGGATTCCCGTCATCATCAAAGGCTGCCCCAACCGGAATGCTGGCAATCACATCGCCATCATCTGTCATCCCACTCACGCTGACGGTGTAAGCATCCCCTTCGCCCGTAATGACAGCCGTGAGGTCGCCTGGTGTCGTGCTCGCAGAAAGGACCACATCGTCCTCGGGATCGTCAAAACCTGTGACTGGTTCGGTGAACTGCACTGTAAATAAAATAGGCTGTTCACTGGTGGGATCATTCTGATCTTCAGCTTGTTCAATGGTGACAAAAGGTGAATTGATATACGTGATTGTGAACAGCTCAAGATCTGTAAATGGATTGCCTGCCAAGTCTTCAATCCCTGCACCCATGCCATTGATTGATACTGAAACAATAGCGTCGTAGTGAGCAGGTTCAATCTCAAGCGTTGTTACTGGCTGGTCCAGATCTAAGAAGACGACTTCTCCCTGGCTGATATCAATATCATTGAGCCCAAATCCCGTTACCTCTTCGCTGAAGGTAATTGTGATAGGAATCGGCGAAATGCCCGTTGGATTTGTAGGTAAATCGGTTGTAATCTCTACCGTTGGGGGTGTGCTGTCATAGGTGATCGTAAATTGGTTCGATGCCTCGTTGGTATTTTCTTCAGTATCCTCTGCCACACCGGCTGGAACAAAAACCGAAACAACGCCATCATCAACCGGGATAATTTCGATTTCATAAACGATATCATCCTCGGTGTCCATTGTTGATACATCACCATTACCAACCAAGATTTCACTCGCCTCGAAATCGCTCACTTCTTCGCTGAAAGTAATCGTAGCTGGGATGGGGCTTGTATTCGTCGGGTCATCTGCAGAGCTGGTGATTGTGACGGTTACCTCATCCTGAGCAAGGATATTCCAATTGGGCAGGATAAATCCAAAACCCATTGCGAATCCAATGATGAGGGCCAAAAGTATTTGAAATTTTTTATTCATTTTTCCTCCAATTTTTTAGGAAAGTTGATAATTTAATTATATTGTTCGTTTTTTCTTCAGGCAAGGGGTATCTATTGACATGCCTTGCTTGAGCGCTTGAGTCTATCGCTGACTGTGATGATAAAAAAGAACAGGTCAAACGCAAACCAAAATTTTCATACCAACTCCTCTCTGCAATCCACCCCTGATCCATGATAAAGATACCAAATTCATAAATTCGCGCTAAAGCGGATTGTCAAATCACGATGATTCATTATTTTTATCAGTATGTTGCAGGTTACATACCAAAATAATACCCGAAAGGAATTATTGTAGTAAATATGTAATTTATTTTCGTAGGGTGGGTTGGTTATTAGATATCAATATGAATTTATTCACAAATTGGATACAAGATGAGCCAACATGATCATCGCTGCGACCCACCAATCCATAGTAATTTGATTTTCATACGATGGTGAGTTGCAGAATGTTCTGGTTATTTCATTTATCTCGATAATCTCATTTATCATAAGAGGCTAATTATCCTCGCAACCCACCCTACGACTATGACAATAATGTAAAATAATGGCATGCCTGAATATCGTCGTGTTTATGTAGAAGGTGGTACTTATTTCATTACATTGGTCACCTTTGATCGGGGGCCAATTTTCAATAATGCCCATACAAGAAAAATCCTACGAGATTCCTGGAACAACGTTACCCAACGATTTCCTTTCATTACCGATGCGTTTTGCTTGTTACCCGATCACCTTCACACCATCATGACCCTATCAGATGGTGATGCGAATTATTCCATGCGCGTTCGAGAAATCAACGAATTTTTACAAGATTTTCTCATACTGAAAGCCATATTGATTCTCCAACCAATGTCTCAAGAATTCACAAACATGAAGCAACCATCTGGCAGCGCCGATTTTGGGAACACACCATAATGGATGAAGATGATTTTTATCATCACGTCGATTATATTCATTACAACCCCGTCAGACACGGATTGGTTAAAAAGGTTTCTGAATGGCCGTGGTCAAGTTTTCATCGCTATGTCAGAATGGGATTTTATGACATGGATTGGGGTGACAATTATTCATATCCAAAAAAATCCAATCATTATGGTGACGTGTAGGGTGGGTTGATCCGTGATATCACAAATAAAAATATTTTCAACTTGGATGCAGCATTAACCTTACAGAACATCTATGCAACCCACCAAATTTTTGATTAATGCTTTACCAATAGTGGTGGGTTGCAGAATTGCCACAATCATTATGTTGTTTTGGCATATGTACGTAACTAATAGGCCAATGATCCTTGCAACCCACCCTACCCTCGATTCCGAGTAGGATGGGTTGACCTGCGATATCCCACATGCCAAATATTTTTGATATGGAGACGGCAATAACCTTTCAGAACATCTGTGCAACCCACCATTTTGGTGGGTTATGTTTTATCGATGGTGGTGGGTTGCAGAATTGTTTTAATCGTTTAGATGTTTTGGGTATATCAAAATAATTAACAGTCCAATTGTCCTCGCAACCCACCCTACAATCATTAACAACTCACCAATTTATTGTGATCAGGGATTCTGATGGTGGTGGGTTGCAGAAGGGGCTTGATCATT
>Ga0272443_10006923_pt1 | contig 11020 bp, 9 predicted proteins | sample SSMAcet12_FD_193581 | JGI IMG/M metagenome (GOLD analysis project Ga0272443, IMG submission 193581) | Marine sediment archaeal communities from Little Sippewissett salt marsh, Falmouth, MA, United States - SSM-Acet-12 | ecosystem: Environmental > Aquatic > Marine > Wetlands > Sediment ... | reverse complement strand
CTTCTGCTTATAAAAGTACCTGAAAAGACTGCAAATGAAGATGCATGCTTTATGGAGCATGAACTACATCCTGAAACAGTACGGCAGATCAGAACCCTTATTGAAATTCTGGAAAATAACCGGACAATCTCCGAGGACATCAAAAGAATGATTGATTCGGGAAAATACTGATTATTATATCAACAATAAAGTGCTCCCCAAAATACCGGAATTAAAATTACCAGAATCACTTTTTTTCAAACAATTTAAATATCCTAAAGGATTATGTAAATCTGATGTTCATCGAAAGTGAAGGTGTTGAGACTGTCGCAAAACTTATGGCACTCTCTGCACGCACTGCACCAAAATCAAAGGGAAGTGATGTTATTGAGGTTAAGATCGTTTTCAGGGATGAACTTGGTGCACTTGCCGCTTCGATGAGGAGTTTCGGAGAGGAGAATAACCTGAACTTCTTCCTCCGCGATGCCGGAAACATTGAGAAGAGCGACTGTTGTGTAATTATCGGCGTAAAAGGTGACGCATCACTTGGTTTAGACTGCGGAGGATGCGGATTTCCGACATGTTCGGATATGCTCAGAGAGCAGAAAAATATCAGGGAATCAGGACGTGACACTGCATTTCAGGGTCCAAACTGCATATTAAGGCAGGCTGATCTCGGGATAGCAGTGGGTTCCGCAGCAAAGACCGCATCAATACACAACACAGACAACAGAATCATGTTTTCGGCCGGCGTTGGAGCACTGAAACTTGGCTGGCCCGGTGAATGCACCGTAGCATACGGCATACCGCTGTCAGCCTCAGGTAAGAGCATTTTTTTTGACCGATAATAAATTAAGCTCTGTTTTTTAAAAAAAGAGGATTATAATGGCCAGACTTATGATCCGGGGCGGAGACCTGGATCTTGTCGAGTATGATTTCTCACCGTTTGAAGCGGGAGAGAATATCAGAACTCACGGTATAGATAAAAGAAGTTTTAAACCGGAACTTTCGGAAGAACCAATAGAGGTTACAGTTCCGGCAAGAATCCACCTGACTGTCCTTGACATGAACAGGTTTGCACCCAACAGACCTGGTGGAGGAGGCATTGGATTTGCAATCCAGTGCTACTGCAATTCAGTTGTTGAAATCACAGACGGCAAAGATGAAATCAACTACAACAGGGAACCAATAGTCCGCCATCTCATAGAAGTCTTTAAGGAGGTGACGGGTTACACCGGCGGTTTTAAGATCTATGCAAAGGATCATGAAAAAAAGCATGTCGGCCTTGGATCAACAGGATCAGTTCTCCTTGCAGTCTGCCATGGAATGAACAGGGCAATAGGCTCACCTCTTACCCACGAGGAGATCAGATATCTCATCGGGTGCAACTATGTCGAGGAGACAACCGATGGCAAAATAATCGGCGGGTTTGAGACAGGAGTAGGTCCTGCGGCAGCGACATATGGAGGCATGGCAGTACTGGGGGATGAACTGACACTTGTATGTCATCACAATTTTGCAGAAGAAGAAAACGTCTATGTTATAATACCACCTACAAAGGCAAAGGCATCAGGTGAGGACGAATTTAATGTCCTGATGAACAGAGCAAGGGTACTGGATTCACGTGACCGGGAATTAAAAGCTTATTTCGTACTGATGGATCTAATCCCGGCTTTATGCAGAAATGACATAAATAAACTGGGCGATATTATCTGGGAGATGGACTTCCGGGGTTCAAAGCGTGCAGAAGTGGAGCACAACTCCTTTGAGATCTATTACTACATGAGCAGATTAAAGGAAGCCGGACTGGAGTTTGTGGGTATGAGTTCAGTTGGCCCTTCAATAGCAGTAATTACAAAACTCGGAGAAGATGAGATGAATGAGCTCCTGAAACCAACAGGTCTTGAGATTGCCATAAAAACAAAGGTTGACAATCACGGCATCCAGTTCAGATAATTTAATCATAAAAAACGGAGAAAAACGTAATTCTCCATTAAAATTATATTTTTTCTTTTTTTTACCCGGAATTATATACTGAGGGCGTTTGACATATATTCACGGATGTCATCTGAAATTTCAGGATCAGCCATTGCGAAATCAAATATTGCCTTTAAATAACCAAGTTTATCTCCGGTATCATACCTCTTACCACAAAAGGAGAAGGCATAAACATCCTGGATACCATTCAGCATTTTTATTGCATCAGTAAGCTGAATCTCACCGCCAACACCCCTCTTGGTTCTTTTAAGGCAGTCAAACAGTTCCGGTGTGAATACATATCTGCCAATTGCACCAAGCCTTGATGGTGCCTCGCTCAGGGGTGGTTTTTCAACAATATCCATTATCCTGTAAAGAGATTCTTCCACCAGGTCCCCGTCAATGATACCATAGCTTGAAACTTTCTCATCAGGTACTTCTTCAATGGCAATCGCAGAGGAACCGGTTCTCCCATAGACATCAATGAGCTGACCTGTGCAGGGCTTTGAATTAACCACTATATCATCACCAAGAAGAACTGCAAAAGGGTCATTTCCAATATGCTTCTCAGCACGAAGCACTGCATCCCCCAGTCCTCTTGGCTCTTTCTGCCTGATATAGTGAATATCCGCAATATCTGAGATCTCACGGACCAGATCAAGTTCATCCCTCTTCCCGTTCATCTCAAGATGCATCTCAAGTTCAGGAGAGTCATCAAAGTAGTCCTCAATTGCCCTCTTGCTTCTTCCGGTGATGATAATTATATCCTCTATTCCGGAATTTACAGCCTCTTCAACGACATACTGGATTGTAGGCCGGTCAATTAAAGGAAGCATCTCCTTTGGCATTGATTTCGTTGCCGGAAGAAACCTTGTGCCAAGCCCTGCGGCAGGAATGACAGCTTTCTTAACAGATGTCACCAGCAGACACCCTCATATGTCTGAGCAGTCTCAGCCGCTTTCCTGATTCTTCTGCCGTCAATAACAAGCTTACCGGAATAATCAAGGCTCTCAAACTCCGGCCATTCGGTTGTTATAAGCACGGCATCACATTCCATAACTTCGCCGCAGTCTTTCGCGTACCTGATATCCGGAAACAGAGCCGACATATTCTTTGATGCAAGAGGATCATAACCCACAACCTCAGCGCCCAGTTCACTCAGAGCAGATATAACAGGAATTGCACGGCTCTCCCTGATGTCATCCGTATCCGGCTTAAAGGCAAGGCCGAGAAGTCCAACCTTTCTTCCTTTAAGATCAGGAATATGCATCTTCAGAAGGTCAACAATCTTTAGAGGCTGAGCCTCATTTACATCAAGAACAGCTCTCAGAATTGTTGTATCAACCCCCAACTCCATAGCACCGGATAAAAGCGCCCTGACATCCTTTGGAAAGCATGACCCTCCAAAACCGATTCCGGACCTGAAAAATGAAGGGTTAATCCTTGCATCAAGCCCGACACCCTTAAAGACCTCTTCAGTATCAATACCTGAATTTTTGCAGATATTTCCAATCTCATTTGCAAAACTGATCTTGGTTGCAAGGAAGGCATTGCTGGTATATTTAATCATCTCAGCTGTTTTGATACTGGTAACTACCTTAGGGCAGTCAAAATCCGAGTATAAACTGCCAAGAACTTCCCCCGCACCTTCATCATATGAACCTATGACAATTCTGTCAGGATTCATAAAGTCCTCAACAGCAACACCCTCCTTTAAAAATTCCGGGTTGCATCCAAGATAAAAACCCTCACCGGCTTTTTTTCCCGATGTTCTCTCAAGTGCATCAAGAACAACAGATTCAGTAGTTCCGGGAAAGACTGTGCTTTTCACTATAATTGTATGAACAGCCTTCTTACTGGTGTTTTTGAGGGCTGAACCTATATTCTCAGCCGCAGATTTGACATATACCGTATCAATAGTTCCATTCGCGGCGCATGGCGTGCCCACAGATATAAAGGTAATATCAGTATCCTCAATTGCAGAATTATAGTCATCTGTTGCAGATATAAGCGACCTGTTCTTCTCAAGGATTTCAGCAAGCCCCAGTTCATATATCGGAGGAATACCTTCATTTAAGAGGTCAATCTTCCTCTGATCAATATCTACAAAAATAATTTCATGCCCGAATTCCGACAGACATGCTCCGGTTACAACCCCCACATAACCTGATCCTATTATTGATATTTTCATAAAAGTTTCCTGTAGTTATTATTTGTCGGCAGGTAAAAATGAACTTAACCTCTTTATCATCTACAGAAATGAATAATGAAACGTAAATTTCCGTAGTATTTCAGTACATACCTCAGGCTTATAAAAATAAATACGGAGAGTAAAAAACGGAAAGATAAAAATCGGAGTGTTTTTCAGATTACAGTAACACTCTTTGCCAGATTTCTTGGTTTGTCAATATCCCGGCCAAGAATCACCGCAGACTGGTACGCAAGCATCTGAAGAACAACAATTACCGCGAGCATCTCCTCAAGAGGACTTCCCTTATTCACATAAATACAGACATCTGCAACATCATCGAGATCCTCATCTCCTTCAGTGCCCACTGCAATGACAGGAGCACCCCTTGCCTTCATCTCCTTTATATTGGAGATCATGACAGGATGGGATACATCCGTTGTGCAGACTGCAACAATGGGTGTATCTTCACATAGAAGAGAGATTGGCCCGTGCTTCAGCTCACCGGCAGCATAGCCTTCTGCGTGAATATAGGTAATCTCCTTGATCTTAAGTGCACCTTCCAGTGAAACAGGGTAATAGACGCCCCTTCCCACATAAAAGATATCAGACGCACCGGCACAGAGTTCAGCACCTTCAGATACGTCAACAAGCAGAGCATCTTCAATAACCTTGTGGATCTCACTGAGATCATCTTTGATATTCCCGTTGCAGAGATGCATCAATATTGACAGGAAGACTGCAACCTGGGCAGTATATGATTTTGTTGCCGCCACACTGATCTCAGGCCCGGCCCTTGTAAATAAGGAATAATCCACAACCCTTGTGACTGAACTTCCAACCACATTTGTGACAGCCGCAGTAGTGCAGCCGAAGGCCTTTGCCATATTCAGGGCTGCGATGGTATCAGCAGTCTCACCGGACTGTGTGACAGCTATCACAACAGAACCTTTTCTTGGCCTGAAAAAGCGGCATTCAGAGGCGACTTCAACCCTTACCGGAGTATCACAGTGCATTTCCATTAAGTATCTGAATAAAAGTCCTGCATTGTATGATGTCCCGCATGCTATGACACAGATCTCCTCAGCAGACCTTAGTTCACTGATGAAATTTTCATCAATATCACTGTTGAATGTCCGGTAGAAGACATCAGGTTCTTCATAGATCTCCTTTTGCATATAGTGGTCAAAACCACCCTTTTTGGCAGAATCTATCTCCCAGTCAATGACATCTGTAACAATCTCCTTTGCCACACCCAAACTGAATACAGAAGCGCCTTCTGAGTCAATGGATATTATATCGCCGTCATTGACATAATAGACATTTCTTGTATATTCAAGGATTGGAGTAACATCAGATGAGGCAATAATCTCACCATCACCAATTCCTATAACAAGAGGATTTTTGTCCCTTGCGGCAACAATACGATCCTCTCCGGAAACCACAGATAAAAATGCATATGCACCCTCCAGATCCTCTGTGGCTCTTGTAACCGCAGCAAGAAGATCCCCCTCATAATACTTCCCGATGAGATGGGCTATGACTTCACTGTCAGTCTCTGATTTAAAGATACAGCCCTCCTTAATCAGCCCGGACTTAAGCGACATATAATTTTCAATAATCCCGTTATGGACAATGGCAATCTTTCCTGTACTGTCTGTATGAGGATGGGCATTAATCTCATCCGGAACTCCATGCGTTGCCCACCTTGTATGCCCGATGCAGACAGTGCCGCCTGTACCGCAGATCTCATCCGATGACTCAGATATACGTCCGGCACATTTGTAGACACTCACCTCATCACCCACAGTTGCAATTCCAAAAGAGTCATAACCACGGTATTCGAGCTTTTTTAAGCCCCCGATTACAACGTCAGATGCATCGCGGTAACCAAAATAACCGACAATCCCGCACATAGCTTTCACCTCACCATCGAATTTTCAGGAAGAATACCTTCAATTATCCTTCCCACCTCTACTTTACTCCCCGAACCTGCAATCGCCCCTTTAAAGACAGTAAATGGTGCCGCCTCGACACCATCACCAAGAATTGCTCCAAACTTCCCTTTTATGAGACCGCTTTCGGTTTCAACAAGTGCTCTTGTGCTTACTGTCGAGATATGATCTGAAAGAATGCAGCCTGAACTGATGACTGAATCCTTAACTAAGGAGTGTGTCCCAATCTGACAGTCTTCCATAACAATCGAATTTTCAATACAGGTGAATGCACCAACCTTTGTACGGTCACCAACCGAAACTCCGGGCATGATACACGAATTAGGCCCGATCTCACAGCCCTCACCAATTATTGCCGGACCCTGGATAACTGCACCTGGAGCTATTGTACTACCCTTACCAATGCTCACCTTTCCACTTATAACTGCATTTCTGCTTATCTTTCCGGAAAAACCAGGTGAAATCATCTCAAGGGTTCTCTCATTCATGCGCAGGAGATCCCATGGATAGATAGCATCTCTCCAGCAGTCAGTGGTAATTGCTTTAAATGATCTGCCGCTCCTCTTCAGATATTCAATTATCTCCGGAATTTCACAGCGGTCCAGAAATTCAAATATATCCATTTCAAAAGAGAAAATTCCGGTACTCACCAGAAAACTCTCAGTTTCACCGGGTTTTTCACGTATGCCAGATATTTTACCGCCCGAAACCTTAACAACGCCAAAATTTGAAGGATAGGGATGTTCAGAGATTAAAACAGCGTTATTCTCGTTTTTTATCCTTGATACTGATTCAGCATCTATGTAATTGTCACCCGGTAGAACAAGGAATCTCCCCTCAACCAGATCTTTTGCACAGAGAAGTGCATTTGCAGTTCCGATCTGCTTCTTCTGCGTAACAACCCTCACAGGATAATCAGTATTGTTGAGATGACGGATGAGCTGTTCACGCCTGTACCCGACAACAACAATGATGTCATTTATTCCGTTTTTAACAAGGGCATCAAGGACATAATCGATTATAGGTTTGTTCGCAACCGGAATCATCACCTTGGCAATTCCTCTCGTAAGCGGTCTTAACCTGTGGCCTTCTCCCCCTGCCAGTACTACTGCCTGCATATTTTTCACCGACCGTATTTTGTATTATCTGAGATTTTCCCTTCAACAAGAGAGCATGGTGCTACTTTGACACCGCTTCCGATTATTGTGCCCGGATTTACGGATGAATTGATACCAAATAACACTCCGTCACCAACAACTGCACCGAACTTTCTTCTCTTTGTATTTCTGTCTCCGGCCATGATATCCCTCTTATCATGCCTCAGGTTTGCAATCTTTGAGCCAGCACCAAAATTGCATTTAGAGCCTATAACACTGTCACCAATATAGTTGAAATGTGGAATTTTGGTATCCGGAAGAATTACTGAGTTCTTAAGCTCGGAGGAATGGCCAATGTGGCAGTTGTCTCCGACTGAAGTTGCGCCCCGGATATAGGCATGAGGGCCAACTGTGCAGTTTTCGCCGATTATACAGGGACCTTCAATATATGTCCCTGAACGTATAGTACTGCCCTTTCCAAGGGAGACTGCACCCTTCAGTATAACAAAATCCTCAATCTCACCCTCAATTCTTCCCTTAAGATTTTCAAGCATTGAGGCGTTGGCATCAAGAAGATTCCACGGTTCACCGACATCACCCCATTCTGAAAGATTATAGATGGTCAGATTTCCGGTTTTGACATACTCAGACAGAGCATCAGTAAGCTCAAATTCACCCCTCTCGGACAGCTCAAGAGCTGAGAGTATATTGAAGATACCGGGTTCAAGAAGATATGCACCGGCATTGATTAAATCCCCTTTTGGCTCGGAAGTCTTCTCAAATATTCCGGTTATCCTGTTTCCTTCAGTCGTGATAACTCCGTAATCCTGCGGGTGCGAACTCTTAAAGACACCCATGCACGGAGACACCTCACCTGAAAGTCCGGATATATCCTCCGCATTTATGACCATGTCACCGTTTAGGAGGAGAAAATCATCTGAAATGAGACCTTTTACAGCATTCAGTGCGTCTGCTGTTCCTCTCTGCCTTCTCTGTACAGCATATCTTATTTTTGCCCCGAATGCTGAACCGTCACCGAAATAATTTCTGACCGCCTCTTCATGATACCCTACCACAAAAATGAAGTCAGTTATGCCTGCCTCCATGACAGAGTTCATGAGATGTTCAAGCATTGGCCTGTTTGCAAGAGGCAGCATTACTTTTGGCCTTGAGGTAGTAAGCGGCCTCATCCTTTTACCCTCTCCGGCTGCGAGAATTACACATTCCATATTAAAAACCTGTATATTATGAATTATTTCTTAGAGACCGACTTTAAAAGTCCAAGGCCCCTCTCCCTCATCTTCTTTGCAGTATCCAGTGATCTGCCTTCAGCAGTGATCCTGACTTTTGGTTCAGTGCCGCTTGCACGGATTAGGCACCAGCCGTCTTCTTCCTCAATCCGGATTCCGTCAGTAGGGTTCTTAGCACCAAGTGCTGTAAGTACATCACGTCCGTTTTCACAATAGTAAGAACTTCTGAGTATCGGATAATCAGGAAGCTCATCTATGGCCTTTGCAATGTCTGTCTCAGATGCAATCCGGCAGAATAATGCCGCGGCATAGATGCCGTCAGGGCAGAGTGAATTTTCAGGGAATATCCAGCTGCCTGAAGGCTCTCCACCGAAATCACCCCATGAAAGGAGTTCTTCAGAGACATATGAGTCACCTACAGGGGTTCTGCGGACTTCTGCTGATTCTTCAATTGCCATCGAAGCATCAGCAGTTGTTACAACTTTTTTAGCACCTGTGTACTCCGCAAAGAGGACCAGAAGGTGATCACCTTTGATATAACGTCCTCTTCCGTCTATTGCCATAAAGCGGTCAGCATCACCGTCATGAATAAGTCCGCCGGAAAATTCACCATCCCTGACCATCTTTTTGAGGTAATGAACATTCTCCTCAAGCGGTTCAGATGGTCTTGGGAAAATTCCGGACGGTGTACAGTTAATGCACCGTGCATCCACACCGGCTTCTTTCAGGAGAAGCGGAGTTATAACTGAACCTGCCCCTCCGCCACAGTCAAGGAGGACTGAAGTCTCACCGATATTTACACTCTTCAGGATTTTTTCTATATGAGGACGGACGATATCGGTCTTTCTGACTTCGCCCTGGCATTTCCAGTCAGAAATTCCGGAAATTTTTATATTAGCCTCTATTTCAGCCTGCTGTTTCTTTGTAAAAGCAGAACCATCCGGATTAATAAGTTTTATTCCGTTGTAATTCTCAGGATTGTGTGAGGCAGTAACCGAACAGCCCGCACCTGCACATGAGTAGTTAATTGCATTTGCAATTGTCGGGGTGGGTGCAATTCCACCTGAAACAACATCTGCACCTGAAAAGAGTGCCCCTGCTATAAATGCATCAGATAGAGCAGGACCGGTTTTTCTTGTATCTGTACCGACAACGATATTATCCACATTAGTGCCGGCGGCAAAACCGGCTTTAAGTCCGATGTCTAAAAGTTCAGGGCCGAATGGGCGTCTTATCCCCGAAGAGCCAAAAAGCATAAATTATGTTTGATTTTATGGATAAAATAACTTGGCGGATGACTGCCATTGGGGCAGCCATAGATAAAAATATATTATTTCTTCCCAAAAGGGCAAAAATGGTTTAATTTAAGAATATTGCAGATCCCGGCAGTGCCAGGTCCGGTGAAGATCATCTCCTTCTCACCCCTGTATTTCTCAATAATTTCAATACCGGAATCACTGAACAGACCACCTGCAGGTACAATGATCAGATCAGAATCTTCGGGAGATTCAACAGTCTTTGAACGTAGTTCTTCTTCTAAAAGAGGCATATTTCCGTTTAAAAAAACCTTACGATCACCAATATTCTCTTTTAGTTTTAAAAGACAGTCTTTTTCCATACCCTCAACACAGGCCGATGAGAGCCTTGTAAAGCACATGAAATCTGTCAGTGAATTTATAATTGCACATGCTGCAGTCCTTTTAACACCATTGTCAAAACCGGAATTATACATAAAGGATATTTTGGTCTTTACCTCAAAGGGATACTCAGTTGCCATAAAAACCCTTCTGCCACCATATGCAGTCTCCAGACACTCACCTCTGGTGAATGGACATATCCTCCCTTCCTCTTTTATCCTGAAGGATACAACTCCGTCATCACAACCGCTGCCGGATATCTTCTCTTCAAGTATTTTAACCGCTTCTTCAATAATATTCATATAAATCTGTCCTCCGGATCAGTGAGAATAACCCTGGCGGGAGAACCGTCAAGTCCACCAAGACGTAATGGAAGTGCATACATAAAATATGATCCACTATTTACTTCAGAGAGGTTCAGCAGTTCAATTACGGGAATATTTTCAGATAGTATTCTCCTGTGATTCTCCCCACATCCACCATAGGAATCAATGGACGGCGTATCAATGCCAAATAATAAAAGACCTGCATCAGCAATCAGCCGGGCGGCATCCTCACTAAGATATGGATAATCCTCCCGGAAATTATTTTCATATGAAAATTCCGTCTTTATCAGAAGTCTTTTACAGTCCTCCTCCATAATTTCAGAGAAAAAACGTTCAGTTCCAATTTCACCGCACTTAACTCCGGAATCCACCACTACCACAGGACCAATTAGCCTGCCCGGATCAACAGAATCCACAGAACTTCCTTTGGGGAAATAATGTTTCGGAGCATCGATATGGGTTCCGCTGTGCGAACACATCCTGATCTCTGAGAACATATAGTGATCAGTGACCTGTGAATTAAATTCAACCGCAGGATCACCGGGCCAGACCATAAGATCCCCGGAGATCCTCCTTGTTACATCATATACTGCCATAATAAACCAGACAAA
>Ga0272443_10006922_pt1 | contig 11022 bp, 18 predicted proteins | sample SSMAcet12_FD_193581 | JGI IMG/M metagenome (GOLD analysis project Ga0272443, IMG submission 193581) | Marine sediment archaeal communities from Little Sippewissett salt marsh, Falmouth, MA, United States - SSM-Acet-12 | ecosystem: Environmental > Aquatic > Marine > Wetlands > Sediment ... | reverse complement strand
AAGGATTGTCCAACCTTGAATAACCATGTTACCCGAAGTTTCATTTCCTGCTTCTGTCATTGTAACATTAAGGTTTACTACTGCGTCATTAATGGTTGAATATAACGCGTTCACAAGTGTAAACAGAACGAATACACCAATGAATAATGTTAATATTCCGCCAATATCTAAACCTTTTTTAGCCATATTATAAAATTCACCTAGAACATATATAAACAGAATACCTTAATTTTTGGTTATAAGTAATTCTATGAAATCAAAAACATCAAACACCTCACTCTTATCTATCTTATCCTTTATAATTGAAGAAAACATCACACCTTTATCTGTTAATTGGTAACTGCTTCCGTCTAATTCTTTCTTGAAACCATTAACTAACCCACAATCCTTAAGTTCTTTAATCATGTCGTAAAACGCATTTGATTTATAAATCTTTTGCTCATTCGGATTAAGTCTATAACCTTTTTGTTTCAACATAAAACATAATAATTCTTGTTGTTTTTTTGTGAATACCACTTAACCACGAATAACATTTAGTAATTCTTTAAGTCCTATCACTAAAATAAAACTTATTATAGTTCCTATAAAAATATTCTGTTGTAGTGGTGAGAATATACTTGGTAAATTTTCTGTTAATTTTAAACCTAGAAATAAAGCTAATACACAACCAGCTATTATCAATAATGATTTTTGTTCTTTACCCATTTTTTACACCTAGTCAAATATATTTTTTAATATTATAAATTTCAATATAAGCGAAACACCAACCAATATAATTATAAATAATAACCAATTAACAAACGGCTCTTGATTACATCTCGGTTTTCCTAGATAAGACGAACAATTATATTCGCATACGGTAGAATTATAAACGCTTAAATATTGTGTTCCATTCCATGTTGTTGTATTCTCAACTAAATAAATATCATTTTCACAAGAAGTCTTTTTTATTTCTGTAAAAGTAAAATTAAATGGAATGGTTGTAGTTGTAGTTGTTGGAAAATAACATATAGCATAATGAGTTTCTGAACTACCTAGAGTTGTAGAGTTTTCTTCAAAATACCCTGTGATATTATAATAAGTATTATTTGATTCACAAGTTAATTGAGTTATATTTTCATAAGGAGAAACTTTATTTAATTGGTCTATGAATCCTGTTATATTTGTTTCAAGATTTACTAATCCACTTATATTTAATATAGTTGTAAAGTTAGCGTAACTTTCGTTAGGATAATATCTATTCCCTTGAGTTCCATTCAAAAATAATTCTATATTTGTATCTGCCTTTGGTGGTGGCTCAACCCCGCTTTTTTCTTCCAAACTAAAAGTATTAAAGGAATTTAATCCCGATAAATAAGACGCTTTAACCCATGTTATATTTCTAGTTACATTTGAAACCCTAACCTCGTCAATATAAGCGTCAATTTGCCCTGCGGGTAACTGATTTAATTTATCCCCGATACAAATTTCCGACTGAGAAGAACTAGAAGTTCCTATTATAGAGTTTGTCACACTTCCGTCTATATTTCCATTACTCATAGTATCTAGTGTATTCCCGTCTTTTGTAAAAACTACATAGTTCCAAACATCGTCATTTACTGCGTCACCACTTTGTCCGTAATCAGTTCCGCCACTCGTTTTAAATCTGCCTTGAATATTTCCCGTATCTAATCTCATTACGACACCGCCAGTAGTTCCCCATGCTTTTTCTACTATTTGTCCGCCCGTATCAGTAGTTTTAACCCATACTTCATAAGTCCAATTACCCGCCCCCATATTATACTCGGAATGACCACCCGTATTAATATAATCTGTTGAGCCTGTTAGATTTACACAATATCCAATTTTCCCCGTTACATTTGGCGTGGTCAAACCGTTATTTAAATTTCCGTCTATATCATATTGTGTTGAGCCTTGATTATCGTCTGAAACATCAAATTTATCTAAATGAAATACACTAATATAATTTTGGTCATAAGTTCCGTATTCGTCTTGAACATCTATTGCTAAATCATTTCCGTAATACATATGAATAAAATCTGTTGAACTTGACGCGTCTATCTGCGGAACTTTTACCCATAAATAACTGTTGCCCGAACTGTTAAATAATTCTATGTGATAATTTAATTCTGTTAAGTCATCAGAATCAACAAATCTTATATCAGTTCCGTCTGATTTTATGTTTGTATAATTAATAACAGAAGAATTTAACACAACCAATAAAGGAAAATCTACAAGATTTTCATTCTGAGCGGAATTATCAAAAGTTATATTTGAACGATAATTCCATGTATCATTATACCATGCGTTTGCTACATTTACCCCCACCAAACTAAGTAAAACTCCTATGAAAACGAATGTTATTTTTTTACTCATCATGTCGCCCCCACGAATCCCCTTATTATGTATAGTAAACCCACGATTATCGGTAATTCAAATATCAAAAATAACCAATAAGGAATCCCATTACATCTTCCTAATGCTAAATCGATTATACTCGCTGAACTTTGTTTAATCTCAGAATTATTTTCTTCAGTTAAATTATAAGTTTGATTAAATTGATAATTATCTAAACTATTACATTCAATTCCTATTCCCATATTAGCGAATGAAACTAGAACTAGATTTATTCCTATCGAATAAACTAGTAAAATTATTATTTGATTTATGTTTAAACTCATACATACCGACCACTACTTATTCATAGATTTAAATAAAAACGATAACCCAACAAAAAATATTATTATGAATATTATTATTGCGGGAATCCAACCAATTAAAACGAAAAATGCGAATCCAATTCCGAATCCAACCATGAACATTAATTCTTTATTACTGCTATTAGCCCCATTCCCCAAACTGTAAAGGAATACACCTATTAAAACTGAGCCAAATAATGACAAAACAAATTTAGTTGTTCTACTCGGATTAGTAAATAATTCTAACCAAAAGTTAGGATTTAATGGAGATGTCGCACCTGTTTCTGCGGTATCACACGCATTATTAGAACAACCAAAATCACATAAAGTAATATTTGTTATCGAACAATCAATATGTTTTAATGCTCGATAATCCTCATTAATACAAGTCCATTCTTCTTTACAGGGAACTTCACAATTAAGATTTAATGATGACCTTAACTTAAATTTCTTTACACCATAATCCCAAAATAACCATTCACATCTACACGCATTATCAACACTCATAGAAGATTTACCCGTTACAGTATCGCCTATAATATAATCATAAGAATAATCTGTTTGTGTAAAATTTAATTGTTCACAAGTTACATTTTGATTAAAACAATCGTAACTTGGATTACAAGTTGTTAAATGATAATTCCCCTCACTACAACCCGAATCCCTAAATGATTCAAAAACAGGGATTGCTTCTATCCATGTTTCTATATTTTGACAATCAATAGGAATATCAATAGGATTAGGATAACAAGTTGCTACACCGCTACCAACTTCTAACCACTCAGTTTCGCATGAACTTTGGTCGCTATAACTTTCTGTCCGTTGTTCATATATCCCTAAAGTTTGATTTAATTTTCTAGCACAATAAACACTTTCTTGATACCTTGCTTCTAAATCGTTCTCACATAAAGTAGGATTACAAGTTCTTGTTTGTAAAACTCTATCTTCTACACAAGTAGTAGTATTAACCCATGACGAACATGAGCATGGATTTTCATAGCTTACTTTTAAATAATGATTAGACGATTGTAATTCCTCATAGAATAAATGATAGACATCTTCCGAATTTTTAGTTAAAAATGGTCTTATAATTTCCCCGCTATAAAATTCGTATCTTTCATTAACTTCCATTGGAGTTAAAGCGTCATCGTAAATAATAACCTCATCTAAATACCCGTTAAGATAAGAAACCCCCGTTCCCGCTTGACCTATATATGCGTTATCGTTAGCGTTTCCAATAGCAGAGGAGTAAGCAATTCCGCCACTTAAAGCAGTTCCATTCAAATACATTATTTGATTACTTCCGTCATAAACCGCAACTAAATGATACCACATATCATTTTCTAATACTATATTTTCATAAAGATTATTTGCGTTTACAGTAAATTTCAATCTATAAACACCCGAACTATTAGCATACTGTAAAGCGAAACCATTTCCCCCCGAATGTCTTTTAACAAACATCATTGCCCCACTTGGCTCGGGTAATTCATTTATTTTAAACCATGTTTCAATAGAAATAGAATTATCACTAATTGTTAAACTAGAACTATCACTAACATTAACGAAATCGTCCACACCGTCAAACCCTAAACCGTAATTATATTTCCCTGTTTGCTGATATTGAACACCGTTATAAACACCGCTATTAGAAAAACCGCTATCGTCATTTATAGGGCTTGAAGAATCTTCCATATTCATAATTAAGACTGCGTTATTATCGTCATAGAAATCAGTATCGGTAGTCCTTATACTATCTTGGTTTATATTTTCTGTGTAAACATTCGTTAAAGTAAAATCGTCATTACACGCCCACGCTTGAAGTGATACCTTTTTAACCCCGCCTATTTCCCCTGTAACTGCTAAATATAAAACATCATCAATAGAAGTAACACTATAATTTCCTGTTGTTATATTCCCGTCAAAACTTGGCGACATAGAATATTGATTTTTAAATTGTGTAAAAGTATCCTCGTTATCGTCATAAACAATATCAAATAATCCACCGTCTTTAATTAATAGAACATGATAAGCACCATTACACCATGCGACTTGAACATCGTCGGGGGTTTCGTAAGTTGTTGGTAAATTAAAAGCACCGTCTCCGCTAAAAGTTGATGGATAAAACCCTTGAAAATCATTACTTATAGTATATCTTAAATCCTCATCACGAACACCAAAACCGTTTAAATTATCCCATAAGATTAAGGGGTTTCCTGTATCAGCGTCAGCGTATCTATTGGCTACTGCGGGAACTCTAACACCAAAAAGAGTATTACTTCTTTGTTCTGTATCTAGTGTTGTGAATCCCGTTCCGTCAAAATCGTATCTGAAAATATAAGCGTCATGAGTTCCCCCCGATTCATCAGCAATACAAATCCAATATCTTTCATCAGCTATAACATAATTACAATCCCCATATTCACAAGTATCTAAACCGCAAGTCTCAGAATCAGAATCTAATTCAATAAAAGTAGAATCAAAACTTTTAGCAATAATATCTTTATTAGAATCAATATACATTATTTCCCATTTTTCCTCTATTGAGTTCCAAACTGCTTTAATGTTCTCATCAACATTTATATTTCCTAGATTTTTTGTTAATTCAAAATCGAATGTAGTAGAAGAAACATTTACGAATGAAAAGGATAAGACTAACAATAAGATTAGAAGTTTCTTCATGTAATACATTTAAATTTGAGACTATATTTTGATTTATACTTTCTAGTATATACTTATATTATCTTGAAAATATGGTTTATGTTAGTTAGGAAATAGAGAAAGATAATAAAATAAAATACTTTTTGGTAAAATGGATTTAACTTATCCCAATAAGGAAAAAAAACCATGATAAACCCTAACCAAATAACCATAGAAACACCGACAAATCCTACTATCCCCCACTTAATCCAAACAAAACGAATAAATGGGTTAAGTTCCCCGCTAATCCCGATAGTATTTATATAATGAACGGTCATTAAGTGGTCTGAAAAATAAAGAACTGTAAAAAGTAGAAACAAAACAAAAACATTCACATTTATCACTCGTTAGTTTCTATATACCAAATCAAATCCCTTATGTTTAATCTAAGATTAAATATTTGTTCTTCTATCTCTGACTTTTTTACTAGTAACTTTGTTAGTTCCCTTTGAAGTATTGCTATTTGCTTCTTTCTCGACATAATAATATTCTCTGACTTTTTTAATTGTTCCATTTTTAACCAACCTATTTAATCTCACTAGTGTTAAAGTGGATTTTCTTTTAATATACCTCGCTATTTCTTTATTTGTGTATGCGGTATCTTTATGTCTATTCAAGAATTTCAATATCCTTGAAGTTAAAGACACAACCTTTTTATCTTTTGTTTCCCTAACTTTAGTTAGTTCGCTAACTTTAATTGACATTCTTCTCATCACTCCTTTTTTTTATTTTTAACCTATTAAATACTCATAATCTTCTAGTTCCTTTTCTGCTTCTTTTTCAACTACTTCTATTGGCTTATTTTCCTCAGTTACCCCATACTTAATTATCCAAACAACCCCGTCGCCACTTATGAATCCGAACTTAACCAACTGCTTCTTTATGTTACCCATAATGTAAGGAGATAATCCGAATCGTTTTGCTATCTGAGTTTCTAAAACATTATTAGATACTTCTTTATGATACCCTAACCGCTTTAATGTTTTAATAAAGTTCTCTAAGTCATCATATTTTATAGTCATTAATAAATCCCCTTATCCTTTAGGAAATCGATAAGCATACGCCTAAGAATAGCAGACCTATTGAAACCATTCTCATCACAATATTCTTCTAGTAAATCAGCTTGTATCTTTTCGGCTTTAAACTTTATTAGAATACCGTCATTTAACTTGGATACATATTTTTCTCCCATGATTATTATTCGTTCTACATCTATTTATTTTTATTTTTTATTTTTTAAATAAGAATTTATACTATATACTATTAATTTGTGTTACAAATTTTTGCTTCTTAATGACTTACCTTTTGGGAATTAATAATAAAATTTACTACTACTTAATGATTGAATTTAGGGACACAAATACGAATTAGTATATGTCATTTCTTTTTAAAAATATAATAAAAAAAATAATTTTTAGATAGATAATTTTATTAACTCAAAAGACTAAGTTATTATTTGTTACTAAATTATTCTCCTATTAGTTCTTTAATATGTCTCTTAGAATATTTCTTTAATACTTCTTTCTTCTCTCGTTCCTTTTTTCTTTGAAGTCTTAATCTTCTTTCTCGTTTCCTTTTAGTTCCCCGTAAATCTTCAATCCACTTTTTCTGAGACATCTTTTATAACCATGTTTTTTTTAATAACTTTGTATTCTCAGTAGTATCATTAGTATCAGTAGTATCATTAGTATCATTAGTATCATTAGTATCATTAGTATCAGTAGTATCATTAGTATCATTCTTAACATCAGAATCTTCTAACAACTTCTTTAATAATTCTAGTTTCTCTTTTGATTCTTTTAATTGCTTCTCATATTTAATAATATCTTCTAGCATTTCCTCTTTTGAAAAATAAACGCCGTCATAATGTCTTTGTTTATATTCACGAACTGCCTCGCGAACTATCTCGGTCTTGTTTCCGAAATTAGCTAAAAACTTCTCCAATTCTATTTCATTCAAATGTATTATACTCATTCAAACCCCCCAATATTGATGCTCTTTCACGAATGAATTATATATTAACTAATATATCTAGACATTCACGCCAACTTTCACGGTTTCAATTTTTGAAACCCTTATTTCAACCTCGCAAATATTTTTGTTGGTTGTAAACCGCCTTTCTTTTTTGTCAATTCATTCTTCTTAGATAAATTATATTCACGCTTCACGCGTTCATATTCGTTCACGAGTTCGCTATTAATAGTATATATACTCGGCACATTTTCCCATGTATCAATCGGCATATAATATGCTTTCTCTGTTGTCATGTTCATTCTTCTGATACAAGTTACTACATTAACTCTATTCTTTGATTTTCTAAACGCTCGTAAAAGCATATGACCTTTTAGTCTTGTTCCCTTGTTCAAGTCAAATATGTAAGGTAGATTAATAATAATGTTGGTCTCGTCTACACCGAATATCTGAGTAACCTTGTCGAATCCCATTACATCAGACTTCCAAAAATCCTTTGCGTATTGCTCAACGCCCTGTTCTTCTAGTGTAATAAATTTCTTCTGATTAAGTGGATTTTTAGTCGCTTCCAAAAAATCGTCTAACTTCCAATAAATATCTTTGACTGTTGTTTCCTTACCGAAATAACAATAGTTCATATAAGTCATTAACCATAAACTAAACCAACTCTTACCGCTTCTCGGCGTTCCGACAATAATTATAATTCTGTTTTGTCCGCGATTTAAGTCACGAACTAATCTATCTATTAATGGATTATAATGATGGTGAGCGGAATTATAACAATACGGTTTATTAACTAGCCATTTCTTAACCCATATATCTTGTATATGTTTCATAGACTAACCGTGTTTTTTAGCCCTATCCTTTTTTTCTTCTGCTTCAATATCCTTATCTTTCATTAACTCTTTATTTGCCCAGTCGCTTCTAATTCGTGAGAAGTCTTTTTGTTGTAAACCGACGGCATTAATTCTGTGGTCGCTCATTAACCGCTCGGTCTTTTCGGAAATAATAGGAATAAATTTAGCATCTGAATTAACATAGAATCCATTTCGATAAACGAATCTTACATTATCATTAACCTTAATCGTATTATCTTTTATCTTCTTGAAATCATTTACTCTTAATATCAATAAATCCTTTTCGCCATGATAGAACTTAAACAGAATCAAATCAAAAAACTTTCTCCTAACTAGAAACTCATGTTCTAAAATATCAACTTTAATTTGTTCTTTCCCTAAGATTTTTTGTCTAAGATTTTTTATATCAAACTCTCTTAATTCTTCCCTAGTATATCTTCCCGAAACTGTTTGCTTAATCTCTGCTTCGGGGTGACTAACAACCGCCCCGTAATATTCTCCATAAACACGATAAGTCTTATCTAAATGTTTCATAAACTTTATTTCGGTAGGATTATATTCTAACTCTTTGACTGTTGTTTTAAGGTTTTCTTCAATCTGATTATAAAATTCTACTTTTGGTTTTTTACCTACTTTAATCCATAAAAGAACTATGACAAAAAAGAACAACACCAACATTATATAATACCAATTAGACATTATGAAATCAATAGCGTTTTCAAACAAGACTATCAATCCCCATTCTTTTTAACAGGAAACCAATTACTAACGGTATATTCTATTGCGAATCTAACAACATGAGAATTATCATTCTTCTCATCAACTGATTTTAACCTTGTTCTAATCTTATCTATTCTTTCTTGGTCTATTTCCTTAATTCTAAAATGTATAGAATCCATACTAATTATTTGTTTCACAATTATTTAAGAATGTTCTACTTTACTTCAACTTCTTGTTCTACAAATACTTAAATGTTACACATAATCCTTAAAACCATTATACAAATATCTAGTTTGCCCCATAATCACCCCCAAATTGCTCATAGTATATAAGTAATTGGTAAATACCGACACACTTCACTTCAAAAACTAACCATTTTTTAACGAATGTTACACATTTATATCTTTGTTACACAAATATAGAGTATGAGAGAAGAACAAAAAATAAAATTAATCTTTATTTTAGTAACTACTTTCTTTCAATTAGTTCTATTCGCTTCAATAGTAGTTTTATTATTATTCACATTTGTTTTATATCAACAAACAGAATCAGAATTAGTTTTAAATGTTGGCTTAACATTATGTTATTTATTATTCTGCCTATCGATTTACTTGAATATTCTTCCAACTAAAAACAAAAAAGAAGATACCCGAATAATTGAATTAGATAAAATCCTAATAGGTAAATTTGAATTAAAAGCAGAATACCTAGAACATAGAATAGAACAATTAGAAAAACAATTAAACAAACCCAAAAGGAAATCTAAATGAAAGATAAAAATGACAAATTAACATCAACTTTTTTTGAAAGATATTTACCAATTTTTGTTATAGTATTATTTTTCTTTATTGGTTATTTATACGGACATTATAGCCCTACAACCGAACAATACCACTCAGAAACAAAAGCGTTTAAGAGTTCTAGTTATACTTGCGATTTATACTTAGAATATAGTGAGAATGAAATCCAAAACATAACACTCTTAGAGTGTGTTTATAATTGGGAAGGGGATTAAATGAATAAAATATACACCGTTTATGATGTTTGTTTTTTACTTATTGCTATTGTTTTGTATCTAACATACAACAAGATAAAAAAAATTGAAGAAAAATTGGGGATTAAATGAACACATTAAATATAGGTTGTAGTTATCAGTATCTTGAAAATGCGGTTAATATTGATATTAACCCCGAAGTAAATCCCGATAAGGTTGTAGACTTAGAAAAGAAACTTCCATTTAAAGATAATGAGTTTGATGAGATAATAGGAACGGAAGTAATAGAACACATAAAGAACACTCACGGGTTAATGAAAGAACTAAGACGGATATTAAAACCGAATGGCGAAATAATATTAACAGTTCCTTTTCATGCGTGGTTTAAGAATGTCATTACTGCCTTAGTTCCTAAGTATTGGGATTTTCATTATAACCCTAACGGCGACCATGTAAGATTTTTTAGCGAACAATCTTTTAGATACATCTTTCGGCACAACGGGTTTAAAGTAACTAAGTTTCTTTATTCTGGTAAATATAAATTCCTATCTGAGACTATGACTATTCATGCTATAAACAATAAAAGGAAATTAAATGAAAATAAATCCAAAACACGAAATTAGAATAGCGATAATCTTAATCATTATTTTGATTATTGTTTTTAGTATTTCTTCTTATACTAATTATCAGAAATTTGAAGCATGGAATAAAGCGATAACACTTCTAAATAATGTTACAAACACCGACAGTCTAAATATGTGTAGAGCGTGGTGTATTCTATTCGATTAAAAAGAAGAAAATAAAAACTTTGTATTCACTATTAATAATCGGTTTAAATTCCTTTTGCTTTATCGACAAGAACTTTTGCCCCGACTATCAACGCCCCTAATCCTATGACATACTGAAGGATTGTCCAACCTTGAATAACCATGTTACCCGAAGTTTCATTTCCTGATTCTGTCATTGTAACATTAAGGTTTACTACTGCGTCATTAATGGTTGAATATAACGCGTTCACAAGTGTAAACAGAACGAATACACCAATGAATAATGTTAATATTCCGCCAATATCTAAACCTTT
>Ga0272443_10006921_pt1 | contig 11023 bp, 13 predicted proteins | sample SSMAcet12_FD_193581 | JGI IMG/M metagenome (GOLD analysis project Ga0272443, IMG submission 193581) | Marine sediment archaeal communities from Little Sippewissett salt marsh, Falmouth, MA, United States - SSM-Acet-12 | ecosystem: Environmental > Aquatic > Marine > Wetlands > Sediment ... | reverse complement strand
TGGCTGCCTTCGCATGTCGATGTCGTATCCTCTCTCAGCCTCTCGTTGATGATCTACGCCTTGGGATCCCGTGATGTGTGTCACGCACATCCCTCGACGGCAGCTGGGAAAAGAGAAAGGACCGCAATGAAAAACCTTACAGGCAGGCAACCAGCCGGCAAGCGGGGGCAAGCGACAAGAGGCCGTCACTTATGATAATATGCCATCGCACATGGACGCAGTCAAGAACGTCGGGCCGCATACTCGGGATCTTGGTGAACACGCGAAGCTGAGCTACGAACTCAGGCAGCGAGGCAAGGAAGTCCTCGGGTTTGCAGTTCTACTGCTGTTCAAGGATGGAGCATGCGGCAAGCTGCAATCCGGTTTGACACGGCACACGGGAGAGCGCATAGGCATGTAGGTAGGCGCTCTGGGGATGAAAGGCGGCAGGGGATTGACACCACGTACGACGATTCTCTAGGCGACGCCGCTACCCTTGACCCTGCCCCCGTCTTAGGTCCAGTCTTAATGTCGGGAACCGCGCTTCCTGGACTCGCGACCCTGAGCTAACGCCGAACAGTTCTGCAACGTAGACTGCCGGCGCCCGGTTTCCTAGACTGGAATGCGGTCGCGTTTCGTTGCACTCGACCCGCCACCGCTCGATGATTCTCCTTGCCTGCGCCAGGCTCTCGAACCAATGCATGTTCAGGCACTCGTCTCGCAGCTTGCCATTGAAGCTCTCGATGAATCCGTTGTCCATCGGCCGGCCTGGAGCGACGAAGTCAAGCTCGATCCCTCGTCTGTACGCCCATTGGTCGAAGTGGTTGCTTGTGAACTCGGTCCCGTTGTCCGAAGTGATCACCTTGGGCTGACCGTAGCGCATCATCGCACGATCCAGCGCGTCCGTGACCGCTCTCGCTGGCAGCCTCTGGTCCACCTCGAGGCAGACACACTCCCAACTCACCTGATCGATCGCCGTGAGTACCCGGAAGCGTCGTCCATCGGTTTGCTGATCGCTCATGAAATCGATGCTCCAGCGTTCTCCCCGCTCGGTCGCGGGTAGCAGCGGCAGCCGCCTCTGAGCCGCTCGCTTCTCTTGCGGCGTTTCGTCCGTACAAGCAGCTCTTCCTCTCCGTAGATCCGGTACACACGCTTGTGGTTCACCACCCAGCCATCCCGCTGCAGCAACACGGTCAGCCGCCGGTACCCGTACCCGGGACGTGCGTAGGCCAGCTCCTTGAGCCGCATGCGCAATGCACGGTCGTCCTTCCTGCGAGACTCGTAGCGGCACACCGCACGGTGCAAGTACGAGCAGCCTGCACGCCCTGCACTCGGAGATCTCGTAATCCTCGCAAAGCTCCATAAGCAGGTCCCGCTTGCGTGCAGGCTTCAGAGTTTTCGCTGCAGAACGTCTTGGAGGATCTGCTCATCTAGCCTCGGCTCAGCGACCAGCTTCTTCAGCTGGTGTTCTCCCGCTCCAGCTCCTTGAGACGCTTCAGCTCGCTGGGGCTCAGCCCGTCGTACTTCCTACGCCACCGGTAGACGGTGTTCCCACAGACTCCGTACTTGCGGGCGATCTCCTTGATCGAGATCCCCATCTCCAACTGCTTCACGGCGTAGATGATCTCGGTCTCGGAGAACCTCGATGTGCGCATCCTCGCTGCCTCCACTAAACGCAAGTCCATGTAGACTCTGTCATTATGTTTTGACCTAATTCCGGGGTGAAGGCCAGCTCAAGTACTGGCGAACGCCACGTCAGTCGTCGCCGGAGGATGATGTCTTGGCCTTGAGCGCTGTCGCCTCACGAAGGACCAGGTTGTGATGCACGCCAGCATCGATCGCAACGTACCCGGGTCCAGCAGGGGTCGTTGACAGCGCGAACACGTTGTCGCCCCAGCCGACAAGCGTCCCGTCGCGGCGCAGCGCAAGGTTGTGATAGGTCCCCGCCGAGACGGCGACGAAGCCTCCTCCGTCGGGGACGTCTGTCTCCCCTCGATGGCTGCTGCCCCAGGCGATGATGCGTCCCTGGGCATCGAGCGCCAGGCTGTGGTCGCCCCCAGCTGAGATGGCGACGAACCGCGCGCCGGTCGGCGCGCGGATCTGCCCCTCGTCATCTTTCCCCCACGCGGCGATCGACCCGTCACGTCGCAGCGCCAGGCTGTGAAAGCGTCCTGCGGCCACGGCGACGAAGTCGCTTCCCTCCGGGACGTCACACTGTCCGAAGGTGTTGCTGCCCCACGCAGCGATCGAGCCATCGGCTCTCAGTGCAATGCTGTGGTAGGTTTCCGCTGAGATGGCGACGAAGTCGCTTCCCTGCGGGACGTCGGTGCGTCCGGCGGCAGTGCGCCCCCACGCAACAAGCGAGCCGTCGCGTCGCAGCGCCACCCCATGGTAGCCGCCGGCGGCAACGGCAGCGAAGTCCTCTCCCGACGGTACCTCAAGCTGCCCGAAGTCGTTCTTCCCCCACGCGACGAGCGAGCCGTTCGGTCGCAGGCCGAGGCTGAAGTACAGCCCCGCAGAGACCGCCAGGAACATCCCCGGCGGCGCTTCCGCTTGACCGAAGCGGTTGTAGCCCCAAGCGCCGAGCTCAAGCCCCATTCCTCCCACGGAGCCGACGAGGAAGGCGAGGAGGAGCGCACAGCATGCCGCGAGCACCGCCCCCCCCCTCCGAACACGGCCAACCATCGCGTCGCTCGCCCGGCCTCGGTTCTCCACACCGTTCATGCACTCCGTCCTTCCCCAAACACTCTTCCCACCAGCTCCGGCGAGGGGCGTGGAGTGGCCAGGCTCGCGCCAACGAGCAGCAGGAAACTCGCGCCGATCCCCGGGAGGAACCCGTGAACCCCAAACGGGGCACCGAACCCCATCCACACAAGGGAGACAACGAGCCCCCCGAGCATCGACGCCACCACACCGGCGCGCGTCGCCCTCTTCCAGAACAGCCCCAGGAGCACCGGCCAAAGGCACGTCGAAGCGATCGCCGACCAGGAGAACGCCGTCAGTACGAGGACCAGCGCCGGTGGTCGAAGGGCTATGCCCAGTGACACACCACCAACGAGCGCGCTCACCACGCGGATCGCACGAACCGACTGGCGTTCAGAGAGGCTGCGCCCGAGCCCCTTCTCGTAGAAGTCCCGCACCACCGCCCCGGAGGTGATGATCAGCACAGCGGCAAACGTTGACATCCCGGCGGCGATCACCCCCGCGAGAAACAACGCCCCACCCCAGGAAGGCAACACGCCCTGGGTCAAGGTCGGAACGGCCAGGTCCGGGGTCGCAAGACGAGGATAGAGGACGTGGGCAACGGCCCCGAGGGCGTAGGGGAGAAGCGCAAGACAGCCGCCGAGCGAAGCGGCAATCACCCCGACTCGAAGCGCTCGGACTGAGCGGATGGAGTAGAAGCGGACGAGAAGCTGTGGCATGCCCCAAACACCGAAGCTGACGATGAGCGAATAGGAGACCAGTCCGGCCCACCCCCACGCCCCCGGGGTGTCCACAAGGCCTCGATCGATCGCCGTCAGCGCGCCGACGGTCGCCGTGAGTCCGCCCGCGGCGCGAAGGGCGTAGACCGTCAGAAGGACGAGTCCCGTTCCCATGATCCACGCCTGAAAGAAGCCCGCCCACACGACCGCCGTATACCCTCCAAGCGCCACATAGCCGACGATGATGGCACCGGCAAGCAGTACACCCAAGGAATAGGGGATTCCGATCATCCCCTCGAACGCGTTGCCCATCCCTTTGAGGATGCTCACGTTGTAGATCACAAGGAAGACGGCGATGACCAACGCCGAGATGATCCGCGCCTCGGGCGACGCGAACCGACGGGCGAGGAACCCGGGGACGGTCATGGTCCCCAGCCGCGCGGTGAACTCGCGCAGCCGCCGCCCGAGGACGATCCACGCGAGCGTGATGCCGATCAGGACGTTGATGCCGCCGACCCACAGCGTCGCCAGCCCGTAACGATAGCCGAACGCCCCGCCGCCGATGATCACCACCGAGGAGAAGTACGCCGCAACGTAGGACAGCGAAGTCACCCACGGACCGATCCGGCGCCCTCCGAGGAGGACCTCCTCCCGGCTCCGCTTGCGACGCGAGGCGATCACCCCGATCGCTACAACGAACCCCATGTATCCCGCGAGAACGAACGCGTAGACCCAGGCGTCACTCATCGACGTCCGCTTCCCCTAGGAAACCCCCAAACGGCCCACGCCACGGAGAGAAGAACACTCCCCGCAGCCACAAGGACAGCGGCGAAGCTCGCCCAGGGGATACCGAACGGCGCCATGGATCGCCCTCCTTGTGTGCCCACGTGTAGAGTCGTTCCGAGGATAGACCACGGCCTGCGGCGCATCAACCGATCGGGCGCGTTGATCGGAGACACGATCATCGACGATCATCCAGCCCATGCCGCGCCAAGCATCGCCGTCCCGCCCTCTTGCCGCCCCGTCCCCGTCGCTCGCCGTTCGGCCGATCCTGTCGGTGTGGTGGCCGCTGGCAGCGAGCTGGCTGCTCATGGCGATCGAAGGACCCGCGATCAGCGCTGTGGTCGCCCGCCTCGCCGATCCGGAGATCCACTTGGCCGCGTATGGCGGCGTGGTGTTCCCCTTGTCGCTGTTCGTCGAGGCGCCGATCATCATGCTGCTCGCCGCATCGACCGCGCTCTCCCGTGACCTTCCGTCTTACCGAAAGATCCGCGCGTTCATGTATGTGACCAGCGCCGCGCTGACACTCCTCCACGTGCTCGTTGCGTTCACCCCGCTGTTCGACATCGTGGTCGGCGCGGTCATCGACCCGCCCGACGAGGTGATCGCCCCGGCCCGACTGGGCCTGATGATCATGGTCCCCTGGACGTGGAGCATCGCCTATCGTCGCTTCAATCAGGGTGTGCTCATCCGCCACGGCCACTCGCTCGCCGTGGGGGTCGGGACCGTGGTGCGTTTGGCGATGAACGGGGCGACGCTTTGCATCGGTTTCCTGCACGGCAACCTGCCGGGCATCGTCGTCGCCACGCTGGCAACGATCGCCGGTGTGACCGGAGAGGCGGCCTACGTCGCACTACGGGTTCGCCCGGTGCTGCGTCAGCGGGTGGCGGCGGCACCGCGGATCGAACCGCCGCTCGACCTGCGCGCGTTTCTCCGCTTCTACATCCCACTGTCGCTGACTTCGGTCATTCTTCTCGGTGCGCGGCCGATCGTGAGCGCCACGATCAGCCGCATGCCGGAGGCGCTCGCCTCGCTGGCGGTGCTCCCGGTGATCACCAGCGTGACGTTCCTGCTGCGCAGCTTCGGCGTGTCCTACAACGAGGCGGTCGTCGCCCTGATCGACCGGACAGGATCGACGGCGCCGCTGCGACGCGTGGCACGCGTGCTCGGTGCAGCGACCACCGCCGCGCTTCTCCTCGTCGCGTTTACCCCGTTGTCCCGCTTCTGGTTCGCGCGGGTCATCGGGCTTCCGCCGGCCCTCGCTGCCCTCGCTCGCTCCGCCCTGGTGTACGCGCTGCCGCTTCCTGCCATGAGCGTTGCCCAAAGCTTCTATCAGGGTATCGTCCTCCACAGCCGACGCACACGGTGTGTCAGCGAGGCGGTGATCGTCTACCTGGTGTCGAGCACCGCCGTCCTCATCGCAGGGATCGCCCTTGGGACCACAGCCGGCATCTACTTCGGCGTCGCAGCGATGTCGCTTGGAGAGATCTGCCGCACCGGGTGGCTCGCAGTGCGCAGCCGCGGTACGCGACGCGAGCTCGGGAGGAGAGATGCCGCGTCGACGGCCCTCCATAGAGCCGATGCGCCCGAGTGATCCTCCTCGGACCCGGAGGCCAGCATGTCCCCGACAGACACCTGCCTCTACACCCTGACCCCGGCACGTACCGAGCTGATGGAGGAAGCCACGCCCGAAGAGGAGGCCGTCTTCCGGCGTCACTTCGACAGACTCGGCGCCGCCCCCTCGCGTCCTCCCGCAAGCCCCGCGCACTTGCCACCGCGCCGCCGCCTTCGCCACCGGGCCTCGCCACCGGCACGCCACCCCTCCCTCGACACCATCCCGGGTCGCCCACAGGGCTTTGGGTTCGCACGCCCTAACTTGTAAAGTTTCACCGCGATCTATATACTACGTCCGCAATCTATACTTCTGGAGGTCGATAACAAGTGAAGTGCGGACGCATGCTGCTGGTGGGCCTGTTGGCCCTTGTCACCCTGGGGACAGCGGTAACGGCCAGTGAGGTGGCGGTGAACGGCTCGACCACGGTTCAGCCGATCGCCCTTGAGATTCAGAACTGGTTCCTCGTGAGCAACCCAGAGATCAACGTGACGGTCGAAGCCACGGGGTCAGGCGACGGGATCGCCGCCCTGATCAACGGCACGACCGACATCGCGATGCACTCCCGCCAGATGAAGACATCGGAGTACGCCCAGGCGGTGGAGAACGGTGTGTTCCCCGTCATCTACACCGTCGCTCGCGACAAGATCGCCGTTGCCGTACACCCCTCCAATCCGATCGACAACATCACGATAGACCAGCTCTACGCCATCTGGATGGGCGAGATCACCAACTGGAGCGAACTCGGCGGGAGCGATGCCCCGATTCTCGTCGGCTCGCGCGACACGTCGTCCGGTACGTTCGGCGTGTGGAAGGAACTCGTGCTCAACAGGCAGGACTACGCCGCCCCGAACGTGACGGTCGTCGCCTCGAACGCCGTCATGCAGGAGACGATCAAAAGCGAGCCGAACGCGATCGGCTACGTGGGCCTCGCCTACACCGAGGGCCTGAAGATCATCACGGTCGACAGCCAGCCTGCCTCGTCCGCGAGCTATCCCGTCGCTCGCGCGCTGCTCATCTCCACCAACGGCCAGCCGACCGGCGACGTCGCCGTGGTCGTCGACGCGTTCATGGGGCTTGTCGGTCAGTGCGCCGCGATTGCCCACAAGTACATCCCCGTATGGGCGTGCGACTGCGACTGCACCGGCGTTCTGCCGTAGTACCCCACATCCCTCGCCCACTGAGGGTTCACATCGGATCGCGGGACCGGCCTCGAACGGGGGCCGGTCCCTTTACATCACAAGGGGTTGTCCGTGGACGCGAGAAGAGGTATAAATAAAGCAGCAAAAATAACTAAAAGACGTCCTTACTGTATAGTCCACGGGCGCCAGAGGGACACGTTGACGGACGATCATCCAGGCAGGACACCGAAGCGCTGGCACCGGAATCCCGACCGTACCGTTTTCTTCGCCATCGCGCTCGTCTCTCTCGTCACGCTGGCGACGATCATCTACTTCATCTTCGCCCAGGCGGCGCCGTTCGTCGGGAAGCTTCGCCTCTCGCCCGAGGGGACCATCTCCAAGTACGGCCTGACGTTCACCACCACGCGGATCTCGGACCTGTTCACCACGAAGTGGTGGCCGGAGAGCGATGCGGAGCAGTTCTTCGGCATGGTCCCGATGATCGTGGCCACCGCGGCCATCACCCTCGGTGCGATGCTGCTGGCGGTGCCGTTTGGCCTCAGCGCAGCGCTGTTCGTTGGGGAAGTCGGTCCTCGCTGGCTGAAGGACGTGTTCAAGACCGTGCTCGAGCTCCTGGCGGCTGTACCTTCGGTGGTCTACGGTTTTTTCGGGTTGATCGTGCTCTCGCCGCACGTCCGCGAGACGTTCAACGTGGTCGGAGGCAAGACGGGACTGACCGCGGCGATCATCCTCAGCGTCATGGCGCTGCCGACGATCGCCAGCCTCGCGGAGGACGCCCTCCATGCGGTGCCCAAGACCTACCGCGAGGCCTCCCTCGCCCTGGGAGCCACGAAGTGGCAGACCATCTGGCGCACTCTCATTCCGGCCGCGGCGTCGGGGATCATCGGCGCCGTCATCCTGGGAACGGGACGTGCCATCGGCGAGACAATGGCGGTGTTGTTTGTCGCCGGCAACGCCCCGTTCCTGACAGCCAACCTGTTCCGGTCGATGCGTCCGATCACCTCGGCGATCGCCCTCGACATGGCGGAATCGGTCCACGGATCGGCGCACTACCACGCCCTGTTTGCCATGGGCGCGATGCTGTTGCTCATCGCGCTCACCCTGAACTGGACCGCGGAGTGGTTCCACGTGCGGCTGCTGCGCCGCCAAGGGGTTCGGGAGGGGTAGGCGATGAAGACGACCCCGACAAGCTCGAAGACCTCCCGACGCAAGACCGCGCAGTGCGTTGCGTTCTCGCTTCTTGGCCTGGGCTCCCTGTTCGGGTTCTTCTTCCTCGCGTTCATCGTGTTCTGGATCGTGCGCCAGGGAGCGCCCGCCATCACCTGGGAGTTTCTCACCCAGGCCCCGCGTCGAATGGCCACCGAGGGCGGGATTGCGCCGATGATCGTCGGGTCCATCTACCTGACGTTAGGATCGCTCATCGTCGCGCTTCCGTTTGCCCTCGGCTCGGCGATCTGGCTCTCGGAGTACGCGTGGAAGGGCTGGTGGGTGCGTGCGATCCGCATCGGGGTCAACACCCTCGCCGGCGTCCCATCCATCGTCTTCGGCCTCGTCGGCCTCAGCCTGTTCGTCTACACCCTCGGCTTCGGCGTCTCGCTTCTGTCCGGAGCGTGCACGCTGGCGATGCTGTCGCTGCCGATCCTCATCCGCGCCTCCGAGGAGGCTTTGCGGGCGGTGCCTCGGTCGTTCCGCGAGGGCTCGCTCGCCCTCGGCGCCACCCGCTGGCACATGATCCGCACCGTGGTTCTTCCAGCGGCGCTCCCAGGCATTCTGACAGGATCCGTTCTCGGAATGGCTCGCGCGATCGGCGAGACCGCACCGATCATGTTCACCGCCACGGCGTTCATGCTGACACAGCCCTACCCGCACTCGCTTTTCGACAAGGTATCGACGCTGCCGTATCACCTGTACGCCCTGGTCCAGTTCAACCCGTACTACAACGAGACCAAGCCGATTCAGTACGGGATCGTGCTCGTGCTCATGGTGGTCGTCACGCTGCTCAACCTGACGGCGATTGTCTGGCACACGCGCGCGAGAAGGAGGAAAGCATGGTAGGCTGGCAGAGCCTTGGAACACCCAACGGGACCGAGGTCGGTGGGGTCAGCGCTGCGCGCATCAACGCCGCCAAGGACTGGGTAGAGAGGACGTTCTCTGGCGAAACGATCCTCGCCATCGAGCGTCTGGACTTTTTCTACTCGAGAAGCCAGGCGCTGCGCGAGGTGACGATGGACGTGCCGAAGGACGGGGTCACCGCGATCATGGGACCCTCGGGGTGTGGGAAGAGCACGTTACTCCGGACGCTGAACCGGATGTATGAACTCGTCCCCGCCGCCCGCGCCACGGGCACCGTCCTGTTCGAAGGCGAGAACCTGCTGAAGGCCGATCCCGTCGTCCTGCGTCACAAGATCGGCATGGTGTTCCAGCGCCCCAACCCGTTTCCCAAGTCGATCTTCGACAACGTCGCCTACGGGCCCAGGGTCCATGGCGTGCGCAACCGCAAGCGGCTTCTGCCAATCGTCGAGGACGCGCTTCGTCGCGCCGCCCTCTGGGACGAAGTGAAAGACCGGCTCCGCGAGAGCGCCTTCTCGCTTTCGGGAGGTCAGCAGCAACGGTTGTGCATCGCCCGCGCCCTCGCCGTGCGCCCTCAGATCCTTCTGATGGACGAGCCCTGCTCGGCGCTCGATCCCAAGGCGAGCGACCGCATCGAACAGACGGCGCGCGAACTCGCCGAGACCCTCACGGTGATCATCGTCACCCACAACCTGCAGCAGGCGGGACGGGTCAGCGACCACGTCGCGGTGCTTCTCGCCGGCGGCGAGCTCGCGGAGTTCGGGCCAACGCACAGCGTGTTCGAAGAACCGAAGGATCCACGGGTCGCCGACTACCTTCAGGGACGCTTCGGGTAACCTGCCACGTCGCCACACGCTGCGGGAACGACCACATCCAGCGCGCCCTCGGCGATGTTGTAGGCGTACTCCCGGATGCGCAGGCAGCTGTCCAACGCGATGCTCACCGGACGGGCGGCGGCCGGAGCCAATTCGGGAGCCCGCACTGCCTCAAGCTCGAACAGCCCCTCACGCTGCGCTCGCTCCGTCAGTACAGCGTTCGCGGCGTCGCTGTCGCGGCTGAGAAACGCCTCCACGGCATCCTGAAGCACCGCCAGCGACACCGTCGCCGCTTCTCGAATCTGCTGCCCTAGTGCATCGGGCAGCAGGCCATCGAGTGCCTGCGCCGCGCGGGAGATCTTTGCGGCGTGGTCGGCGACGCGTTCCAGCTGCTTGGCGGCGGCGTAGTAGTAGAGGAACTGGATCTTCGTAAGCTCGCCCTCGTCCTCCAGCAGCCGGTCGCGAAGCTTGAGGCTGAACTGCCGCTCCACCAACAGCACCAGACGATCTACGTCGGCGTCCCGCTCGACAACGTCACGCGCGAGCAGCGCGTCGCAGCGGACGAACGCATCGACGCCATCGGAGAGCATCGATCGCGTCATGTCGTACACGCGCTCGAGGCTGCGATGCGCTGGGAAGTCCGTTGTCTTGAGCACCGAACTCAGCACTACCCTGTCCTGCGCCTCGTCCAGGATCTCTAGTCCCACCAGCGACTGAGCGATGGCGCGGATCATCCGCCGCTTCTCCGGACCCACCGGGCTCCCCGTGACGCGGATTACGTCGTAGCCCATGATGTAGCGCGCAAACAACTCCCGTTGCATCCGCTCGAAGTCCCATTCTCCTAGGGCGATTTCGCACGTGTTCCCGCTGGAAGCCCGCTCGGGGATGAGCAGCAGCCCCCCTGAATCGGTCGGAACGAGGGTCACCTTCGTCTGCGCCTGGATCCCCACGTCCGTGGCCCAGCGCTTCGGCAGGGTCACGAAGAAGGTGGTCCCGCCGGTGACCTGAACGCTTCGTTGGTACATCGCGGCTCCTTTGACGTTTATAGTTCAGTGGGAAGTATATAGTAGTGGGAACGGCGAAGCACCCACCGCATCCGGCTCTCGAAGGGTCGGGCACACCACGCATACAGTACCATCGCCGTCAATGGAGGGCGGGGGGTCCTTGACAAGGACCCCCCGCGCGAACGGGGAGACGCACACA
>Ga0272443_10006917_pt1 | contig 11027 bp, 6 predicted proteins | sample SSMAcet12_FD_193581 | JGI IMG/M metagenome (GOLD analysis project Ga0272443, IMG submission 193581) | Marine sediment archaeal communities from Little Sippewissett salt marsh, Falmouth, MA, United States - SSM-Acet-12 | ecosystem: Environmental > Aquatic > Marine > Wetlands > Sediment ... | reverse complement strand
TCGTCGAAGGCAACGTTCCCGAATTGCTGATGGAACGCCGCATCGTCGTCCTTGACCTGGCGATGATGGTGGCTGGCACCAAGTATCGCGGTCAGTTCGAGGAACGCATCAAGGCGGTCATGAACGAAGTCCGCCGTGCGAAGAACACGATTCTGTTCATTGACGAACTTCACACGCTGGTTGGCGCCGGTGGGGCTGAAGGTGCGATCGATGCATCCAACGTTCTCAAGCCGGCCCTGTCTCGTGGCGAGATCCAGTGTATCGGTGCTACGACGCTTGATGAGTACCGCAAGTACATCGAGAAGGACGCCGCCCTGGAACGGCGCTTCCAGATCGTGATGGTCGAACCGTCCAGCAAGGGCGAAACGGTCGAGATTCTCAAGGGACTCCGCGATCGCTACGAGAAGCACCATCACGTCCAGATCACGGACGACGCCGTCGAGGCGGCCGTAGAATTTTCCGATCGGTACATCACGGGCCGTTGCTTGCCCGACAAGGCTATTGACGTGATCGATGAAGCCGGTGCCCGAATCCATCTCAAGTCGATGACGCGTCCGCCGGACCTGAAGGAGATTGACGAGGAAGTCGAACGGCTCAACAAGGAGAAGGAAGAAGCCGTTGCCGATCAGGACTTCGAGAAGGCGGCCTCCCTGCGAGACAAGGCCGACAAGCTTCGCAAGAAGAAGACGCAGATTACCGACCAATGGCGTGAGAAGTCACGGGAAACCGACGGCATCGTCGATGAGGAAGTCATCGCCGAGGTCATTTCGAAGATGACCGGCATTCCGCTGACGCGGATGACGACCGAGGATTCGATGCGTCTCATGCAGATGGAAGATGAGTTGCACAAGCGCGTCATCAGCCAGCACGAGGCGATCAAGTCGATTTCGAAGGCCGTCCGACGCAGCCGCAGCGGGTTGCAGGATCCGAAGCGACCGACTGGCTGCTTCATTTTCGCCGGCCCGACCGGAGTCGGTAAGACGCTTCTCGCGAAGGCCCTGGCTGAGTTCATGTTCGGCGATGAGGATGCTCTCATCCAGATCGACATGAGCGAATACATGGAGAAGCACAATGTAAGTCGCCTGGTTGGTGCCCCTCCAGGCTATGTCGGCTACGAAGAAGGCGGACAATTGACTGAGAAGATCCGCCGACGTCCCTATTCCGTCGTCCTCCTTGATGAAATCGAGAAGGCCCACTCCGACTGCTTCAACATGCTCCTGCAGGTGATGGAGGAAGGTCGCTTGACGGACAGCTTCGGCCGAAATGTCGACTTCCGTAATACGATTCTCATCATGACGACCAACGCTGGTGCGGAGGCCATCAAGAACGAGTCAGCCTTCGGTTTCCAGAAGCCGGACGATGATGCGTCGTACGACAGCATGAAGGATCGCGTCCAGGAGCAGATCGAGAAGCACTTCCGGCCCGAGTTCCTCAACCGCGTGAACGACATCATCGTCTTCCGCCATCTCACCGAGGATGACCTTGGAGAGGTGATCGATCTCGAACTCAGCAAGGTTCGCGAGCGACTGCGAGAGAAGGGTCTCGCTCTGATCCTCGATGACGAGGCGAAGAAGTTGCTCATCAAGCGTGGATCGAACCTGGACTACGGTGCCCGACCGCTTCGCCGTGCCATTGAGAACTACATCGAGGATCCGCTTTCGGAAGAGCTCCTCAAGGGCGAGTTCCAGGGCAAGGACACCATTACCGTGTCGGTCAAGGAAGTCGGGAGCAAGAAGCGCCTCGACTTCGTTGGGTCCACTCAGCATGCCGAGGAGGCCCAGCCTCCGGTTGCTGCTGCGGCTGATGGCGAAGAGAGTCCCGGCAAGGAATAAGTAGCGGTTGCCAAACAGAAGAACAATCGTGGGAACGCCTGCGGAATTCCTTCCGTAGGCGTTTCTTTTTGGGGGGGCAATCGGGAAGGCGCCACTTGCACGTCAGCAAGAGCTTGCAGCTACAGGAAAGGAAGTGCGAAGTGACTATCCGCAGGATTCTTGTCCATTTGGTGGTCATCTTTCTTGTCGGGTGTGCAAGTGTCTGTCGGGCTGCTGAACCCATTCCGCAGGCCACCCACGGTAGTCCCGCAAAGGGCACAAGTGCATCATTCACGCTTTGGCAACTTCCCAACCAAACCCGCACTCAGATGATGTCATACGTCATCCAGAGTCACACGGGAAAAGTCATCGTCATTGACGGAGGTAATGCTGGAGACGGCGCCTACCTCTCGGATTTCCTCAAGGGCCTCGGGAACACTGTGGACGCATGGTTCATCAGCCATCCCCATAGTGACCACTTCGATGCGCTTTGCGAAATCCTTGAGCAACCGGGCTCGCTCGAGATCGATGCCATTTACGCATCCATGCCCGACAGAGATTGGGTGAACAAAGTCGCCGCGGATGCTGAAAGGGTGTCGTTTGACCGATTCAACAGCGTCCTTGCCCAAACTGGCCGGACGATCATCGATCTTGGGTTGGGTCAGGAGATGAAGATCGATGGTGTTCGCATCGAGGTACTTGGCGTGAAGAATCCCGAGATCATTCGCAACCCGATCAACAATTCCAGCTTGGTTCTACGTGTATCCGATGGCGTCAAGTCCGTTATCTTTCTGGGAGACCTGGGTGTGGAAGGCGGTGAGAAGCTTCTCAACGGCCCATTGGCGGACCGCCTCAAGTCCGACTATGTGCAGATGGCTCACCATGGCCAGAACGGAGTCAGCGAAGCCTTCTACCAACGAGTCGCCCCCGCCTACTGCCTGTGGCCCACCCCCGAATGGCTCTGGGAGAACGACAACGGTGGCGGCAAGAATTCCGGCCCTTGGCGTACTCTGGAGGTTCGGTCCTGGATGGCCAAGCAGTCTGTGAAGACCCACTTCTTGATGTTCGAAGGTCTCCATAAGGTCAACTAGGATTCTACTTCGTTTGGAAGCGAAACGGATGCTCTGGGAGTGGGACGTGTCCGTCGCGGTTGCTTCCTAGAGCTCGCATGTTGCCACGGCGGTGTAACCGGCAAACTTCTCTCAAGCCGCAACCTCCAGGTGACGAACTAACGTAAGGGTTGTATTGCAGCCTGGCCGCTGCGCGTGCGCAAGCACTGCTGTCACTTGTGGCGGTCACGAGGAACTACTTGTGGATTGCAGGCTCCCTTCTCATGGCAACGGACGCCAATTCTTCATCTTGGAAACCAGTCGACGGCGACGGCTTCGGCTCTCGGCTCATGAACTGGGCTGCGAACTGGGTTGCCGACCTGGGAGAGAACGTGGAGAAAGCGATTCTTGCGTTGGGGGACATTGCCAACTTCTCGCTGTCCACTCTCTGGTGGCTTCTTGCACGGCGACCGTTCAAGGGTACGTTGCTGGTCAACTTCTATCAGATCGGTGTCCTCAGCCTTCCCGTCGTTGCACTCACCGGGGTGTTCATCGGGATGGTGCTGGCCGTGCAGAGCTACACCCAATTCCGGATGCTCGGCATGGAAACGCGAATGGGCGCTGTGATCAACATGTCGCTCGTTCGTGAGTTGGGGCCGGTTTTGGCTGCCACGATGCTGGCGGGTCGGGTGGGAAGTGCGATGGCGGCGGAGTTGGGAACGATGCGTGTGACCGAGCAGATCGACGCCCTGTCAGCCATGGGGGCGAATCCGATCCACTATCTTGTTGTGCCGAGGTTCCTGGCGTGCCTCATCCTGATTCCAGCACTCACAACAACCGCCGATTTCATGGGCGTTGTCGGTGGGGCTTTCTACAGTATTGGCCTTCTTGATGTTGACTCTCACCACTACTGGGAGAACTCGCGTCAGTTCGTCGGCGTCTTCGATCTGTTCAGCGGGCTGTTCAAGAGTTTGTTCTTTGGTGCAGCCATTGCGTTGATCGGTTGTCATCGGGGGTTTACATGTGATCCGGGCGCCGAGGGGGTTGGTAAGGCTGCTACGGGAGCGTTTGTCCTTTCCTTCGTTGTTATTCTCTTCCTGGATCTGATCCTGGCCATCCTCCTGGAGCAGTTCTACGTCTTTCTCTGGCCCAATGGGACATCGTTGGTCTAGTCATGTCGCTCTACTCGGCATCACGAAATGACGACACGCAGGCGCTGATCCGTCTGCGGGGGCTCGAGGTGCACTTCGGGCCGCAGCGGGTGTTGCATAATATCAATCTAGACGTGCCCCGCGGTCAGACGCTTGCTGTGATTGGTGAAAGCGGATGCGGAAAGACAGTTCTGCTGAAGACAATTATTGGGTTGATTCGGCCGACTTCAGGGAGTGTCTGCTTTGATGGTCGTGATCTTGGGGATATGAACCCCGACGAACTTGCAGCGGAAAGGACGCGTTTTGGTTTCGTCTTCCAGCAAGCGGCGTTGTTCGACAGTCTGACCATCGGGCAGAATGTGGCATTTCCGCTTCGGCGTCACACGGACTACGCGGAAGATGAAATCCGAGAGATCGTGATGACCCGACTTGCTGAGGTGGGGCTGCCAGCGAGCATCGTTACCAAAAAACCGGCTGAGCTCTCTGGCGGGATGCGGAAGAGAGTTGGCTTGGCACGCGCACTGGCGATGGAGCCGGAGGTTGTGCTCTACGACGAACCGACAACCGGTCTCGACCCGATTATGAGCGACGTCATCAACGAATTGATCCTCAGTACTCGCCGCCGGCATCCAGTGGCTGGAATTGTGGTGACCCACGACATGCGCACCGCCCAAAAAGTTGCTGACCGGGTTGTCATGCTCTATCCGCTCACACGTCTCGAGGACGAGGAACCTCAGGTTCTCTATGATGGCTCGCCTCAGGAAATTGAAGACGCTTCTGATACGCGCGTGTCGCAGTTTGTGCGCGGCGAAGCAAGAGAACGACTCATGGAACTGAGACAGCAGAACGGGATGTAGGCAATGGATGACCGAACCATGCAATGGCGGACCGGAATCGTCGTCCTTTTTGCGACGCTGGTCACAATCGCGCTCACGTTGCTGTTTGCCCAAAAGGACTCGATCTTCAGTCCCAGCCGGCTCTGGAGACCAAACTACACTGTTTCGATCAAGTTCCCCGAAGCCCCTGGTGTCACGGGTGCCTCACCTGTCCGCAAAAGCGGCATTCTCATCGGGCGAGTTGTGCGTGTTGAGCTGCTGGACGAAGAAGGCGGTGCGCTTGTCACAACCGAGATTGATCGAGACCGCACCTTGTTCAATGACGAGGTTTGTCGAATCAATCGCACTCTGTTCGGCGATTCCGTCCTAGAATTCGTGAAGGCACGAGACTGGCAGGGACCCGTTAAGCCGATCGACATCGAAACGCGACTTGACGGGATCGTTGCTCCCGATCCAATTCAGGTTGTCGGCAACCTGGAGCAGAATCTTACCGAGGCGATCAGTTCCGTAGGGAGTACCAGTGACCGTATCGGAAACTTCATGAACAAGCTTGATGTTCTTGTCGGCGACGAGAGCGAAATGAAGGAACGCAAGCGGAAGATCGACGAGATTATCGACAAGACAACAGTCACGGCAGAGGCAATCACTGATTTGGCGAACGCGGCGAATGCCTTGATTGGAGATCCCGTGATTCGCGAGGACTTGAAGGCAACTCTTCAACAAATGCCCCAGCTCATGGCCGAGACGAGGCAAGTCGTCGGCCGTATCAACCAGTCGATGGAACTGGTCGATACGAATTTGAGGAATGTGGAAGAATTCACATCGATCTTAGGAAAGCAGGGAGGCGATGCGATTATTCGTCTCAACGGCAGTGTCGACAAACTCGACCGGCTCATGAGCGAAGTGCTGATCTTCACCGAAAGCCTCAATAACTCGAAGGGCACGATCGGGCAACTGGTTCATAATCCCGAGTTGTATCACAGCGTCAATCGAGCTTTGAAGAACATCGAAGAACTCACCCAGCAGTTGCGGCCGATTCTGAGCGACGCTCGTATCTTTTCCGACAAGATCGCCCGGCATCCGGAGCTCCTCGGTGTCCGCGGTGCCATGAGACCGGAAGACGGCACCAAGAGCCTGCCGTCTGTTGGTATCCTCAGGCGAGAGTCCAGGAATGAGACCCCGATTTACCAGGGGAGTAGTCCCCTGATACGGTGAGGGAATTGCGGGTACCTGGTTGCCGGGATGCTCCCCTCTCTGCGAGCAAAGGGGAAGGGCCGATAGATTCAGTTAGCGTCCGTGCCAAGTTCGCTATTGGATCGGCATCCCGCCTTGCGGAAGCGTCTGCGAACCTGGCGGAATCTGTGGGGCGAATGCTGGCGGAACCGTGCCTGGCGGCGGCAAGACCGGTTGGCTGTTCGGTGCCATCGAAGGTGGGGTTCCGTATCCGAGTGGCGGAGGGCTTGGAATCGTCTCGGCCGGTGGGGCGTAGTTGGGGACTCCGTAAGGCACTCCCGGTGGCGGTTGAGCCACATTCGCGGATGCTGGAACCACTCCGGGCGCGGCAGCCCTGGCTCTGAGATCCTCGGCCCGACTTCGCAACTCGTCTGGGGGAACGATCCGCTGCGGGACAAGTTGATAGTTGAGCGTGCGGTGGTCGCGGATTTCCTTCGGTACCATCGTCTCCGCGACGAAATCAATCGGTGGAATCTGGTACCAGGGGGCAGGGATCGGTTGCTCGACCGTCAGTGTCTCATAGCCGTCTTTGACAATGCGGATTTGCCGGGTGCCGTAGTGGATGAAATTGGTCGAGACGGGCGTCGTGCCGACCTGGTAGCCGTCGACATAGACAAGCGCGCCCGGGGGATTGGTCCGTACCGTCATGCGTCGTCGCACGCAGCCGCTCAGGCAGACCGTGCATAGGGCCAGCAGGAGCAGCCTGGTGCCGATCTGCCAGTTGGCGGGTCGATGAATTGCTTCTGATGAGACCATGGTCGCGAGAGTATAGGGACCTGCTTCAGGGAACGCCATACCAATCGCCACAAGGGCGATCCAGGTTGGATAATCTCGAATAGGCGGATCAACCGACAGCGAGATCCAGGAATCGCCGCTACGGCCCCACTGGCGGGTGGTGGCTGGTCTGGTTGGGTTGGGTTTCGAAGGTTAGAATAAAAGCGTATTCTTTGAATACAGGGCCAGAGTATCGGAACAGGGCAATCCCTTCTTATTTGCCACTTTCGGCGTCAAGCATGGACCGGCAACCAGGCATCTGGGATCATTGTTTAGAAGAGGCATCCGCCACGGATGTCGGCATGCGCCGGTCGAACAACCAAGACTCCCTTGCGGTCTCGCTCTCCACGAGCCAGGAGCGATTCGATACGCGAGGGCATGTTTTTGTTGTGGCCGACGGAATGGGGGCTCATGCAGCGGGTGAGCTGGCGAGCAAGCTGGCAACCGATTTCATTCCCCTTACGTACAACAAGCTGACGGATCTTTCGCCTCCGGAGGCGCTCCTGGAGGCCACCAAGCAGGCGAACTCGCATATCAACGCGCGGGGCGAGGCAGACCCGAGTTTTCGAGGGATGGGGACGACGGTTGATACCCTGGTTATTTTGCCTCAGGGGGCGCTGGTGGGCCATGTCGGGGACAGTCGCGTCTACCGTCTTCGTGACGAATGCCTGGAGCAGCTCACATTCGATCACAGCCTGGTTTGGGAAATGCGGGCAGCGGGGCACCTTCCAGAGGATGAGGCGGAGATTCCTTCGTTCATTCCACGAAACGTGATCACGCGGTCGATGGGGCCTAATCCGGATGTGCAGGTGGATCTCGAGGGTCCGTTTCCGATCCAGCCCGGCGACACGTTTCTCCTTTGCAGTGATGGGCTGACAGGGCGAGTTAGCGACACGGAGATCGGGCAGGTGCTTACCTGTCTAGCTCCCGACGAAGCTGCTGAAGCGTTGGTTCATTTGGCGAATCTGCGTGGCGGGCCTGACAACATTACGGTGGTGGTGGCTCGGGTGCTGGGTCCGCAGGTCGTCACGGATCGTGCGGGTTCCCGGCAAGGGTTTGACAGTCACAATCGTCTGCGTTCCGTTCATCCCGTCATCTGGACATTGCTCGGTATGCTTGTGCTGGGCGCCGGTTTTTTTGGGATGATGGCCCAGTTGATTCCGGCGGCGGCATGCTTGCTGGCGGCGGGTTTGGGTGGAGCTGGTGCCCTAGCCTACCGTTTCACAAGTCCCGGCACGGCGGTTTTCGACAGCCGACCACGCGGAAAAGCACCTTATCGCCAAACACTCTGCTCGCCTGACATGGAATTCGTCGGCCTGACCAAAGGTCTCGTCGATCAGTTGCACGAGACGGCGGAGCAGGAATCATGGGAAGTGGACTGGGACGAGTACCACCGGCATCGCGACGCTGCTGCCGAAGCGGTGACCTCGGGAGACGTGAGCGCGGCCGCCCGCGAGTTCCTTCGTGCTGTCACCTTCATGATGGGGCAGTCGAATCGACAGAAGGAGCTGCAAAAGGACAGCGATAGGGCTGCTGGTCTTTTTTGAGTGGTTGTTATTATTTACAGCTCGTTATCTGCAGGTCATGTCGCGTTGCAGGCGAGCATGTTGTTTCATGTCCCCTCGAAGGCAGTGTGTCCTGGCGAGTTGAGTACCACGCGTTCGCGAGTTCAGGGGCGTGCGATCGGAAGTGGTAGGCCTCCGGCACTTCACCACGCCCTTCGCCTGGGGCTCAGGGACGCGACACACGCGAATAAATGGTCGTTATGGCTTTGCGGAGAGTTCATTGTCGGTCAAGGGGGTGGCTTGTTCGAGCCGTTGTTGCCAGTCATCGGGCATTCGGGCTTTGACCCAGACGAGGCCATTGCAGCCCTGACGTTCCGGTGGGCGGCCGTGACTGGGTGTGCCGCGGATGTCGGCGACAATGGAGTATCGGGCTTTGGGATCATGGCGTTCGAGCCTGAGCGTGTAGATGTTGTTTCGGTTGCGAACGGCGGCACTTCCTGAGTGTTCGTCGACGCTCACTTGGGTTTGTTGCTCTGTGTCGTCTTTCGGCGAGGAGACGAGGGCAACTCGGGAGATGGTCAGCCCGTTCCAGCCACGGGTGTATTTGAAGCCAACTTCGTAGTCACCGGGGACCGTGAGGGAATCGGTGACGTCGAAGGTTTTGGTGATGCGGGCGCCGTTGTCGAAGTCTTCCGTTTTCCACTGGCCGATTTCCTGTCGGAGGTACGGTCCGATGGGATCGCGGATTCCCAGGCTGACAAGGGAGCGGGCGATGTCGGCGGTGGTCTGTTCGGTGACGTCGATCGTGTCGAGCAGTCGTGAGCCGCCGATACGAAGGCTTTCGTCGCTGCCGCAAAGTCGCTCCCATTTCTCGAGTGCCTCGGTGATTTTCATGCTGGCCAAGGCCAGGCTTCCAAGAGCTTTCTGGATTGCGACCCGCTCCTCGTATGTGGGCTGTTTCGATGCAGAGACCCGCTCGGCGATGGTGTAGATTTGGCGGATCATAGTCAGGTAACCTTGGAGCACTTGCGTTTCGACGATGAGGAGTGGTTCGTCGAGACGTCTGGCGATGTCCATGGCTTTCCGGCAAGCGTCCAGATCCTGGTCGATATGCTCTTTGGTGGGGAAGTAGCGGAACATTCCATCGCCGAGCTTGGGCTTGCGGCGTTTTGCGACCAAGATCTTGGCCCGGCCGAAGAAATTGGAGAAAGGGACGCGGGAGCCGTAGACGTCCCAGCCGACGGGGCCGAGGGTTACGGCCCATTCTGCCGCGGCATTGGGATCGTTGATGCCCTTTCGCGTGGCCCAGGCGGTTGCGAACTGGCGTTCGTCGCGTCCGCGGGCGTTCCAGGACCACTCGGCGGCGGCGAGGACGTTGAATTCGTAGAGCCGGTTGTCGGGGGTGGCGTATCCGCAGAGGCACTGGAGTTTTTTGTCGACGAACTCGTTCATTCGCGTGCGGATGAACTGGGGGCCGCTCCAGGGGCAGCAGATTCGCCAGGAGGCGGTGAGTTGGGGGTAGCAACCGAGCCAGTTGCCACGTGCGGCGTAGTCTTCCAGGAGCGGGTAGATCATGGGGTCGCGGGAGGAGTCGTAGGTGCGGCCGCCGTCGTAGTAGGTGACGTCCACGTCGGACGGGACTTCGGCGAGGACCTTGTCATTCGAGGTGTAGCTGCCCTGGGTGAGGAGGATGCGGAGGCCCAGGTCGGGATGTTTCTTCTGGGCCAGGCGATAGGCGGTGACGAGGCAGCGGGTTTCGAGGGCGTATTGTCCGACGCCGGCCTTGCGGCATTGTTCGCAGTCGCAGTACTGGTTGCTTAGTTCACTGAGCCAGGCGCAAACGTCGGTCACTCCTTTCTGGTTGCCGAGGTCGATCATCCAGTCGGCGAGGATTTGGGTGAGTTTCGGGTGGGAGCAGCAGGGAGCGACGAGGTTTGTATGGGTCGGGTGGACGGCCTTGTCGCCCTGGCCACGCAGTTCGGGATATGTGTTGTAGATGCCGGTACGACCGAGTCCGTTCAGATGGGTGATGACGGGGACGAATTTGAGGGCGTGGCGGTGGGCGAGATCGATCAGTTCGGCGTCGGCTGTGGCGCGGCCATGGCCGTCTTCGCTAATTCCAAGCGTGACGTGCGACTCGACGAGGTTCATTTTGTGTTGGGCCATCCAGACGATGTCGCGATTGGCGCTGCCGCCCCATAGACCGCGTTCTGCGAGGTCGGGCCAGTCGGTGATTGTTGCGAGTGGGATTTTCACCCGGCCTTGATGGAGGCTGCTTTCGAGGAGTTGGCGCAGCGTCTGGGCGGCGTAGTAGACACCGCGCTGGTCGAGTGCGGTGAGGACCAGGCGGGTGTTGTCGAGGGGGCGGATCACGTAGGCCTGCTCGGCGTTGGGAAGATCGGCGAGTTGGGCCGCCCCGGGCACGGTGAGGCCCTCGAGCCGGCCGCTGGAGTCGCATACGCCCAGGAGGATTTCGAATTGGCCTGCGCCGTCGGTGGCCTGGCCTCCTTGCTCTGTGACTAGCGCTTGGAGTTCAGACGCTGCTGTTTTGACGACGTCGCCGGAGCCTTTGGCTACCGTTATCTTCACGTTGTTGACCGGCAACTCGGCCACCTGCTTGATGGCGATTTGTTTGGGCAGGGGAAGAAGTGTGCGGAGCCACTTTGCT
>Ga0272443_10006916_pt1 | contig 11032 bp, 7 predicted proteins | sample SSMAcet12_FD_193581 | JGI IMG/M metagenome (GOLD analysis project Ga0272443, IMG submission 193581) | Marine sediment archaeal communities from Little Sippewissett salt marsh, Falmouth, MA, United States - SSM-Acet-12 | ecosystem: Environmental > Aquatic > Marine > Wetlands > Sediment ... | reverse complement strand
TGCCCCGGCGTCAGCCGCTAAGGTCGTCGCGCTGTACGGATGGAGCTAACACTGAGAGGGGCGGGGCAACTCGCCCTTTGAACGGAGGACACATGCTCGAACACACACATACTTTCGCGCTGGTTGATGGAACTGAAGTCACGTTCCATTTTCGTAACACACTGTTTGAGGACATCCGCGAGCGCGAATTGGCAGCGATTGCCGATGTGGACAATGCGCCCGATGGCGGTATTCGCTCGAACTTCTGCTACATTCTGGCGCGCGTGACCAAGATTGACAATGCGCCTGCGCCCGACTGGTTGTGGTCTGAGAGCGTCAAGGACGCAAGTTCGTTTTCGATACAATATCGGCGGTTTGCGCGCAATATCAATGACGAAACAATGATTGACTTGGTACGCCAAATCAATCTCATGAAGACACCGAATCGCAACCCGGTCACGAAGCCCGACGACACGCTGACCGACGAGGAACGCGCAGACCCAAAATCGACGCCGCCCGCCGAGCGTTCCACCAAAAAGAAATAGCGTTCTATGAAACGTGGGCGCGCCTGAAATACGACCCGGACTATGTACCAAAGCCGGTCAAGTTCGGGTTTAGCGGGTATCACAGCAGCGCGCCAGTCGCAGAAATACACGAGATGTTCAAACAGTGGGACGAGCATGGTGTGATGTACTGCGCGGGCGGGTACGGAGATCAACCGGATTGGTGGCGGGCGGATATGATGATATGCCGCGCAATGCTCAATCTCAAGGCGTCCGGCGTAATCAAGGAAGTCAAGGCGAGGCACGAGGCGAATGCCTGATAATGTGAGTCAGACAATTGTCCGATTGGACATTGATAGACCAGCCGCTAAACGTGTAGAAACGTCTACCAAGCGCGTGAACGACCTGCTCGATGCACTCCAAAAGCAGGTCAAATCGCTTGATAGCGAACTGCGCCGCCAGGACGGTATTGCGCGCATTGAGACATCGAGCAAGGGCGCGCGCCGTGCGCTGGATACACTCAAGGACGAGGCCAGCGACACGCGCCGGGAAATCAAGCGTCTTGATAGCGACATGGCAAACGCACGCGGCGCGGTGGAATACGAAGCACGCATTAAGGCGGCTGCGCAGTCCACTGAGTTGTATGGCGATGTAGGCTCACGCACGCGCGACATCGGCGGCGGTATTGCCGCGCTTGGCGGACAGGCGATTGAGCAAAAGTTTTTCATCGCGTCTGACTTGCTGGATGCGGCGGAGGGTTTCGGGCGCATCAAGGCCGAAATGCCCGCGCTTATCAACCAACTCGACATCACGCCGCCGAAGATCGCGGCGGTCGCAGTGGCAACGGTTGCGGTGGGTGCGGCCTATCTGACACTGCGCGATAACCTGAACGACTGGAAAGATGCCGCCAAAACTGCGCAACAGGCGACAGTAGGACAGATTGACGCGCTGAAAGAATATTACTCGTTTATTGGTGACGCCACGCGTGAGGATGTCAAGGCGCGTATTGATGAAGTGAATAAACAGCAGGGCGCAAACGCTCAGCTACTCGAAGACCTCGAACAACTGCGGCTTGCCATTGAATCTGGGCTTGATGTGGGTGATCGCGCGTCATTGTTAGATAAGGCGGGCGAGGGTGCTGTCCGTGCGCTGGATGCATTGGGCGCGTTGGGCTTCGGACTGGATGAAGTCAAGGACGCGATTAACGAGGCGCAGACAGCACAACAAGGGTATCAAACAGAGTTTTCGTTACTCGTGCAGGCGTATCTCGATGGTACGACCGCCATTAATGACGCGGAGAAGGCACAGCGGGAAGCCAACGAGCGCAAAATTAGCGCGTTAGAGCGGGAAACGCAATGGCAGATTCAGTATGCAACCTCTACACAAGACGCTGTAGATGATAGGCTTGCGGCGATTGATACCGAGAAGCGCGCACAGCAAGAACTACTCGCGGAACTTGAAGCGATGGCAGGAACCAGCGAAGAAGCTGCCGCACAGCTCGGCACCGTGCGGGACCGCATCGCTACGCTGACCGATGAAGAAAACTATTTGACGAATGTGATTTATGATGGAGCGGTTGCGCGCACAAACGCGGCGGAATTAGAGGAACAACTCACCGAGGCACGCGAAAAAGCGGCAGACGCAATTAAAGAAGCGATTGAGCGTGAGAAGCAACTTACGAGCAGTCGTATCACGTCATTGGGTTCGCTCAAGAAAAATGAGATTGCCAAGCGTGAAGCGCTGGACCAAAAAGCACTTGACGCCGAGCGCACATATAACGACAAGTTAGCCGCCCTGCGCGACGAGCGCGCGATTGATCTTACACGCGAGGCGGAAGACTTCGCGCTGAACCGCATCCGCGACATAGCCAACCATTACGCAGACCTGGCGGACATGGATCAGAAGTACGCAGAGGACCGCCAATCGATTGTTGACGGTCTGCGCGAGGCCGAGTCCGATGTCCACGACGAAATGCTGGACGAACTCGCGGATTACAACAAGGAAACACAGCGCGCCGCCAAAGACCATCAACGCAACCTTGCACGCATCCAGCGTGACGGGAATCGTGACGTTGCGGCAGCGGTAGCACGCCTCGATGCGTGGGCAGTACATGACGCACAGCAGCGCACGAAAGACCAGCTAGACGACGCGCAGGAACAGTACGACGACGAAAAGAAAATCAGGGACGAGGATTACAAGGATCGTCTCAAGGAATTAGAAAAAGAGACACAGGAGCGCAAACAGGCAGCGGCGCAGCAGTTGCGCGATCTGGCACAGCAGCACCAGCGCGAGCGGCAGGCGCAGCAAGCGGCGTTTGCTCAGCAGTTGCAGCGTGAAGACCAGAACCGACGCATTGCTCTACAGCGGCAACAAGAGGACTGGAACCGTGAGGACTCGCTGGCGCGGTCGCATTACGTAAGCCAACAGAACGAACTGCGCACAGCATACGCGGCACTGGAAAACGAAACGCGGCTTGGCATGAACCGCGTCAAAATCGAGTTTGCCAAAGGTATCGCCGCGTTATCGACAATCACCACCAGTCGCAGCGGGGCAGTCAGCGCGGCAGGGCGTACAAAATCGTATGCGGTCGGTGGTTTGCCCCCGGTCGGGCAAGATGTGCTTGTGGGCGAGAGCGGTCCGGAAATCGCGCGGTTCCTGGTGCCTACGCGCATCTATCCATCAGGGTCAGCGCCAACCAGTACGGTGACGAACTCAACGGGTCCGATGACATTTAACATTTACGAAAGCGGCAACCCTGCAAAGACTGAGGCGGCGGTGTTGCGCGTACTCGACAAGGTGCTTGCATAATGGCGAATCAATACAAACTCGCAACCGGACACGATAACGAAGCGGGGTTTGCAACGCTGTCGTTTCCTGTGACCTGTCCGGGCGGCATCCAGTACCCGGTCTATCGCAAATCCGCCAGCGGCGTTGTTACCGGACATGGCGCGCCGTTTGTGGTATGCGTGGCGGAAAATCTGACGGATGCGCAGTACAACGAACTGTTCACCGCATCGGGCATGAGTACCAGCGCGAGTGTAGCGTCGCATGATGTAACGGCAGCGATTCCGGTCATTGATAGGACAGACACGTTTGATAATTACAACGCCACGCTGGAGCACCAGAAGGGCGTTGATGCAGAGTACAAAGACCGGCGCTGGCAGAATGTGCGCTGGAAACTAACGAAGCTGGTGGCGACCTAATGGCGTGGAATACTGCGGGACAATGGCATAAAGGACACCTCTTACTGTGGGAACCGGAAACGGTTTACACGGCGCAGGTCGATGCTGCCACCACTGCAAATCCAGGCGGTCGTTATCTCGGCGGTGATACGTTCTGGCTCATCAAACCAAAGAATGCCAGCGGCAGCGTTACGGCGGTTGAGGACGGGATGACCATCACGCTCGGCACAACTGCGGGCGGGCGCGATCTTGGTGTGGCGTGTGCTAAGGGATGGGCGAACGATGGCACGTTGGGCCTGTGCGTGCGCGTGTGGGCGTCTCCGGGCCGCAATTGGGGCGAGTTGGACGTTACCACCGACGCCTATATTACCGTGCTGGATTTGCGCCAACCCTGGGCCAGAATGCCAAAGATTCTGGCATCAACGGGCGGCATCCAGAAGGACGGGGTAAAAGGCAACGTCTATAACAAGTTGTACCCAGTGGCACACGGCGGCGCGGGCTATGCCGGGGAAGTAGACACTACAACCGGACTGGCAACCGTATCGTTTACGGCGACTAATTCGTATGCTACCGCACCGGGCGCGGCGATTAGTACGTATGCATGGGACGTTGACGATGGGTCGATCACCGTTGGTACATCCAGCGACGTAGCGATTACAGCGACCTTCCCGCCCGGTGAGCGTTACGTCAAGCTGACGGTCACGGACGATAACAGCAACAGCCACAGCACGTTCATTCCGGTTGTGACATCAGGACGCGGCGCGCGCACGGAAGCCAGCTATTCGGGCGCATCGTTGACCTCATCGGGCGAATGGGTACTCGGCCCTGTTACTGAGGCGTTCGACAATGACAACGATTCGAACTGGCTAACGGGCGCAGGCATATATACCGGATGGGCTGCGTGTGAGTTCACCGCCGCGAAAACCGTGAGTGAGATCGGGCTTGTTATGCCGTTCTTTGAAGGATCGTTTCAATACAACACATGGCGCGATTTTACGCTCGACTATTGGAACGGTAGCGCCTGGGTGCCAGTCGTCACAGAAACCGACTACGATTCCTGGGAAGTCGGCACAGAGACAATATTCACGTTTACAGCCGTGACCGCTGCGAAGTGGCGCGCATCTGTTACCGATACAAACACGGTCGCGGGTGATAAGGTTGGCTTAGCCGAGTTCAACATTTACGACGATGACGCCGAAACCGTCAAGAATGAGATTGACAGTTTTGAGGTTGTATCGCGCGTGCTGCGCCCGGAGGGGCAAACTGTAACCTTCCGCGTGTATGACGACATCCCGGCGACCACGTACCCGTATGGCACGCTCGCCATGTATTGGGAAGATGAATACTACGGCGATACACAAGAATCGCTGTACGGACCAACGGGGCGCAAACACATGCGTTTTGTGGGCTGGATTGCCACTGAGCCAACACGCATCGAACCGAGCGAAAGCGGGACGCTGCCATACGTAGACCTCGTGTGCAAGGATGTTGCGGGGTGGCTGGCGCAGTTACCGGGCTTCTCGCAACTTGTGCAGCGTGATGCAAGCCCATCGAACTTTGACCAGCTTATCGGTCTGAACATTGACCGCTACGTCTGGTATCTACTGTACTGGCATTCGACTGCGCTCGACATCGCGCCGTTTACATGGGCGGGCGGCGGCGAAACGTATGCCGTACCAACACTCGGCAGCAACGGCGCAAGTTTGTACGAGCAGGCCAACCTGATTGCAGGCGCAGCAGATTGTGTGCTGACGTGCGATAGCTTCGGGCGTTTGGCGATGAAAGCCGACCCGAACCGGCAACCGACCGGCGACCGCACCAGCACGGTCATGCAAGCGCTTGACGCGGATGATTTTAGCGCGCTCGACTACACCGAACAGCGCCCGTCAACGCACCATTGGCTGTGGTTGGGTGGTATCGAGGTAGACACGACCGATGCGGACAGTCTGAGCGGCGGCGAGGTCGTGACGTATTTCTGCCGCGCGCCTGGTGAGACTCCGGGGCAGGGGCTAACGTTCGTGCAAAAGTCTGAGATGGTCGTCGCAGACCAGGACGATTTGAACGAACGCGCGGGACACCAGTACGCACGCCTGAACGCGGACCAGTCACGCTTTACGCTGCAACTTGTGCATAGCAACGATGGCGGGATTGAACCCGCGTATATGCAGTGGGTGACACTCACACTGACCAGCGACTATGCAGCACAGCGCGGTTTGACCTTTGACACTGAGCGATTCCTGCCGTTTGAAGTGTCAATTGTGTACGACCCGGATGCGGGCACGAAAGAAGTCACAGTTGTGATGGAGCGCGAAGTTACAGGCGCGGAAGCTGTGACGTACATTCCTGATAAGGGCAGCGTGCCAACGTATGAGGACTATTACCCTGGATCATGGGACATCACGCCAGCGGGCGGCATCTCGCTCAGCAAGGGCATGAATCAGGTGGCGGCGTTTGATGATAACGGCTATCTGCTGATTACCACGACATTTCAGAACAGCAGTCCATCCTACACGCTGACCGATTTGTCAGTCAGCGGTACGCCGCAGGTATGGTGTGCCGACCCGTTCAGCGCGGGTTATATCAACGGAACAGGACAGATTGACGGGTGGCTTGTTACCAGCACCAACATTTACAAAGTCAGCGACTTGTTTGGGTCGGCTAGTGCGTCGAGTCAGAAGACATTTCGCACGCCAAGCGGCGACATCGCCACCCACTCGATTGACGCCAGTTTTGGCACCGATGGTGCGGCGTGTGTGGTGTCGTACTACGGCGAAGATGGCACTTACGTTACATATACCACCGATGGTAGTTCATGGTCCGCCGAGGCGCAGTTAACCGCGTATTATCAGACCGATACAACGACCTATGACGACATTTCGCCGGGGTGTTATGCCAGTCCGAAAACGGCGGGATTGGTCTACACAACCGCATTCAAAAGTAACAACTCGCCAGCCGGGTACGTGTCCACCGATTACGGCGCGAACTGGTCCGAGACGAACGGCGCAAACGGGCCTGTGATGGCAACGGGATTGTCGCTTGCGGATGATATTCATGTGCCATACAACCACGCTGACGAGCTTAAAGCGTACTATGGCGCGGTGACTGCGGGCGTGGACTATGTGACGGGCGGTTGGTATTTGGGTGATGCTCTGGATCAGTTCAACCTTAATACAGCCACGCAATACAATCATTTACGCGAAGCGGCGGCAGACGACGCCTACATGCTGGCGATTTACATTGAGGGTCTAACTACTGACGGAACAAATGACACTGTAAAGCGCATGTCACCAACTCACGATAGTCCTAGTGCGTATGATCATGCGTTTACCTATGATGGCAGTGATCACCTGGAAGATGAGGTTAATGGCAATGGTGATGTAATTTGTTTTGTGGGAAGTTCCACCGTCGCAGCGGCGCTCTGGACGGGCGGCGAAAACGTCACAGTAAAGAACGAGAATGAAAATACTTACTGGAGCCAAACGCTGGTATCGCCTGTAGCGAATGCAACCGATGTACTCGCCGCCTGTATCGAAACGGTAGGGTCAGGGCGCGGGGGTAACGTGACGGGCGGCATTTGTTACTTCAAGATTATCTACAACGTCAACTCGCCCAACTCAACCGCGCCCGCAGACGCCTATCGCCTGTACGTTGTCGATGGCGCATCTGCGTCTGATGTTTCGCCCGAAGACGGGAGCAGCGTGGATTATGGACCGTATGGGCGGTCACGTTGGCGTATCGTGTCCAGTATGCAAGACGAAAACACGATGATTGCGGTCGTGATGCGGCAGGGTGACAGTGGCTCGCGCGTGTTTATCTCGGATGATGGTGCTACGTCATGGACAGCGCTAACTAGCGATGACACCAACTATCGCCGCGCCGCGATTGCGGGCGATGACGGAACCGTGATCTATCTGTGGGGCGCATCGGCAACGCTGGCATACAGCGAGGACAGCGGCACGACCATCAGCGACAAGAGCGGCAACCTGTCGGCGTTAGGCGCTGGTGAGATTATCGGCATCTGCGGAGGCATTGCATGACAACGACTAAAGACCTCAAGCAACGCCTTACTCAGCGCATTCTCACTGACCGCTACGCCGCGCGGCGCCTTGCACGTCTGGGCCTGTTCAATTCTGCCAGCGGGCAATACGACATTTTCGCGGTTAGCGGATATCCGGGGCACACCGCCGCGCGGATTTACAACGGCGGCAGCGAGACAACCACAAAGGTAATCAATAACTTTTGCGCCAACCAGCCCAATCTGCCGGTTACGGTAGAGCCTGACGAGCGCGGCGATTTGATTGTCGTAGGCGTGCAAGCGAAAGAGTTCTTGGAGTACAGCGGTGGCGCGAGCTTGCCCGAAACAGAAGTGTCATCGAGCAGTGGGCCGATTACCGAGCGCCGATTAAATCCGGGCCTTGTGCATATCAGCAGCGGAATGATTGTCACAATTGAGGCGTTCGCGTATCGGTGGGGCGGGGTGGACCACTATTATCCCGGTGGCACGCTGGACCTGACCAGTTACATCCCGGCAACCACATCGCATCATGCATGGTGCAAGGTGGGCGTTGACCCGATCACAAACACGGCGACCGCTACAGCAGGCACCAGTCAAGTCGCCACGATTGCACTAACGGTCGCGCAGCTTGCGGCGGTTGATTTTGCCGAGTACGTGCCGCTTGTAGGCGTGCGACTGACTAACGGCATGACCGCGATTGCGAGTGAAGCACGATTTGCGCCCGCGCGGTCCTGGTGGACGGTGGAAGCCGACCCGATGCAGGTGGCGGATAGCACAACGCTGACGCTCAGCACCGGGGCAGTCACCGCCACGCGCACGTATCACGTTATCGCGGCGGAGTCGGGCACAACCGACGACCTCGACACCATCACGGCGGCAGCAGATAACACATTCGTGCTCATTCAGGCAGACAGCGGCGACACGATCACGGTCAAGCACGGCGCGGATAACATCAGCCTCACTGGTGCGCAAGATGTGCCGTTATCAGGCGACGATACGCTATTACTGTTTTACGATGGCACGAACTGGTCAGACCTTGCGCCGCGTCCGCGTTTGCAGCGCGCCACCGATGACGTGAGTAGCCCGCCGAGTGACGCGGAACTTGACACAGCGTTCGGTGAACCGGCTGCGGTTGGCGATGGGTTTCTGGCAGTGCTGGACGATAACGACGCGGATAGCGCCATGTATATCGTGGCATCCAATGGCACAAGCTGGTGGTATGCGGCAATGACAAAGGCCACATAATGCGGAGCATTGCAATCTCACTCGCGGCGCTGGCGTTTGTTGCCACCGCCCACGCGCAAGAACCGCCGCGCTGGTCCGTGTACATTCCGCGTTTAGGACTTGTGCGTCCGATTGGCGAATGTCCGATTGTGGACCGGATACACGACACGAGCGCGTTAGAGCAAGGCGTGTGTCACCTGGAAGGAACCGCCACGCTGGATTACGATTGGGCGCGGATCGTGTTGGCGGGGCACAGCAACGGCGCGTTTGCGGAGTTGCACGACCTGCGCGCGGGTGACTCGGTGATTGTGTGGGACGCCCACACGGTTGAGGTGTACACGGTCACGGACCTGCACACGGTAGCGGTCGCAGATACGCGGTGGCTGATGCCAACACGAGAGGAAACGCTCACGTTGATTACCTGCGCGGGCGATGACCGACTAATCGTGAACGTACGGAAGAACTAAAACACCCGCGCGGCTGCGACAGGACCGCAGCACACACGGGCTTACACGTAAGTATAACACAGTCCTGTTGCCAGGGGGCAACGACTATGGATTTCGATCAGTTATACGTATTGCTTGGGCTAGGCGGCCTGGTGGCGCTGCTCGTGGGCGTGATCACGATGGCCGCGCGCAGCCTGCGCATTACTAGTCAGGCGATTGGCGAACTAGCCGAAACCAACATCGGACTCAACCGCGAGCTGTCCGCCAGTTCAGAAGAGCGCCGCGCCGCTGAACGCTCGCGCGTGGTCCTGAGTGAACAGGTGTCCGCGCTAGTCCAGGAGAACGCCGAGCTGCGGGTGAGCATGGCCGCGATGCAAGACGCGCTCGACGAGTTGCGGCGGGAGTTGTCCAGCGCGCGGGCGCAGATTGTCGCGCTGGTGAATGAGGCGGACGATATGCGTAAAAACATAAGCAAACTCACGGAGGCGCTTATTCAGGCAAACGAGCGGGTCAAGGTGCTTGAGGAGCGGGAACAGAAATTAAAAGCAGACCTCGATGCAGCCGCAAAGCGCCTGACTGAACTTGAAAAAGACAATTCACGCAAGGATGTAGAATTGCGCGCGCTGCGTGACCGCGTGAGCGAGTTGGAGCTTGCGCTGAAACGTGCTCAAGTCGAGCGCGACCGCCTGCAAGCGGAACGCGATGCGCTTCAACAGCGGCTCACGGAACTCGAAAGCGCGGAGCAATCGAGCGCGCCGGAACCGGGCGAACACGCGGCAGACACGCCGGAAGCGGCGGAGTAGAGGAGTAGGCAGATGGGTATCAGTTTACCGTTGGGGTTCCCACCAGGCGTTGGACCGGGGGCGGGGGGGGGAATAGACTATTGGGTTGGGCCATTTTTTAGCGGAGACGCTAGCTCGCCATTAGCGACTCCATATACTACCTCCGGAGCTGAGGGCAGGCTAGTTCTTAAGCAAAATGACGGTGCGTTTAGCGTAGTTTCAAGCGCATTGATTTTGCCAGGACAAACAACGCCTACATTTGGCGATCAGGCGCTCACCGCCTTTACCAGTGATGGCGAAACATTTCACCGGCAAACTGGTATGGCACTAATATTTGATGTTAATTTGAGCGCTGTAGATCGTTGGATATTCGGTTTCAGCGATGGCGGCCAAACATTCGGTTTGTACATTCACACCGTTGATGGTTTGGGATTGTATGCGTATTCTCCGGAGAGTTTGCGCACGGTTAACAACGCTGGCACAAAACAAACAGTGATTGAAACGCCTCTGTCACCAAGTACACTGACACGATGCGCCATCGTGCTAGGTGCTGCGCGTGACTTTTTCGTGATCGGAAACAAAATCATGTGGGTGCAGCCAGCAGGCACTACATCGGACCTGGCTGCGTATATGGATAATTGGGACAGCGAGGGGTCTGTAGCGTTGATGGCTGGCGTATATTTAACGTCGCCCTGGACCACCGATTTCGGAATAGCCACTGTCAGCAGTCCCACCACTACGAACGGGCAGGTATTCGCGGGCAACGCTGATGGAATTACTGAGCACACGATTACAGCGGCGACAGGCGTTACTCAGGAGTTGATGATCCGGCGTACAGATGATAATAATTGCATTATCGCGCGTGCAGATCAAGCGAACAGTAAAATACACCTGTTTAGCG
>Ga0272443_10006915_pt1 | contig 11033 bp, 10 predicted proteins | sample SSMAcet12_FD_193581 | JGI IMG/M metagenome (GOLD analysis project Ga0272443, IMG submission 193581) | Marine sediment archaeal communities from Little Sippewissett salt marsh, Falmouth, MA, United States - SSM-Acet-12 | ecosystem: Environmental > Aquatic > Marine > Wetlands > Sediment ... | reverse complement strand
GGATACTTATATTTACGCCGGGTCATGTAATGTCAGTTATTGCGATCTCGGTACGGCCATGGCCGGTGAAGGGAATATGAGTTGCGATCCGATGTTCTGCGGCAGCGAAAGTTCTGATTTTACGCTGAATGGCAATTCGCCCTGCCTCGGCGCCGGCCTCAACGGCGAGAATATTGGAGCGCTGGGGCTCGGCTGCGGCGAGATGATTACTGTCATTATACCCGATTCCATGCATATAAAGTATGCCGATCTGGTCGAACCGATGATTGCGGAGATTTATTTTGGTAATTTCTTTGAGGCTTATACCGCATCCGATATAAATCCCTCTTCAGTGACGGTAAACGATGGAATTATCCCTCAATCGATCGAACTGGTCTCAGGATATGAAGGATTTGTTGGCGAATGCTGGCGACTCCAATTGCCGGTAAAGGGATTTATCGAAAGCTACGGATTGATCTGGGGTACAAGCGACTATCCATTTACTGTTTCCGGCGAATATAACGATAACCAGCCTTTTGAAGTGATGGGTACGGTTAAGATGACCGGGCACAGGCCGGGAGATATCAATCTCGACGGCCGTGTCAATGTTATCGATATTCTCTTTCTTGTGGATTATAAGTTCCGGGAGGGACCTCCGCCGGAACCCCTTGAGATTGCCGATTTCAATTGCGACGAAATTGTGAATATCCTTGATATTCTCTATCTGATTAGCTTCGAATACAATGACGGCCCTGAACCGATGTCTGAATGTAATTAGAAGAGATTATTATAAATATAACCCGGTCGAGTTGATTTCGGCCGGGCCAAATATTTTTGGCATCAAACCGTCGAAAAATCAGGAAATCAGTTCTTGCACCTTCGCCAGGAGCTGGTCGCGGTCGACCGGTTTTTCGAAATAACCGGACGGTTTCTCGAATTTCTTTACCTTGTCGATAAAAGTCTGCAACTGTGCCGGGGCGCCGGTAAGGAAAATCACCGGGATATTTTTGGTCGCCTCACCCTGCTTTAATTTGCGGTACATCTTGACACCCGATTCATTTCCCATTGAAATATCGAGCGTAATCAAATCCGGCTTTTCTTTCTCGGCCTTTTCCAATCCCTCTCGGCCGTCATATGCCGAGATCGCCCGGAAACCGCTTTCTTCAAAGAAGACCGTCAAAAGTTCGACCAGGTCATGTTCATCTTCGACGATCAATATTGTTTTCTTGCCGTCGCTACTCATATATAAACACCTGTCCTTCCCTATTTCTTTTTCTGAGCCTTTATTAATTCCGCGAGCTTTTTCAGGGTCTCGGGGTCGGAATCATCGATCAGGTTTTTCAGCTCGTTTTGTATATTTACCTGTTCGGCAATCGTCTTTTCCTCGGCTGAAGCATCCAAACCGAGAATATTCTTGATTGCCGCAACATACTTATCCGGCTTGACCGGTTTTTCGAGATATATTCCCGGTCCCGACATGGTTAATTCTCTTAAGTCCGCCTTACCGAGATCGTCGCGGGCATGACCGGTAACGATTATAATCGGGATTTTCGCCCAGTCCTTGTTCTTAATCAATTCCCGGTAGAACTTTACTCCTGACTTTCTTGGCATAACCAGGTCGAGCGAAATCAGGTCCGGCTTATGCTTTCTAACCGCTTCAAGCGCTTCGTCGCCATCCGATGCGGTTTCGACATTGAATCCGGCCTCAAGCAAGGCAACTTCCAGATAACCCCTGACATCCGCTTCATCGTCGACAACCAGAATCGTTTTTTCTTCGGGCTTACTCATATTATTTATCTCCCAGTTTTATTTTCGTGCGATTCTTTATAGAGCATTTCCAAGCGGCTCCGGGGAAATTCCATGGTAAAACGGGATCCCCGTCCCTTCTTGGAATCGACAATTATTTTTCCGCCATGTTCCTGCACTATTTTTCGGGTGGTCAAAAGCCCCAGCCCGGTCCCTTCGCCCCCTTTAGTAGTGAAGAACGTGGTAAATATTTTCTTCTTTATCTCATAATCCATCCCGGCCCCGTTATCGGTTACCTCGATAGTCAGGATACCCCTGTCATCCCGTGTCGTTATCACGACTTCGGAACCCTTCTGATCCCCCATCTGGCAGGCATCGATGGCATTGGAAACAAGATTGGTCATGCAGGTATGAATAGCATCCGGATCAAGCGCCGCTCTGGCAATGTTCTTCTTGAGATTTGCCTTCAATTCGATCCCGGATTTCGCCGCAATATCCCTATAAAGATCGATAATCTCTCTGACCAGGTCGTTGGGATTGACCATCTTCAATTCCGGGAGCCGTCCCTTGGAAAAGCTTAGAAAATCCTTCACCAGGGTCGTGGTCTTGTCGAAATTCCGGTCGAGCATTTCACTACCCCGGTCGATCAGCGCCCGGTCGTCCTTTTTCAGTCCGAGACTGATCATATACTTGCCCCCTTCGAGCCCCATCAGGATATTCTTGATACTATGAGCGAGTCCGGCAACCGTCTGGCCGACCGCCGCAAGACGTTCCGCTTCCAGGACATCTTTTTCCAGTTTTCGGATACGGGTTATATCCGTCGAAATCTCGATAACATGAGCGACCTTATCCCGGCCCCTGTCAAGCGGGGCGGTAGTCACGGCATATTCGATATTCTGTCCCTTTTTCCCGATTCCGCTCTGCTCGGAATGGTGTATTTTGGCGTCTTTAAAAGTCTTCGCGGCCGGGCACCTCGGGCATTTCTTTTTCCGTCGTTTATACACTTCATAGCAATACTTACCGAGAACATCCCCGAAACTTTCCCGGAAACTCTCATTCGCCCGTACAATCCGGTAATTCTCGTCGATAACCGTGACAAAACAGGGGACACGTTCAAAAAGGACATTATATTCCTGTTGCCAGTTGCTGGTATCGGTGACTACCGATGAAATTTCGATTATAAAATCGACCCTGTCATCGTCCGAGAGTTTAAGTGGGGCGCTCTGAACCACGTGATGCGACCAGCGTCCGTTTTTGTCAACTACGGTTGAGTCGACCACCCGTGTCTTGCCGTCTTCGAAAATCTTCTTGCTGGTGCAAATGGAACAGGGATGGTCCTGCTTCTTGTAGACAGCATAGCATTTCTTTCCCTCCCATTCGCCGAAATATTCACGGAAGCTGTTATTGGCATTGATGATATTGAAATCGCGATCAATGATAGCGACATTGAACGGCACCTGCTGGAAAAACTGGCCGTAAAGAAGCTGATCAAGCGCTTTACTCGTTTTTTCGGTTCGCGGGTTCATCTTCAATGCTCTTTCTTCAATGCTTCGGAATCCGAGCCGATCAAACTGTTAATCGTTTTGATAAATTCTTCGACCACGATCGGCTTTTCAATATAACATTCCGGCTCCGGTATGGATGGATCATCGACAAACGAACGAAAGTCGAATTCTCCCTGCTGAACCGCTCCGCTGACTATTATGACCGGAATATCCTTCAGCTTCTTGTGCTGCTTCAACCGGGTATAAAACGATATTCCGGTCTCTTCCGGCATCATAATATCGAGACAGACCAGATCCGGGATCTCCCGCCTGGCCATGTCGAAGGAGTCCGAAGCCTTCATGCAGGTCACCGTTTCGAAGCCGTGCGCCGACAATACCGTCTGTATATAATCTAAAACATCCGGCTCGTCTTCCACAATCATTATTTTCTTACTCATCTTTATGCCTGTTTAATTTACCCTTTCGCGAGGCAAAACCACAGGTTTAAATGTCGGCGGAACGTTTTCATATTTGAAAAGCTGTTCCATTTCTTCGGGCGGTGCCGGATCGTGGCAGGAGGTACAACGGTCCATATTCTGCAGTCGTTCCTCCTTGCCCGATGCTTTCGCAAGAGCCGCTTCTTCCCGATGGCAGTCGATACATACCCCATGCATGGCGTCGGTATACGACGGGGCCAGATAATATTCGATCGTCATGAGCGATTTCTCGGCTTTCATCTTCTTATGGCACTCATCGCATGATTTGGCCGTTTCGGCCGTCCGCACCTGACCCGAGGGATGACATTCGACACACTTGATCCCGGCTCCATTCGGCGAATTATGCCAGTCATGATCGAAAACATCAGTCACCGAATACATCTGTGCATGACACTGCCAGCACCCGCTGTTCTGATCGAAGGGGAGATTCATGTGATGACAGGTAGCGCAGGATTGTTTCTGTTCGGCGTTTTCTTCATGTTTCTTATGATCGAACGAAACCCCGAATCCGTTCAGGTTACCGTCGACGAATAAAGTATCTCCGCCCCGGGCCGGGGAGACCTCGACAATATCGACCCCCTCGCTGTGAATCCGGCTGTCCGGGATCATTGCAAATCCGAGCGCAAAGGCCAGAATGAAGGCCAGCGAGTATTTCGTCCGCGCGGCAACCGCCGGATTTCCAAGCCAGGCTCCCGACGCTCTGTCGAATTGCGGGAGCTGGGCTGGATCCGATTCGATGTCGACCGGACGTTTCTCCCAAACATTGAATTTTTCAATGGCGAACATAAACACCAGGACCGCTCCCGAGACAACCCCGAGGCTGACCGAGATCTCTGTCCACGACGGGAAATAGGTGTCTCCGGTAGTCCGGAGCATGGTCAATCCGCCGACATTTATCCGATTGTAAACCATTCCGAAAACTACCATGATCGAACCGACCCATTGCCATCTCCGATCAAAACGAAGACTGGGAATGGCAAATATCACCAGCGGTATCAAAGCTGATATCAGGATTTCGGATATAAACAGTCCCGCTTCCCAGGTTCCCGAGAAGATCAAGCCGAGCTCTCCCGCAATTGCGATATCCGCAAATCTGACAATCAGATAAACGGCCAGCACCCAGACCGCATATTCCGCCAGACGGCCGACCCGCTGCGTCGATGTGTCTCGCCGATAAAGCCAGTGCGTAACCAGGCTCTCGAAGATGACCATCATGAAACCGAGTGCAATGGCCGAGATGAAAAACTGAATCGGTAAAATACTCGAATACCACAGCGGATGAAGTTTAAAGGGCATAATTAAAAACAACGAACCGAGCGATGATTGATGCAAGGTCGACAGCATAATCCCGAGGAAAACCAGCGGAAGCCGGAATTTCATCAGGAAATTACGTATCTTCGCATACCGCGTCTGGTGTTCCAGCGGAACCGGACTGAACTCCAGGAGGAGAACCGTCGAATACAGCATGACACACCAGCCGACCTCAAATAACGGTGAGTGAGGGTTCCAGAAGATAATCATGTGCCAGATATTCCAGGGGAGCCCGAGGTCGAACAACAGCCCGATTACGACCGCAACATAGCCGAGAAAGGCGGTCAGGACAGCCGGTTTTACGAACGGATGGAATTCATCCCTTCTTAATATATAGAACAAAGCGGTTATGACAAAACCGCCGGCGGCCAATGCGACACCGCTCAAGACATCGAAACCGATCCAGATTCCCCACGGAGTGGCGTCGTTGAGATTGGTCGTTACCCCGAGTCCGAAAACGAATCGAGTGATTCCGACAGCCGCGGCCAGGCCGAGAATGGTCCAGAGAATGGTCTTGGTGGTTTGTACTCTATCCATCGCTCTTGTCCTCATTTTTGTCTTTTTCCATCTCCATGCGGCGCCGGATAATCCAGTTGACACCGTACAATACTCCTCCCATACCGAAAAATGCGAACGGAACCGCCTTCATCGCCGGCTCGGTTAAGCCGGGAAGAGGCTTGGTCCCGAGATCCTTGTTGTATGCCAGGAAATCGAGATTGATATCCGAAATGTAAAGAACCGAGGTCCCGCCGACTTCATGCTCGCCCCAGACCCGGTCGATATATCTGCCGGGGGTCTCCTTTATTCTCTGATGAGCGATCTTAATCAGCTCGTCGCGCTCCCCGAAAATTGTCGCTCCTTCGGGGCAGGCCTTGGTGCAGGAGGGCTGCTCGCCGTCCTTGATTTTGTCGTAACACATGATGCACTTGCGAACGTAGGGGACAGCCTGGTCCCAGTCATATCTCGGGATTCCATAAGGACATGCCATCATGCAGTAACGGCATCCGAGGCATTTGTCGGAGTCGTATACAACCGGACCCTCGTCGGTTTTATATAGTGCCCCCACCGGACAGGCCGAGGCGCAGGCCGGTTCGAGGCAGTGACGGCACTGCTTGCGGACATAATGCTTATCCTTCAACTGGATTATCGAGGTCCAGTTTTTGGCGGATAAGCCGTCCGGTTTATGCCATTCCCGGGGGACATCGGTTTCCAGATTATAGGTTTCCTTACAGGCCGAAACACATTCCAGGCAGCCGATACATTTGGTGATATCGGTCAAAATAGCCTTGCTCATACCGGCTCTCCTTTCTTGTTAAGCGTGACCGCGATTTTTTCATCGGTTTCCGGGGGAAACTTCCAGGCAATCGCGCTGATAAATTGCGACAGCGGCATCAGCACGCAGTGTGCGATCTTGGTAAATGGAATCAGGATAAAAATCAGCTCCCCGGCGAGAATATGAACCAGCATTGAAATCTGATAAGCTTTTGGTCCCAGCCCCATATGGGCGCATAAAAACCCGGTTACAAACGGAACCAGTAAAATTATCGGCCAGAGATAATCCTGCTTACGGCTGATATAACTGGACGATTTGCTGGCAAACCGCATCACCAGAAGCAATACCGCCGTGACTATGGTCAGGGCGGTCAGCCAGTATGCCATATCGTACGACAGCGTCAGCCACGGTATCGCCAGGTCATCCTGCCAGAGAGCAACATGAGCATAAAGGAAGATCGGGGTAATCAAAAGCCCGATATGAAAAAGCACCGAGACTATTGAATAAACCGGACGGTTCCGAAATACCCGATTGACCGGTACCAGCCAGCTGAGCGCCTGAACGGTCAGCCTGCCCCACGGGATCGACTTGTCGCCGGCCCTTCGATACGCTTCGTAGGCCGAAATTATATCGAGTACCAGAACCCGGAGCAACCCCAGGATCATGACGGCGAAAGTCAGCCTGAAAAGCGGTCCCCGTGCGAAATCCAATACCTGTTCCATAGTCTACTCCTCCTTCTCGGCGCTGTCGGCGTCCGACGGTTTCGCTTTCTTGAGCGATTCGTCGAAAATGATCGCCTTATAAATCAGATCATGAAGGCCGACCACTTCCACGTCGATTTTCTGATCCTCAACCAGTTCCCGCAACTGCTTTTTGCAGTTCGCGCAGGGAGCGACCAGGAATTTACAGCCGCTTTTGCGAATCTGATCCGCCTTCAGCTTGCCGCCGACAGTGGTGCGATATGGACGAATCTCGTCAATCGATACCGTTCCGCCTCCGCCTCCACAGCAGATATTATCCGCTCCGCTCGGGGTCATCTCGACATAGTTTTTGCAGAAAGCTTTCAATATCTCGCGAGGCTGTTCAATGATCCAGCTCTGTCGCGCGATGTTGCAGGGGTCATGATATGCGACCTTTTCCGTAACGATATTTGGATCCAGCTTCAACTTGCCGTTTTTGAATACCTCGTACGTATATTCCATGATATTTATGACCGGGTAGGCGTCTTTGCCTCCGCAGTATGCCGGAAGGAAATACTTGGCCGAGCGCGAAGCGTGTCCGCATTCACCGATGAGGACTTTATCTGCTTTCAAGCGGCGCGTCTCGGCATCGATCTTCTTGACAATCCGCTCCAGCATGCGGTCGCTGTAAAAAAGTCCGTAGTTGATACCGTCATAATACCCGGTTCCAATCGACCAGCTGTCGCCGGTCGCCGTAAAAACCGCCGCGATACCCATCAGGGTCTCCGCCTCCATCAGGTAGTCGCTGACCGCCGGAAAAAAGGCAAATTCGGTATTCTCGACATCAACCGGGAACTTTATTTCGACTCCCTTTTCTTCGAACATATCTTCTTCAAGAAATTCCAGAGTGTCGGTCAGGGCGGGAACCGGAATTGCCGAAGTGTTCCCGGTGGCTCCCTCGAGCTGCTCGCGGGTACTTACTACCAGGGCGCGCGGAGCGATCCCTATTTCGGCCAGAATGAATCGGCCGAGGTGGGTAATCAATCCGTGGTCGATCCCGGAAGGGCAGTCCCGGACACAGCGGCGGCAGGCCGTGCAGTTCCAGAAACTCGCCGCCATCTCCGAGATTTTTTCATCAGTCAACCATCCGGAATTCAATAACCGCCCCCGTAACATTCCCCCGACCGTAAAATACCGGCGGTAAATACTCAGCAGGAGTTCCGAACGATAACAGGGGATATCTTTCGGATCCCCGGTTGCCTGATGTACCTGGCAGGTGACGGCGCACCGCGAACACTTGGCGCTCATCCTTATAAAATGATCAAGCGCCATACCGTAATTGGTGTGTTTCAATATTGCCGCAAAAGCTTCAAGGAAACGCCTCGGCCGGTCGTTGACATCATAGTCCTCGACATGATACCGAATATCCAGCTTTTGCTTTTCGTTCGTTTCGGGCTTTCGCGCGGATTTGAAAGCCCGTTCTTTCTCTTCTGGTGTTATTCTGCTTGTTCTCATTGCTTCTCTGTATGATGCAGGTTAATTTATTTTGTCTTTTTATTACTTTGAGATTCCCGCTTATTCAAATTGGGATGTCCCTCGACCGGAAGCGTCAAAACCGGAATCTCCGTCCTGATTTTCGCTGCGGATATAAACTCCTCACTCGGATCGAGCAGTTGAATTCCAAAGGCCCGGCATTGATGAACTGTTTTTTCGTCGCCCGGATAGATAAAGACGCGCGAATTATATCCCGATTTCGCGCAGAAATTGAATTCCTGGATTTCCTGCTCGGTGCTGTAGGTATGGACCCCGCAGCAAATTGCCACCCGGATATCTTTGCCGCACTTCGGGCATTTCATCTCCGCAACCAGGTCCACGAGAAACGAATCAAGACCGGGGCCGTCCTTGACTCTATAGCCATTCGCCGAGAAATAATCTTTGGCCCAGTCGATCAATTCGGGAAGCTTGTAATGATGTGTCGGCGCCTCACGGGAAACCTGCGGATCCTTCCGGGAAAGATCACCCCTTAAGAAACCCCTCAGGACCTCCTCCACCGAACCGCAGGCATCCGCAATTACCGTTACCCCCATGCTTTGCAGGAGGTCGAAGTAGAATCCCTTAATTCCGTTGCAGATCAGAATGTCAATATCATGCACCCTGACCAGACGAACCCGGTGAAACCCTTTTGCCCCCGAACATTCCACGGTCTTTTCTGATTCAACCAGGTCCTTCTCAATCTTGACGATTTTAAAGATCGAGGAAGCCTCGAAACAGGGAGCGATACGATCATCCAATATGGGCAACGCAACATTCATTATGACATATAATCGTTGCAGTATTTGTGCCAAATTTCACAATATCGGGTAAACGTATGTTATATAACAGGTAACTGGGAACTGTGAAATTTATGGCGTTGCAGAAATAGCAACGTTGCGAGGAGCGTTGCAACGTGTCGCGTTGCTATCTCGTTACAGATGCAACGTCAGCTCTGAATCAATTGATTTTTTCCGGGTCGATATTATAGCGCTTGAGTTTGCGCCAGAGAGTGGCGCGGTGAATGCCGAGCTCTTCAGCCGCTTTGGTGATGGCTCCGTCATGATTTTTTAAAGCCATGATTATTCGGGCGTGTTCATTGGCCTTTTCCGATATGGGGGTAGCCTGAAGATCATCAATTAAACCGCCCTCCTGGTAAGCGGCCAGAAGCTCCGAGGGGAGATGCTCCTTCTGGATGATACTCCCCTTACAGACCACGAATCCGTATTCGATTATATTCTCGAGCTCCCGAATATTCCCGGGGAAATCATGACGCATCAAAATGTTCATTACATCCGGGCTGACACTTATGACCTTGCGCCCTTTACGGGCATTGAACCGCCTGATAAAATGATCGACAAGATATGGGACATCCTCCCGGCGGTCCTTCAGGGGAGGGAGTTCGAATTTAACAACCGCCAGGCGGAAATACAGATCTTCACGGAATTTGCCGTTCGCCACCAGCTGTTTCAAATCCTTATTGGTGGCGGCGATTATCCGAATATCGGTCTTTACCGGCTGGGTTCCCCCCAGCGGTTCATACTCCCGTTGTTGCAGAAGACGCAGCAGTTTCACCTGGGTGGAAAGCGGCAGCTCCCCGATTTCATCAAAAAAGACCGAACCCCCTTCGGCAGATGCAAGTTTCCCCGCCTTATCCTGTTTGGCGTCAGTGAAGGCTCCCTTTTTATAGCCGAATAATTCCGATTCGAAGAGCTGGTGGGGGAGTGTCCCGCAGTTGATGACCACATACGGGCCGTCGGAACGGGGGCTCAAATTATGAATCGCCCGCGCAAAAAGCTCCTTGCCCGATCCGGATGGCCCCTGGATCAGGACCGTACTGTCGCTTTCCGATATATCCGGCAATATCGCAAACAACTTATGAATTTTCGGGCTCTTGGAAATGATATCTTCAACCGAATACTTCTGATCGAGCTCCTTACGCAAATGCTCCAGCGCCGAAAGATCCCGGAAAGTCTCCACCGCTCCCAGAATTTCCCCCCGCTCGTCTCGGAGGATCGCGGTTGAGATACTGATCGGTATTTTCTCACCGCGGCTGTTGATGATATTGACCGGGCGATCAATTGTCTCTGCGCCGGTTTTGAGAGTCTTTTGCAACAGGCAGTTTTCGCATATATCCGAATGAAAAACCTCCGAGCAAGGCTTCCCAATCGCCTTCGATGCCGGAATACCGGTGATTTTTTCAGCTGCCCGATTGAAACTGGTGATAATCCGTTTGCTGTCGACAGTAAAGACCCCGTCGGCAATCGAACTCAGGATCACCTTGAGAAACTTCAAATTGTCATTCTGGTTGTCGATACAACCCTCCTGTTAAACTATCCTCTTAATTATACACGACTTATACGAACCGGTCAATACGCGGAGTCATAATTTAGAAGAATTTCTCCTTATTTTCATCCATAAATTATCCCAAAGTCCATTACTCTGCCTTCCAATTTAGAGGGCTTTCACCCTTTTGTAACCTGTTGTCAGACAATACGGTTATGAAAAAGTTAAATTTTTTTCTAAAAGAAGG
>Ga0272443_10006914_pt1 | contig 11033 bp, 7 predicted proteins | sample SSMAcet12_FD_193581 | JGI IMG/M metagenome (GOLD analysis project Ga0272443, IMG submission 193581) | Marine sediment archaeal communities from Little Sippewissett salt marsh, Falmouth, MA, United States - SSM-Acet-12 | ecosystem: Environmental > Aquatic > Marine > Wetlands > Sediment ... | reverse complement strand
TTCCTGAAACGCGTTTCATTACGTAGTCCATATTGGTTTGTTTTCTTGCTGCTTACCTTTTGTGTAAGTTGCTATAGTTGGTTTTGGATATATCGACCATATTCACGGTTGAGATCGGGAAAATGCCTATCCTGCGGCTACAACCTTCATGGCCTGACCGAGCCGCGTTGCCCGGAGTGCGGTACGCCTTTCGACCCGATGCGGCAGGATTTCCAGAATTTTAGGGCGGGCATTGCCCGCCTATAGATATGGTCTTTGTGCTTTATGTAGACAGGTCTATATCTTGTTGTATAATGCCATCAGAATGTCGTCTAGGTGCATTCGAGCAGCCGGTATGATTGCAGGGGTATCTCTGACAATTGGAGGATATCTGCATTTCTTTGTCCAGGCACCTGGTGCTTTCTACATAGCGGATGCATTGTATGGCTTTATCATTATGGTATCAAGTGGTGTAGTGCTTCTCTTTATCGCGTCCCTTTCGGGGCGTGGTCCAGCAGCGTTTGGACTCGTCGGTTTGATTATAACCTGGGCTAGTTTGCTTGGAACGTATGTGTTTATGATAGATGACAATGAGTTCGCAGTTGTATTTATCATATTCTTCATTTTCGGCTCAGTTCCTCTGGGTGTTGTTATCCTAGCAATCACATCTATTGTCTCCATACTAATTTCTTACCGTCGACAATATGGCATATGCGGTGTATGCGGTTATGATCTCCGTAGCCTGACCGAGCCGCGTTGCCCGGAGTGCGGTATGCCTTTCGACCCGAAGCTGAATGAAGAGCAGAGTGAAGACAGCGCATCGGTGACTGATGCCGAACAAACACGCCCTTGACATGCGTGGTACGGCTATGAGCGAGGCGTGGCATCTGCAATCCGAGCATAAAGTGATATCCCAAGCGGTAGGGCAGGTCGTTGACCTGCCTACGCCATTTGCCAGGGAAGCAGGCGTGCGATAGGCTTATGCCATGCTGACATACGATGACGCCGTCACCGAATCAGGCCGGCGGATCGAGTTCATCGACCACATCCGGGGCGTCACGACGCGGTACTATCACGACGGGCAGTCCATCGTGGCTGAATACACCTACAGCCAGGGCAGCGAGTCGCTTGGTCTAATGGGCCGCCCGATGGGTCGGTCGACATCTACGACGTCCAGGCTGTCCAGGGCAATGACTGCCTGTGATATGAGTCCAGCGGGAATAGCCTCTATCCTGATTCACGAACTTGCCCAGCACTACTGCCCAATTACTTTGGGAAGAGAAGACTGTGCGAACTCTGCACAAGATGCATGTGAGGGTGCTATTATGGAAGGGGCTTTTTGAGGAAGCAACAATGCTGGCTCTGGTCATATTAATGCAAATAGCCATTATAGGAATGTTACTTGCGATAACAATTCCAGATTTCGTTTTAATCGCACTGGCCCTACTTCCTGCTTACGTGCTATTTGATATTAGCCTGTTATTGTACATACGAAGGTATGGTAGTATGACGCATCTACACCACAGGCTTGCGGTCTATGTTGCCCAAGTGGCTCTACTATTTGTTGCGGTGCTCGGAAGATTGTTAAGATCCTATATCATTGGCGAGTAGGGCAGGCTGACGCCTTCACCATTTGCCGCGGAAGCAGGCTTGCGATAGGCTTATGCCATGCTGACATACGATGACGCTTTCGCCGAATCCGGGCGACAGATCGACGTGGCTGACCCGGAGAATCCCGAGGAGCACTACTACCTGCTCAAGGACCTGTACACGGTGACGGGGTTGGCGGGCTCCAACGGCCTGCTCGATGAGGCGTACGTGTACGACACCTACGGGCAGGCGGTGATTCATGCCTGGCCGACCGGCGACGTGAACCGCGACGGGCTCGTCGAGGCGGACGGCGGCTGCGTATGCCGCGTCCCTCGGGGGCACTGACCCCGACCACCCGGCTTCAAAGCCCTCCGGAAAGCACCGTGGGAAGCGTTCGCAAGCCGGGTTGAACAAGGTCAGACTCTCATAACAACTGGTACATAAATCGGGGGCAGGTCACTACTATGCCTAGGCGAACATCAATATAAGGTCAGGCTCCGATGACAATCTCTAGCGCGCTCCGAATAATCGGGACTGTTATGCTGGGCAGCGGATTTTTACTTTTCATTAGTCCGGATACAATCTCATTCATTGCGGAGCAGCTAAAGCTTTCGGAAGTAGGATTAATTGTATTCTGGTTTGTGACAATGATAGTAGCGGGAGGATTGGTTAGTTTCCTTCAGCCGCGAGCGTGGGGCGTGTACAGGGTTTATGGCTGGATTCCTTTCCTACTTCTTGTTTTGTTGATTGTCAGTATTGCCCTATTTGAAATGGGAGTCTTCGGCCCTTCCCATCTGGGCTCGCTTGCCAGTTGGGTCTATATTGTTTGCATAACGTTGTTACTTCCGTTGTGTGTCCTTGGGTATGTGATACTTGGAATGATGTCTTTCATCTCTATTGCAAAGAACGATAGTGAGTATGCAACTCGCTGCATGAAATGCGGCTATAACCTCTATGGTCTGACCGAGCCGCGCTGCCCGGAGTGCGGTACGCCTTTCGACCCGAAGCTGAATGAAGAGCAGAGTGAAGACAGCGCGTCTGTGACTGATGACGGCCAAAACCGCCCTTGACACGCATGGTTCAGACATGACAGGATGTGGCATCTGCAATCCGAACATAACGTGATATCCCAGTACCGTCGGCCATTGGCGGCCTGGACAACGCCTCGGGCGCCGACTATCTTAAATACGAGTACGACATCGAGAATCGGCTGACGAAGGTCAGCTACGACCCGGACGGCAGCTCGCTGACCGCGTTGGCCGACTACCGCTATGACGCCCTGGGCCGGCGGATCGAGTTCATCGACCACATCCGGGGCATCACGACGCGGTACTATCACGACGGGCAGTCCATCGTGGCCGAATACACCTACAGTCAGGGCAACCCCGAATCGCCGGCCCGCGAGTACGTCAACGGCCCACAATACATTGATGAGCGCGCCGTGCTGCGGGACGTGTCCGACCCGGAGAATACCGAGGAGCACTACTACCTGCTCAAGGACCTGTACACCGTGACGGGGTTGGCCGGCTCCAATGGCGTGCTCGAGGAGGCGTACGTGTACGACACCTACGGGCAGGCGGTGATTCATGCCTGGCCGGTCGGCGACGTGAACCGCGACGGGCTCGTCGAGGCGGACGGCGGCGCCAACAACGCCGACCTGGACGCGATCCTCGCCTATGTCAGCCAGGGGGACGAGCCGCGGGTCGATCTGAACATCAGTGGGGCCGTCGATGTGTCCGACCTTGTGCTGGCCCAGGGCAACGACGCCGCCACGCCGACCACGTTGACCTGCAGCGGGTTGGGCAACCCGTTCCTGTTCACGGGTCGGCTGACCGACACGCTCGGCGCCGACGCGCTGGAGGCTGCCAGCGACCCCGACGGCTTCCGCCGCGTCCAGGACAACCGCAACCGCACCTACGACCCCGCCCACGGCCGCTGGCTCCAACGCGACCCGGGAGCTAAAGGTGCAGCGTGCGACGTTACACATGCTTTTCCTCGGGGTGGTACTACGGACCCAGCGCGAATACAAGGCTTCGCTCAACGTGTTTCTGTGGAATATGTGCCCGAGACCAGAGACGTTACTCACCTAATTCGGAATCAAAGACTCTCCCTGTCACAACGGGAACTTCAAGACCGCGCCATTGCGGCGGAAGTTGAGCCAACCAGATTGCACGGTCAGTACCGGGATGGCATGAACCTCTACTGCTATGTCCGGGAGAATCCGATGCGATACATGGACCCTCAGGGTACTGACATCTACCTCAAGACGGGAAACAATACATCAAACCCGATAAATAACGCTATTCACCAGAATGTTTGTGTCGACACGTGGGATTCCAAGTGCTGCGGAAAAACGGGTATCGCCTGTTTCTCATTCGGTTATAACGGGAATTGGAAATGGCGTTGGTTCAGTCGTACGTGGTTGGGGTGGAGTAGCATTACTCTTGCGGGTTATTTGATGGAAGGAGAGATATATGAGACTGACGATACTGGCACAGTTGTGAAAACAAAAAAGACAACTTGTACCCAAGACACGAGATGGCTGAACTACATGCGCTTTACGCGAGTTAGGACGACAGATGTCTATTCAGCCGCAAGACATAACTGTCGCAAATATGCCCAGTGGGAATACCGTGATGCCCCATAATGCTTCTCATAAGACTAATACTAAATTCAAGACCTTTGTCTTGATTGCTGGCGGTTTACTTGCGTCTGAATTACTAATAATAAGTGTTTGCACTGAGCGAATCCCACCCGATGCACTTACACGCAACAGAATGCGAGTAATACAAAGACGAATAATCGATTACTACGCAACCAATGGCATGCCACCAGCTTCCTTAGAAGACCTTCCGCCTTCTTCACCAGACATTGATGATTTGACAACGGACGCTTGGGGAAACGACATTGGCTATCGACTGGATGGGGATACGGTGGTTCTTCAAAGTATGGGACAAGATGCTGTGCGGGGAGGCAGTGGAATGGATCAGGACATCTATCTTTCATTCAAGCCCTCAAAGTCAGAGATGTTTGAGGAGTTCGCTAAGTCACAACCTGTTCGAACAGAATCGGAATAACGCGGCGATTTTACAGGAAGGCTTCCACGTAGTGCAGGTCAGTACACGGTGACGGGGCTGGCCGGCTCCAATGGCCTGCTCGAGGAGGCGTAAGTGTACGACACCTACGGGCAGGCGGCGATTGACGCCTGGCCTGTCGGCGACGTGAACCGCGACGGGCTCGTCGAGGCGGACGGCGGCACCAACAACGCCGACCTGGACGCGATCCTTGTCTATGTCAACCAGGCCGAGCCGCGGGTCGATCTGGACATCGACGGCAGCGTGGATATCACGGACTTGGTCATCGCCCAGGGCAACGACGCCGCTACGCCGACCACATTGACCTACAGCGGGCTGGGCAACCCGTTCCTGTTCACGGGCCGGCTGACCGGTAAAGCCTGTCTACCCAAAACATGAGCCGGAAGCGTAGGGCGGGCTCTGTCCGCGTATAGTCGTGACCACTGTTTTTCCTGCATCGCTCACGTCGTGTCGTCGCCGGGGTCGAGGACGGCCATGAACGCTTCCTGGGGGATCGTGACCCGGCCGACGGTCTTCATGCGTTTCTTGCCGGCTTTCTGTTTTTCCAGGAGCTTCCGCTTGCGCGTCACGTCGCCGCCGTAGCACTTGGCTGTCACGTTCTTACGCATCGCCTTGATCGTCTCGCGGGCGATAACCCGTTTGCCGATGCAGGCCTGGAGGGGAACGTCGAACAGCTGCCGGCCGATCTCGTCGCGGAGCCGACGGATGAGCGCCCGGCCGCGGCGATCGGCCTTGTCGCGGTGCACGATGATCGACAGCGCGTCGACGGGCACGCCGTTGACGAGGATGTCGAGCTTGGCCAGCGCACCTGCCTGGTAGCCGGCCAGCTCGTAATCGAGGCTCCCGTAGCCGCGCGTGGCCGCCTTGAGGCGGTCGTAGAAGTCGTAGATCGTCTCGGCCAGCGGGAACCGGTACGCCAGCATGACACGCTGGGCCGAAAGATAATCCGTTTTGCGGTACACGCCGCGGCGCTGTTCAGCGATCTTCATGACCGGCCCGATGTATTCGGCCGGCACGATGAGGCTCGCCTCGATCATCGGCTCGCGGATGGCCTCGACGGTCGAAGGGTCCGGCATCCGGCTCGGCGCGTCGATCGTGACGACCTCGCCGTCCTTTTTGAGCACTTCGTAGGTGACCGTCGGGGCCGTCTGCACGACATCGATGTCGGACTCGCGCTCGAGCCGCTCCTGGATGATCTTCATGTGCAGCAGCCCCAGGAAACCGCAGCGGAACCCGAAGCCCAGCGCCGCGCTGTGGACCGGCTCGAACGAAAAGGAACTGTCGTTGAGCCAGAGGTTCTCGAGCGCCTGGCGGAGTCGGTGGGCCTCGGTCATCGGGCCCGGATAGAAATCGCAGAAAACCATCCGCTGGGGCAACTTGTAGCCGGGCAGGGGTTTGGCAGCCGGGGCGGTGTCCAGCGTGATCGTGTCGCCGATGTTCACGTCGTGGATCGTTTTGATGCCGGCCACCACGTAGCCGACCTCGCCGGCCGCCAGGCTCTCGACGGGGACGGGCTTCGGGCGGAACTTGCCGATCTCGGAGACCTGGTAGCTGCGGCCCGCAGCCATAAGCCGTATCGCCTGCCCGCGTGCCAGCCGGCCTGCCTTGAGCCGAACGTGACAGATCGCACCCCGGTGCGGGTCCGGCTTGGCATCGTAGACGAGTGCCTGGAGCGGGGCTTCGGGATCGTCGGCGGGTGAGGCGATGCGCTTCACGATCGCCCGAAACAGTTCCTCAACCCCCGCGCCCGTCTTGGCCGACGTGAACAGCGCCTCGGCGGCCGGGATGCCCAGCAGATGCTCGAGCTCGGCGGCGACGTCGGCCGGGCGGGCGGTCGGCAGATCGATCTTGTTGATGACCGGGATGATCTCCAGGCCGGCCCCGGCCGCGAGGTAGGCGTTGGCCACCGTCTGGGCCTGGACCCCCTGGGCCGCATCGACCAGCAGCAGCACGCCCTCGCAGGCGGCCAGCGCGCGGGAGACCTCGTAATGGAAATCCACGTGCCCGGGCGTGTCGATGAGGTTGAGCATGTACTCGACCCCGTCCAGCGTGCAGTGGACGGTGGCCCGGTGCGCCTTGATGGTGATCCCCATCTCGCGCTCGAGGTCCATGTCGTCCAGGAACTGGTCGCGCATCTCCCGGCCGGTGACCGCCCCGGTCGCCTGGAGGATCCGGTCGGCCAGCGTGCTCTTGCCGTGGTCGATGTGGGCCACGATGCTGAAATTGCGGATACGTTCCCGGTCGAACATCCCCGTTGAATCCTTCGGTTAGCCTGGTATCGACTGGCATGGCGCGGGGGGTCCGCATGGCGTCGGTGGGGGCCTCATGCCGAACAAACACCTTATTGTATCCTTCGGGCAGGCTTCAGGAAAGAGCGCGGCCGGTTTGCCCCATTTTCTTTTCAATCCAGTTTCCAGGGCGCGCGGTATTCGTACGACAGCAGCTTGTTGGCCTCGGGGTCGTTGGTGAACCGCTCGTTGACCGGGTCCCATTCGAGGCGTCGCTGCCGGGCGAAGGCGACGTTGCCCAGCAGCGTCGTGGTCGTCGAGCGGTGCCCGACCTCGACGGGACAGTGGCAGGCCGTCCGCGTTTTGACGCCGTCCAGGAAGTTCCGTGCGTGGTCGGAGTCAAGGACGCGCTTTTGGAAGGTAAACGGCTCGATGACCCGTTCGGTGGCCCGTTCCTGGCGGTTGTCCGCGGCGCGTTCGATCACGGAGCGGTTGGGCAAACGCTCGGTACGCACGGGGGTCGGCGTGATTTCGAGACTGTGGGAGTGGATGTAGAGGTTGCCCTTCGTGCCGCGGAACTCGATGTGCGCGGGTTTGCCGTAGAGGTCGCCGCCGCTGGCGCTGTATTCCGTGAAAGTGACGAGCGGGCCGCCGGGGTATTCCCAGAGCACCTCCTGGGTGTCGGGGAATTCGCGGTTGTCCTGGACGGCATATTTGCCGCCGGCCGCCAGCACGGACATGGGCGCATCCTTACCGATCGCCCACTGGATCACGTCCAGAAAGTGCGTGCCGAAATTGGTGAGCTGCCCGCCCGAATAGTCGCGGAACCAACGGAACATGTAGAGGCAGCGGTTGGGGTTGTAGGGCCGCTTGGGGGCCGGCCCGAGCCACATGTCCCAGTCGAGGCCTGTCGGCGGGTCGCAGTCCGGCGGGTTGCCGATACCCATGGGCCACTCGTTGCGGACGAAGCAGCAGCGGGCAGCCGTCACTTGGCCGATCGCCCCGTCACCGATGAGCTCGACGGCCTTGCGACACAGTTCCGAGGAACGACGCTGCACGCCCATCTGCGTGATCCGACCCGTTTGCCGGGCGACCTCGACCATTTTCCGTCCCTCGGCCACGACGAGCGAGAGGGGTTTTTCGACGTAGACATCCTTGCCCGCCCGGCAGGCATCGATGAACTGGAGCGCGTGCCAGTGATCCGGGGTGGCGATGATGACGGCGTCGATATCCTTGCGGTCCAGAAGGCGGCGGTAATCCTTCGTAACGAAGGGCTGACCGCCGATTTTTTTGACGGCAAACTCGAGGTAGGGGTCGTAGACGTCGCAGACGGCCGCGATCTCGACGTCGTCGTGGACTGTGAAGGCGTCCACGAGCTGGTCGCCGCGGTTGCCGACACCGATGATCCCCAGCCGAATGCGCTCGCTGGCACCCAGGGCACCCAAGGCCGAGCGCTGAACGGCGGCGGCGGTCCCCGCAGCCAGCAGACCGGCCGAAAATTCGCGACGGGTCAGTTTATGCGACATGACGATCTCCTCTTTCTGATCGCGTCTTACAACCCTGTACCTTTTCCCCTGTAGCGCCCCCCCCCGTGGTGGCCGTTGGGGTACTTCTTGTAGCAGCCGCCCCCCGTGGAGGCCGTTTCTTCCAGCGACTGCGCTGCCGCACAGAAATGGCCATGGGACGGCCCTTCGCGCCGTGCGATCCTGCCGAACCGTTTGGGTGCGGGTCGGCCGTCAGGGTGCAGCGTTTTCCTCCACGGCGGGGGTCGGCTCGGCCACGTCGGTGGGCAATACGGGGGCGGCGGGCTCCTCGACTTTCTCGGCCGGTGCAATCCACTCCCGGACGGGGTCGATGACCCTGGTCTTGATCAGAGTGGCTGATCCCGTGCAGGCTACGACGATGGCCACGAGCATGATGGCGTTCCACACGCTCCGCTTCCACCCTCTGCCGACGGCCTCACCGATGTACTTGCGTTTGTTGTTCAACAGGAAGAAACCGATGTAGGCGATCGGCAGCATCGTAAATGCGATGGCCGACGCGATGACGGGCAGAAAGAGCGGACTGGGCAAAGCGACGCCGAGAACCCCGATGGCCGGCACGAGCGTGAACATCCGGTAGCGACGCGTCGTGTATTCAAGGCCGAACATCTCGGGGAAGGTGAACCCGCAGACGACCATGTGCGTCGTGATCGCGCCGCAGGCCATCCCCATGAAGCCGAGGTCGAAGACGATGCGCGCGCCATAGACGCCCAGGATGCCCATGAGCCCCTGGGCTGCGTCCACAGGTTTCAGGCTGGCCTGGAGACCCGGGTTGGACGGGTCGAACTTCGTGTTGGCCATCGCGATGATGATCAGGGAGGTGACCAGCATGAACGGCAGGAACATCGAGCTGAACAGGTCCCACCGGGCCAGACCCTTGTGGTGTTTGCCCCAACCCTTGGCCAGTATCGAATAGGGATACAAAAAGGTCATGTTGATGCCGACGGCCGCCCCGAATGCTCCGAGCACGAGGAGGAGCCCGCCTTCCGGGATGCTCGGCCTGAAGAGCCCGCGCGCCAGGGCCGACCAGTCGACCCCGGTGGTGATGACGACCAGGGCGAACGAGAGAATGACCAATCGAATAACCCAGCGCAGGAAGGTTTCGTAGAGCTTGATGCCGCGCGCGTTGCTGCCGTAGTTCCAGGTGACGAAAATGCTGACGGACAGAATACCGATTCCGGCGGCGGCCTTCACGAGGTACTCGAGGAGGAAATTGTCCTCAGACGCACCGGCGACCGAGGCTAAGTCCCAGACGGCCGCGCTGGCCAACCCATATTGTGGAAAGTGCCAGATGACCGAGGCGAGAATCGTGCCCACCGCCCACAGGATGGCCAACGCCGGGTGCAGTTCGCGCCAAAACGCCAGATAGGGCCTTTCGCCCGTGGTCAGGACGACGTTGCCCAGGGCGGCCAGCATGATGATTCCCAGGAACATGGCCACCGGCTGGACCCAGAGCAACTGGTAGCCGAAGGAGACGCCGGCCACCACGGAGGCGACCGCGCTGCCGGCCCCGAGCGTCATCGCGCTCTGAAGCCAGGCGGGCCCGGTGAGCTTGGCGTACCCGCGGATCCGGGTCAGCAGGGGTTTGGTGGCCAGCTCCTGAAGGACGGCAGCCTCCTGCTGGATCTTGGCCGGGTCCCACTTGCTGGTCATGGGCAGGCCTTTTTCCTGGTTCGCCATGGTGTGCCTCCGATGAAATGAGAAATTTTCGGTCGGAACAGCTTATGCGGATACGCCTCGACCGGCAAGCAGGAACAACAGGGTGGACCACCCGCCAGCGAGAAGTCGATCGTGGGTGACGGCCGCTCCCGATCCGTGGACGATTGGCAGGAAGGGCCGGCCGCTTTAATATGCCCGTTTCTGTCGATTCCGTTGTCGTTGCCTGTTTCTCAACCGTGGCGGGGGGCCGCGCAGGCCTTGACGCCGCTGACGTGGATGTCATGTTCAAGCAAGTGCCCGCTCAATTCGATTTTCCCGGCTCGGAGCGCGAGGTGCTCGCGTTCTGGGAGGCAAATGGAGTCTACGAGAAATCCCTCGCCCGGCGCGAGGGGGCCCCGCCCTTCGTGTTTTACGAGGGGCCGCCGACGGCCAACGGCTTGCCGCACCCCGGCCACTGCCTGACCCGGATCATTAAGGACATCTTCCCGCGTTATCGGACGATGCGCGGCTACTACTGCCACCGCAAGGGCGGCTGGGACACGCACGGGCTGCCCGTCGAGGCCGAGGTCTGCAAAGAGCTCGGCATCCATACCAAGTCCGACATCGAAAACCACGGGGTCGAGCGGTTTATTCGGCTGTGCCGCGAGTCGGTTTTCCGCTACACGCGCGAGTGGGAGGAGCTGACGCGACGGCTCGGGTTCTGGATCAATCTCGACGAAGCGTATGTCACCTACCACCAGTCTTACGTCGAAAGCGTCTGGTGGGCCTTGGCGACGCTCTTTCGCCGGGGATTGCTCTACCAGGGCCACAAGATCGTCTGGTGGTGGCCGCAGGGCGGTACCGCGCTGTCGGCCGGCGAGGTCGGCCAGGGCTATCGCGAGGTGGACGACCCGTCCGTCACCGTCCGGTTCCGGCTTCTCTCTTCCGATGCACCTGCCGAG
>Ga0272443_10006913_pt1 | contig 11033 bp, 6 predicted proteins | sample SSMAcet12_FD_193581 | JGI IMG/M metagenome (GOLD analysis project Ga0272443, IMG submission 193581) | Marine sediment archaeal communities from Little Sippewissett salt marsh, Falmouth, MA, United States - SSM-Acet-12 | ecosystem: Environmental > Aquatic > Marine > Wetlands > Sediment ... | reverse complement strand
GCCGTACCGCTGGGACAGCCAGGCACGCACCCAGGCGACCGCCTCTTGCGCCTGTTGCGGTGTCGCCGTCTCGCCGGTTCCGATGGCCCAGACCGGCTCGTAGGCCATCACGACCCGCTCGATCGCGTCGGCATCGACCCCGTCGAGGCCGCCGTCGAGTTGACTGCCTAGAACGGTCTCCATCGCACCGGCCCGCCGCTCGTCGAGCGTCTCCCCGATGCAGAGGATCGGCGTCAATCCGCCATCGAGCGCCGAAACGAGCTTCCGTCCGACCGTCGCATCGTCATCTCCGAACAGGTGTCGTCGCTCCGAGTGGCCGACGAGAACGTGCCGGCAGCCGCACGCCGCCAGCATCGAGGCGGAGATCGCCGCGGTGTACGCGCCGGACGGTTCGTAGAACAGATCCTGAGCTCCGAGCCCGATGCTTGATCCGGCGAGCCTGCGCCCGGATGACTCGAGGCTGGTGTACGGCGGGATCAGCAGGACCTCCACATCGCGGATGTCTCCGAGCTTGCCGAGGAACGCATCGATGAAGTCGATACTCTCCTGGGGGGTTTTGTTCATCTTCCAGTTTCCGGCGATCAGACGACGATTCATGCGGGTCCTCTCCTATGGCTGGTAGTCTGCGAGAGTATATCGAACCGGCCCGGCGTCCGACACGATTGACTCCGGTCGATGCCCCTCCTACCATCCGATCGGGTCGAATTGCGATCCGGTGAAGGAGGCGAGTACCGAATGTACACAACGATTGGAGCAATCGTCGTCTTCGTCGTGCTCTTCATGGCGAACGCGATCAAGATCGTCCGCGAGTACGAGCGGGGCGTCATCTTCCGCCTCGGCCGTTTGGTCGGCGCCAAGGGGCCGGGCATCTTCCTGATCATCCCGATCGTCGACAAGATGGTGAAGATCAGTCTACGAACCGTCACGCTCGACGTGCCGCCACAGGAAGTGATTACGAAGGACAACGTCTCTACGATGGTCAACGGGGTCCTGTTCTTCCGCGTGCTCGACCCGAGCGCGGCGGTCGTCGAGGTCCAGAACTACATCGAAGCGACGCGGCAGATCGCCATGACGACGTTGCGAAGCGTCCTCGGCGGTTTCGAACTCGACCAGATCCTCGGCGAGCGAGACGCGATCAACGTCCAGCTCCAGCAGATCGTCGACGAGCAGACCGATCCGTGGGGGATCAAGGTCAAGACGATGGAGATCAAGGATGTCAAGCTTCCGGCCGACATGCAGCGGGCCATCGCCCGACAGGCCGAGGCGGAGCGCGACCGCCGTGCGAAGGTCATCAACGCGGAGGGAGAACTGCAGGCGGCGACCAAGCTCGGCGAGGCGGCGGCGATCATCGAACGCAACCCGTCGGCCTTGCAGCTCCGCTATCTCCAGACCCTGAACGACATCTCGGCGGAGAACGCATCGACGATCGTCTTCCCCGTGCCGATCGAGTTGTTCAGCTGGCTGAAGAGTAAGGACAAGGAGTAGATCGGGGACTCTCGTCCCACCCGGAGATCGCCCCATGAATCGATACGATATCCTCATCGTCGGGGCCGGCCACGCCGGCTGCGAGGCTGCGTTGGCGGCCGCCCGGCTCGGCGCGGCGACGGCACTGATCACACTCGATCTCCAGAAGACCGGGGCGATGCCGTGCAACCCGGCCATCGGCGGGCCGGGCAAGTCGCAGCTCGTTCGCGAGATCGATGCTCTCGGCGGCGAAATGGCCCGGATCACCGACGAAGCGACAATCCATATCCGCGTTCTGAACACCAGCAAAGGGGCGGCGATGCAGGCACGGCGGGCGCAGGCCGATCGCGCCGCGTATGCCCGGATCTGGCGACGGGTGCTCGAAGCGCAGGACGGTCTCGACCTGATCGAAGCGACGGTCGAGGAGCTGATCGTCCGGGACCATCGCGTCCGCGGTGTGCGGCTCCGCGGCGGGGCTGAACTCGGTGCGCGGGCGGTCATCGTCGCCGCCGGGACGTTCCTGCGCGGCAGGGTCCTGCTCGGAGAGATCGCCTACGACGCAGGACGCGCGGGGGAGCCGCCGGCGACGGGACTGGCCCGTTCCCTCGAACGAATCGGATACACGCTGACGCGGCTGAAGACCGGTACGCCGCCGCGCGTCCGCCGCGACAGCTGCGACGTAGAACGGCTCAAGCGGCAGCCGACCAGCAAACGGCCGCTGGCGCTCTCGTTCTGGACCGAACCGCGCGTTCACCCGGACAGCTTCCCCGTCCACGTCACACACACGAACGAGGAAACCCACCGAATCATCCAGCAGAATCTCGAGCGAAGCGCGATCTACGCCGGGCTGATGCAGGGCGAAGGGCCGCGGCACTGCCCCTCGCTGGAGACGAAGATCGTCAAGTTCCCGAACCGGACGAGTCACAAGGTCTTCCTCGAGCCAGAGGGGCGGGATAGCGATGAGATCTACCTTCAGGGAATCTACACCGCGATGGCGCCCGAGGTCCAGGACGCGATCGTCCACTCGATCGAGGGGCTCGAACGGGCATGCATTGAGCGGTATGGCTACAACATCGAGTACGACTTCATCGATCCGATCCACCTCGAGGCCACACTAGAGTCGAGACGGATCCGAGGACTGTACCTGGTCGGGCAGATCAACGGGACGACCGGCTACGAGGAAGCGGCCGCCCAGGGGCTCGTCGCCGGCATCAACGCCGTTCGCACGATCCGCGGCGAGGATCCGTTCGTCCTCTCCCGCGGCGAGGCGTTCATCGGCGTACTGATCGACGATCTGGTCACCAAGGGAATTACGGAGCCCTACCGGATGCTGACATCACGCGCGGAGTACCGGATCACGCTGCGGGAGGGAAACGCGGACCTCCGTCTTTCCGCTCTCGGGCACGCCATCGGCCTCCTTCCGGACAGCCGCTACGACAAGGTCGTCGAACGCGCCAACCGGATCGAGCAGCTGATCGAAAAACTCCAAACGACTCGGATCGGACCGTCCCACCCGCTCAACGAGCGGCTCGAGGCCCGTGGTGCGCCGCTGCGCGACAACGGCGCCAGTCTGTTCGACCTCCTGAGGAGACCGAACGTACGCCTCGCCGATCTGCTGCCGAAGACGCGCCTCACACGGGACGTCCTCGACGAGGTCGAACTCCAAGGGAAATACGCAGGATACCTCGCGCAGCACCAGCGTGAGATCGATCGCCTCCGCGAGCTCGAGCACGTCTCGATCCCGTCCGGCCTTCGATACGGCGAGCTCTCCACCCTGTCCATCGAGGGGCGTGACCTGCTGTCGCGCGTTCGGCCGCAGTCGTTCGGTCAGGCATGCCGGGTCCCCGGTGTGTCCCAGTCCGACCTGTCGATGCTCGCGATTCATCTGCGCAGCGGCGCTCAATAGGCGCCGGTCGGGATGAGCTGTTCCTGGTGGATCAGCCGTGACGCCGCCTCGTGGAAGATCGGCGCGGCGGTCGAGCCTCCGCCAACGTAGTCCGTCTTCGCCTCATCGAGCACGACGACCAAGACGTACTCGGGATTCGGGGCAGTGAGGATGCCGGCGAACAGAGACGTGTACTTCCCGTCGACGTAGCCCCGCCCCGGGACCGCCTTCTGGGCCGTGCCGGTCTTGCCGGCAATCGGAAAGCCATCGATCGCGGCACGCGTGCCGGTCCCGCGCTCGACGACACCGACCATCAGGCTACGCATCGTCTCGCTCGTGTCGCTCGATACGACCGCCTCCAGCGCGCCGCTCCCCGCGTCCTCCAGCGTGATGTGCGGCGGCACGCGCAGACCGCCGTTCGCGACGGTGGCCATCGCACCGGCCAGCTGAATCGCCGTGACCGCAACCGATTGCCCGATCGATGTCGACGCCAGCGCGAGGCCGGACCAATCCTCGACATCTCGCAGGATCCCCGCCACCTCGCCGGGCAACTCGATCCCCGTCGGTCGGCCGAACCCGAGATCGACAAGCATCGCATGCAGCGCCTCGTCGCCGAGCCGCTGTGCGACGCGGATCATTCCGGTGTTGATCGAGTCCTCGATAATCTCCCGGAAGGTGACCGTTCCGTAGGAGATCCAGTCGGCGTTGTGCATCACGTGGCCGAAAACATCGATGCCGTCGTTTCCGTTGAAGGTGTCGTCCACCGAGACGACGCCGGCCTCGAGCGCCGCCAGACCGGTGAAGACCTTGAAGCTGGAGCCCGGCTCGAACAGATGGGTCACCGCGAGGTTCTTTCGTTCGCCGGCCGTCGAGGTCCAGAATCGATTCAGGTCGTACGTCGCATCCTGGGCCATCGCAAGGACCGCGCCGGTCGCGGGGTCGAGGACGACGAGCATCCCGGCATCGGCTCGGTATTTCGAGACGCCGGCGGCGATCTCCTCTTCGCAGAGGAATTGGATCTCCATGTCGAGCGTCAACATCAGATCGTCGCCGGCGCACCCCTCCTCGACCACCTCGGTCTCGTACGTTCGCCCGTCGGCCCCTTCGAGTACATGCAACACGTGCGGCTCCCCACGAAGCTGCTCGTCGAACGCCAGCTCGAGCCCCTCGAGCCCCGCGCCGTCGGTTCCGACGAACCCGAGGAGGTTCGACGCCAGCGATCCCTGAGGGTAACAGCGCTTCCACGTGTCGATCCGAATCAGCCCGTAGATGCCGGCCTCGGCAGCGCGCCGCTCGATCCGCTGCGCCGTCTCGAGATCGACGCGGCGATCGACCCACGTGAAGTACCGGTCCGGCTGGATGAGCGTTCTGATCTCATCCCGCGAGCGGCCGAGCTCCTCGGCCAGGATCCGCGCCAGCTCGTCGGGACGGCTTGCGTTGACCCCGTCGACGGCGATCGCCGCCGCCGGCACGTCCACCGCCAACGGCTCCCCGTCACGATCGAGAATGGACCCTCGCCGCGGGGGCAGCTCGATCGTCCGCTCCTGGCTCGCCTCGGCGGCACGCACCCATGTGCCGTGTTGGACGATCTGCAGTTGGAAGAGACGCCCGACGATCACCACAAGACCGACGATCAGGAGGGCCGCGGCGATCCGCCCCCTCCGTTTCGTCGTGCGTTCAGTCGGATCCGTCCGCGGGGAGAGGTACATAGTAAACGACCGTCGGTTCGATCATGCCCAGTCGGTCGCGCGCGATCCGCGCGATCCGCTCCAACGAGAAGGCCTCTTCGATTTGCAGCTCCAGCGCCCGGTTGACCCCGTCGACCTCGGCGAGCCGCTCGGCGGCGCTTTGCGTCGAGGCCGTCAGCTCCTGGATCCGCGTCGTCTGCCACAGGTGCAGGAAACAGAGACCGGCAATCGCTCCGGCCGTCAGGAGGAACGCAACGCTCCCGACCGATACGGCACGCGCACGGGATCGGCGCCGCGCCCGACCCGATGGATGGACAAGCGATTTCGACCCCGATCGGTACGTCATCTCGACCCCGAGCATAGGGCACGCGGACAGACGACGGGCGGACACGTGTCGGGTTCGGGACCGAACTAGACGACTTTGCGCGCGGCGCGCAGCTTCGCGCTGCGCGCTCGCGGATTCGCGGCAGCCTCGCCCGCTGACGGCATGACAGGCCGCTTCGTCAGGACTTCCGCCTCGACCCGCTTGTCGCAGACACACGCCGGAAGCTCCGGCGGGCAGATGCAGTCGGTGGCCGCAACCCGGAAGAACCGCTTGACGATCCGATCCTCCAGCGAGTGGAAAGAGATCACCGCCAGGATCCCACCACACGTCAACCGATGGAAGCCCGTGCGAAGCCCCGCTTCGAGGGCCTCCAATTCGCCGTTGACCCGAATGCGAATCGCTTGGAAGGTCCGCGTCGCCGCGTCGATCCGCCCGTGTCGGTAAGCGGCAGGGACCGCCCCGCGGATGATCTCGGCAAGCGCAGCGGTCGTTTCGATCGCCTCGCGTTGCCTCGCCTCGTCGATGGCGCGCGCGATGCGCGCGGCATACCGTTCCTCGCCATACTTCGTGAGTACGTCGGCGATCTCCGCCTGCGAAGCGGACGCGAGCCATTCCGCGGCCGAGCGGCCGGCCGAGCGGTCCATCCGCATGTCAAGCGGTCCGTCGGAACGAAAACTGAATCCGCGTGCCGGGTCGTCGAGCTGCAGCGACGACACGCCAACGTCTAGCAGCAGGCCGTCGACGGCGTCGACGCCCACCTCGTCCAGCAGACGATCGAGTCCCGCGTAGTCGCCGTGGAGCAGCGACACGCGTTCGCCGAACCGGGCAAGCCGTGTCTTCGTGCGATCGAGCGCCGCCTCGTCGCGATCGATCCCGATCAGCCGCACCGCCGGCTCGGCCTCGAGGATCGCCTCGGCGTGACCGCCGAGGCCAACCGTCCCGTCGACGAGGGTCGCTCCCGGCTGCGGCGCGAGGACACGGACGACCTCGTCCCGAAGCACCGGGATGTGATCGTACGCAGCGCGGGAGTCGTCAGGATGCTCGGGCATCGGCCGCTCCGTTCAGTCGATTCGTTCCCGCAAGTCGGCGAGGATCTGCAACGCCTCGATCGGCGTGATCCGGTTTGGGTCAAGCGTCCGCAGCCGCTTCACGACCGGGTGTTCTTCGGAGCCGAACAGCGGGAGCGGCGCCGCCGCGACCTCGGCGCCGCCGAGCTGGGACAGCGGTGCCTCGGCGAGCAGCTCGCCGAGGATCCGATCGGCCGCTTCGGTCACCCGCTCGGGCAGACCGGCCAGCCGCGCGACGTGGACGCCGTAGCTGCCCGCGGCAGTCCCCGGCTCGACACGGTGGAGGAACACGACCTCCCGACCGATTTCCTTGACCGCGACGTGAAGGTTGACCGCGTTCGGAAGCTCGTCGACAAGCCGCGTCAACTCCTGATAGTGGGTCGCAAACAGCGTCTTCGCTCGAACGCTCGAAGCGAGTTCGCGCGCCACCGCCCACGCGATCGAAACTCCGTCGAACGTGCTCGTCCCGCGCCCCATCTCGTCGAGGATGATCAGGCTCTGCGCCGACGCCCGGCGCAGGATCGTCGCGACCTCGAGCATCTCCATCATGAACGTGCTGATCCCGGCCGACAGCATGTCGCTCGCACCGACGCGCGCGAAGACACGATCGACGATCGGAAGGCGAGCCTCGCGAGCCGGGACGAACGAGCCGATCTGTGCCATCAGGCAGATCAGCGCCGTCTGCCGAAGGTAGACCGAGTTGTGGCTCACAAACCCAGCAGCAACGTAGGCGTTCCCGTCGGGCACGCTCAAGTCGCAGACCTGCCTGACACCTGCCGGTTCGACGGCCTCAATAGAGTCGTAGACGTATCGGTTCTCCAGCAGAACATCAAGCTCCGGGCAAGGCACACCGTTGTCGTAGCAGTAAGTTGCCAGCTCTGCAATCTTCCTATAGGACAGATTTCGGCCGTTGGGTACATAGGTATAGAAAATCGAGTTGATCCTCTTGACGTGTGTCAGCGCCATCGGCTTATTGGAGGTCGAGACGATCCGTTCCTGAATTCGCTTGAGCACGGGAGCCGAATGAGGAATACCGCCGATATTCGGCCTTCGTATCTCTGATGCCAATTTCCTGCGGTCTTGCTTGCGCAGCAACCGGAAGCCGACCTTCTTGTAGAAAAGCAGAGCCGCTTCGCCGTAGATGCTCACTCGGAAGGCAAGCCGGCAAGACGTCTGCTTGGCCTGGCGAGAGCTGACAATGCCTAGGTTGAGTAAGAGCAGCTGGACCTGACGGGCCAGCTCGGAGGAGGTCGTCGAAAGCTCAAGGTTACCGTAACGCTTGTCCGCTGATCCGTCCGTGTCGAACAAGCCCTGAAGAAAGGCGACAACGATCTCGCGAGGAGCCTGAAGAACGCACCACGGTACATCCTTGTTCGGTGCACCGACGTACCCCAAGCCAAGTTGTGCCAGATACGCCCGGATTTGCTGGCTGGTCACGTACCAGCCACGCGCTGTGGTGCCACGCTTGGAGGTGAAACCCGCTCGATAACCGAACTGCTCAAGGACAATTCGCCTGAACTCCTCTCCAAGGAAGGTGTCACCCGTGCTGAAGCGCACGGCGTTCCTTCCCGTCAGCGTCCCATCACCGACCAACAGACCAAGCAGGTAGGAAAGGTCTGGCGTAAGTCGATCTGGTAAGCGGTACCGCTTTGCCCTCGGCGAAACGTCCGGCACGACGTCCGGTACGTCTAGTCTATCCCCCCACAGATCCGTCTGCTGCTCTAGCGAAACAGTATCTCCCGCCGAAAGCTCAGAAAGGGCTTTCCAACCTTCAGTGCCGTCGGCATTTCGAACCCACAGGCGGTGAGCAGGTGTACCTGTCAATTCGTAGCCAAGCCGGGTACGTATGCGTAGAACTGGAGAAGTGCCTCCATCGTAGAAGTGCGAAGTGCGGGTCACTCCCTTCCGCCCCCGAACCGCGATCTCAAGCTCCGTGAACGTGTCCGGTCGACTGCCAACGGGCCGAAATGCCGCCAGAGGTTTGATCCCTTGACCGCTGACTACCGGTGTGTCCTCCACAAGGCATTTCCCGGCCATGTTCGGCCCCGTGAGGATCACGAGATCCTTGTCCTCCTCGAGGACGAGATCGTTCGGGACGAACTCCTCGATCCGTTCGACGACCGGGTGCCGTCCCTCTCGCACGACGAGTTCGTGCGATTCCGTGAAGGTTGGGCGCACATAGCCGTACCGGTGAGCGACCTCCGCCCAAGAAAGGTACACGTCGAACTCGGCGAGCCCGTCGGCCAGCCGCTGGAGTTGCGGAATCGCCTCGCCGAGCCGATCGAGTGCCGCCTCGAACAGCTCGACCTCACGCGCGACGGCGCGCTCCTCGGCACTCGAGATCGTCTCCTCGAACGCCTTGAGCTCCTCCGTCACGAACCGCTCGGCGTTGGCGAGCGTCTGCCGACGGTGATACGCCTCCGGAACCTTGTCGAGATGCGGCCGGGTGACCTCGAGGTAGTATCCGAAGACGCGGTTGTACCCGACCTTCAATGACGAGATCCCCGTCCGCTCCCTCTCCTGTTGCTCCATCTTCGCCAGTTGGGAGCGGGCCGACTTCGTCTCCTGGCGGATTCCGTCCAGCGTCTCGTCGTAGCCGGCCCGAACGAGCCCGCCGTCACGGGCCTCCACCGGAGGCTGATCGACCAACATGCCTGCGAACGCATCACTCAACTCGGCAAACACCGGATCACTCAACTCATCTGCGATCCCCGCCAATCGTACCGCCGGCCGATCGGCGTTCAGCTCTCTGAGTCGCTCGGCCATTTCGCCCATCGGCTCCAGGGATGTCAGCAGGCGAAGCAGGTCCACCGGCCTCATCCGGCCGGCACCGAGCTTCCCGACCAGCCGCTCCATGTCGTGGACCCCTCCGATGCGCTCGCGTAGCTCCTGTCGGGCCGTCGGTGTGTCGACCAACCGTTCGACCGCGTCGAGCCGGTCCTCAATGGCTCCCCGATCGGTGAGCGGCGCGACGATCGTCCGCCGCAGCCAGCGTCGGCCCATGCTCGTTCCCGTCCGGTCGAGTGTGCGGAGCAGCGTGCCACGCTCCTGTCCGTCACGCAGCGGCCGGATCAGCTCGAGGCTGGTCACCGTGAACGGGTCGAGGTCCATCTGATCGGACAACGCGTAGGGGAGAAGCGGCCGAATGTGAGACAGGAGACCCTTCTGCGTCCGCTCGACGTAGGCGAGGACCGCTCCCGCGGCACGCGACGCACACTCGTCGAGGGCAACGAGTGCACTGTCCGCCGCACCGGCGGTGAACGTGTCCGCCGGCACACGTGTCGTCATGACCCCTTCGAACCCGTCCACCGCATCGACCCCCTCGGCGAGCAGCAACTCGGACGGCCCCCGCCGCGCCACTTCGTCGATCAGTGCATCGGTCCCCTCGGCCACGGTCGCGACGAACTCGCCGGTGGATAGGTCGAGAAACGACAGACCGAACCGTTCTTCCCCCTCGGAGACGTCGACCGCGGCCAGGTAGTTGTTGGCCCCGTCGTCGAGCACGGATTCCTCGATCGCGGTCCCCGGCGTTACGACGCGAACCACATCGCGCTTGACAAGCCCCTTCGCCGCTTTCGGGTCCTCGACCTGGCGGCACACCGCCACTTTGTGGCCTTGCTTGAGCAGCTGGTCGATATACGCCTCCCCCCGTCGAACCGGCACGCCCGCCATCGGGTGACCGTTACGCGACGTTAGCACGATGTCGAGTTCACGGGCCGCGAGTTCCGCGTCATCGAAGAATGTCTCGTAGAAATCGCCAAGATGGAAGAACAACACCGTGTCCGGGTACTCCGCCTTAAACCGGAGATACTGCTTCATCATCGGGGTCTGCTTCGGCGCCTCGGACATGGGAAGCCAGTATACGACCCGTCCGCGACGCACCGCAATCGGAGTCGCGGATCCCGCGAATCTGGAGATGGCCTTCAGAACAGCATCTACGGGCTTCTTCTCCTCTTCTTGACATTCGAACCTATGACTGATATAGTGGTCGCAATCAGATCATAGTCCTGAAAAAGGGCAAACCCATCGTGAGGTGGGGGCGCAAAGCTACGGGCCTGTGACGACAGACGGCCGGGCTACCAGGGAGCTGGTGTCCGGCGTTTCCATTCGGACACCGAGGCAGGAACCTGAAAGGGGCAAACCCATCGTGAGGTGGGGGCGCAAAGCCACGGGCCTGTAGGACTTCCACGGGCGCGCGGGTGAATCTTGAGATTCTCCTCCGCGCCGGTGTGAGTCAGCAGATCGCCGGGTTGCCAGGAAACTGGTGCCCGGCGTTTTCGTTTCCGGGCAGGAGAAGGAGAGGAGAGACCATGCAGACGACGATCTACTACAACGAAGAGGACTCCTATCTCATCAAGCAGGTCGACGCGAAGAGCCAACGCGAACGGAAGAGCCGAAGCTCGGTCATCCTGTCGATCCTCGAGGAGTACTTCGAGAGTGAGAAGCGTCTCGGCGAGATCCTCGTCGACCTCGGCGTCCTCTCCCACTCCGAGCTCGCAAAGGGACTGGAGCTGCAGAAGACGCAGTTCGCCGACAAGCTTCTCGGTGATATACTGCTAGAAGAGGATCTGGTCGCTCCTGAAGCGGTGGAGCGCGCCCTCATT